>Ga0137429_1000112_pt1 | contig 44009 bp, 37 predicted proteins | sample EasRivERMZT736_2_FD_102304 | JGI IMG/M metagenome (GOLD analysis project Ga0137429, IMG submission 102304) | Soil microbial communities from meander-bound floodplain in the East River, Colorado, USA - East River MetaG ERMZT736_2 | ecosystem: Environmental > Terrestrial > Soil > Floodplain ...
AACCAGGTTCGATTCGACCGGCGAAGCGAGCCTTAGTCAGTTCGCCTAAACCCCACTTGAAAGAGAAAAAAGTTGGGACGGCAATGCTTTTGCCGCTTGACCGAGCGCCCTAATGGGTGACCCCGTTGCTTGCCGGCCAACGAAACAAAGAAGACCCGATGAAAACAAACCTGTGTCTCTTATTCGCTTGCTTGATCGCTGTCGCAGCAGGCGCAGAATCCAGAACCTGGACCTTCTGCGAAGGTGGCAGAGTCAAATTTCAGTCAGGTGCTCTGAGCTTCGCCAAGGGTGGAAGGATTGACGCCGAGTTCCTCCGGTTGGACGGGACTAATGTGTTCCTGAAGGTGAAGGACGGGGGCGATGGCTCTGTGCCCCTTGCTACTCTTTCAGAGGCCGACCGCGCCTACGTGGCTAAGATCAAAGACGTGCCTGTCGATGTGGCCAGATTGGAGCGGGAGGCGCAAGAGCGGCAGAGCCAGAACCGGCTCCAATCTGAGGCTATGGCGAAGGGGGCCGCAAAAATAGCAGGGAAGATAAGGCCAATCGCTCCTGCCGATTACATAAGGAGCCACGCGGACAATATCCTTCTGTTCGGTATTGACAAATACGAGTTCCCGGAAACAGAAAAGGCCAGTCTAGCCTGCAAAGAGATCACGTCTGAGTTGAACCAAATACATAGGGCACTAGAACTTGGAATTAGCTACAACCGTTTCCGTGACCTACTACAAGAAAAAGCGTTGGCAGTCCAAAAGATTAGAGATTTGCGGGCTGAGGGCATTCCACATGAATTTCTTCGGCACGCCGACCAGTGCATAGACCGATTGAACGAATCGAAGCGAGATTGGAAGGAAGAAATTGATTGCAAGTACGACGATTTGAAAGCCTCTTATGCCTGGGAGAGACAGAACGACTGGTTAGAATCAGGAAGTGAATTTCTGTACTGCACGGGGATCGCGGAGAAAAATCCAGCCATAATAGACGCACTCTTGATGCAAGAAGCGCTCATTGTCCAGCACGAGCAGCGTGCGGTTAGAAACCGGCTACAAACCATATCTGATTCCTTTCCGTTGCTCCCGCGAATGACCCAAAAAGAAATTATCGTTAAGCTCAGAGCAGCAGTGGAAGAAATTCAGTCCAAATCCAAATAAGTGCGTCGAGGGGTCAGTCCCTAAGATCGTCACATCTGTTTTCAGCGATCTTATGATCTTAGGGTCCGACCCCTTTCCCGGTATGATTCGCCAACTCAAACGACGTTCCGCAATCGGAAGTTATTTTTGGCGCTTGTCACAGGCGCTTGTGCGGCGGTTTGGCAGGCAGCATTGAGGAGGTTTGCAAAGCCGCAGAGGCAGGATTTGATACGGCGTTCATCGCTTACGCTCACGCCATGTTTTGCACACGCGAGGATTTCGATTTCCACTACGGCCCGTTGCGCGTCCGCTGCACTTACGATGGTCTTCGGCGCTCCATCGCACGTCGCTTCTTCGATGGCGCCACGGGCTTTGACGCAATGAACATTTTGCTGCGAGCTGACTCGCCCAAAGAAAGGGAGTATGACTTCTCACAGAGTGCGGATCTTCCGTGAGTCGCCTAATCGGGTAGCAGAAGGGATTAACCCCTCGGCCCCCACACCACCTGACATGCGGGTCCGCATCAGGCGGTTCCGGTTCGAGGGGTCATTCGGTCGAGGGGTCAGTCCCTAAGATCGTCACATCTGTTTTCAGCGATCTTATGATCTTAGGGACCGACCCCTTTCCATACGGCGGTTCCATGACAAGTTCCAGCGTCCCTATGCTGCGAGCCAGCTTTACCTCGCCAAGCGTATTGGGGCCATAGCGCACCACCAGCTCACGCTTAAACGGCTCGCTGTTCGGAGCCTCAATCAAGATATGGTGTTTACCACGTGTGCCACGCGCGAACCAGAAACGAACGGTTGGCCATCGAGTTTCGGAACTGATGCAACAAGGAAATTCGGGCTTGAAGTGGTGAGACCTGCAAGAACTTCCAATAGCTTGCCTGTAACCCCGGCTGCAGGCTTAATGGGATGCAAATGAGTGCCGCCCGCGTTGTGCTAGAGAAACGAGAACAATCTCCTGAGGTCCTAGAACCTGCATTGAGACCAAATGCCATTTATTTCGACACCAATCCAATTTTGGGCGCCGGCTGGCCGAATCCATCAGCACAGATGCTACAGGTGATTGCACAGACGGAGAAACTGGGATTTGTTTTAGCACTTCCGGAAGTTGTAAACAAAGAGTTGGAACGCCACAGGATTCGTGAACTGATTGACGAACGGCGCAAAGCGAATTCGCAAATTGAAGCGGTCAACAAAAAGGCATATTCGCTCGCGCATTATGACAAGCTCGCTCCCCTTCCGACCGATGCTGAGCTACAAATAGGATTACGAAAACTCGCCGCGGACTTCACCAAGCGATTTCGTCTCGTGCCTCAGACAGGGAGACCTCTGTCGCAATTCATTGATTTGGCTATTGCTCACGCAGCTACTTTCGGAGAAGGAGGCCGCGGTTTTCAGGATGCAGTCATCCTCTTCTCCGTGCTGGACGACATGAAGGCACACGGTTTTGCCGCTGCGGCCCTTGTCTCAGAGGACAAGTCTTTTCAAAGCGCCGGTTTTGTTCAAGTTCTCAAGGACTACGATGTGAATCTTCAGGTCGTCACGACACTTGATAAGCTTGAGCAAGTCTTGCAAATGCATTTTAACGCAATCGTTCGGGAATATTTCGAGCAAGAGCGTAAGCAACTAATAGATACTTTCAAAGCACGCCTGCAAGAGATTGAAGATTACTTAGTCAAACATCTCACGGTAGCACCTAGCGACCTTAAGATATGGGGCACCGTCAAGAGAATCGAAGCGCTCCACGTTATTTCTATCGAGAACGCCCATGCCACATTTGACGTGGAAGAACCGCAAAAGCCCAAAGGCGAATCGCAGAAGCCCAAAGACCCTGGCAGAGTCAAAGTCTCGGTTGATGTGAAAGTGAACCTGATTCTTGACATCGAACGATATGAACCGTCTCCAAGGGAAAGGCTGAAAGCCGCCGTCATGGCCTCACCAGGTGACACTCCATCCTATCTTATTGGTGCCGCTGCACTCTCAGACTCATACGAGTGCGTTGCAGTTGTCGAAGCAGAAGCAACTAAAACCGAGACAGCTTATTCGGATATCAGTTTTATCCGCGCATATCTAAAATCAGACACTTGGAATTGGCTCAGTCTTTTACGAGGGTTAAAATGATACTCCCTCGGCCAGAATTCGCTTTGTGATTTAACTGCTCCATTTGTCGCGTGCCGTTCCGAAGAAGCAGACGAAATTCTTGATTACAAACTGCACCTGGCTATCCGTATCGCCCGCTTTAGCTGCTGAGCTTGATACTCGAACTGTCGAATGCCTAACAAAAAAGGAATGTAGCTAACCGGAAGTGAATCGGCAGGAGGCCCGGCTTCGTTGTCTCATTTCGTTTTTGCTTTTTTCATTCCTCCTCGCCTTCGGTGGCCTTGAGCGCCAGGTGCGCGCGGATCTCCGGCCAGTCCCGATACTCCCCGGAACGCAGGGCAGCCAAATCCTCTTGCAGATCCTTCAGATGCCAGGCGCCGCCGGCGGCCCAGGCCCGCTCCTGGGGATCCATGACGGCGCCGCGCTCATTGTGCAGGCACACGCCATTTTCCACCGTCTCGGCAGCCGCATTGGTCAACCAGGCCACAAGCGCATTCCAAGCCTCGCGCTCGATGCGTTCGAGCTTCTGCGCGATCTCGATGGTCTGCTCAGGTGTTAGCATCACTGACGCAGCCGTGGATCAATGTTTATCTTCGTCTCCGGGCTTATGGCGCCTGCCGCTTGCAATTCAGCCTGTATCGCCAATTCAGTCGCGCCAAACATAAGCACTATCTCCCAGCCTTCAGGGATTCCATCTCCGTGCGTTGCTCGCCGGATATGAATAGGTTTCCCCTCCGTAAGTCGCTTGACGTTCTCCAATGAGAGGCCCAACAAGAACACTTCCGTTCCGTCCTCTTTAGTGAGCCGTGCAATCATCATACGCTTTCCTTTCCGCTCAGTTCGTTGACAATGTAAACGTGAAGGTCATCGCCTCGGCGGACACGGTACGGGTCAGTCACTTCGGAATTAGCCGCCATGGTATACGGGGTCAGTCCATGGTAATGACATATTTTGGCCGGTCCTCTGAGATTGTCATCACAATGTGGCAACCAACTGCAAGGCGTATGCCACCAGTTTTTGAAAACGATACCGGAACCAGCTTCTCGGTACTTACGCTCCGCAACGACGGCGGAGAGGCTTTCTCTTATCATCCGAACGCTTCAATCCCGCCACGGCGGGAGGCCACCCACAACGCCGATGGCGAGTTTAAGTTTCACGTTGTCCTGATTGAAACGGTGCTAGAGTGGTTGCCAAAAGCATCAGGACCGAAGCCTCTCCTTTTGCATGGCCGTAGCGGCGTCTCGGCAGAGCGCCGTCTTTTCCTATTGTTCGCGGCGCTCTGCCGAGACGCCGCTACGCCGATCAACTTCGCATTACACGATGTTCTTTTGCAACTTGTCTGCAAACTTGACTTTGTGTCCTATTTCCATGTACGCGCAAGGTGCCTTGTTTCTTCTTTAATCTGCCGAAAAATGGCTCCCCGTTCTGCGGCACACCCATAGCTTATGGTTTTCCCGCCGGAGGTGGAAATTCCTTCACAACCGAGCCGGACCAGGAAAGGGTCCGTGGCGTTTAAACTATGAAAACATCTGAACTGTTAGGAACGGTGGATGAGTTCACCACCTTGCTGCAAAGCAACACAGCGGCTTTCACGGCCGCAGGACTCACAGTCGGTCCGATCATCACGGATCTGAATGATAAGAAAGATGTGGTCGTCACGCAGAACGATGAGCAGGAAACTTTCCGCCGTCAGTGCCGTGACAAGACGGAACAGCTCGTCGCATCGGCAGGGAAGCTCTATGACACCTTCTCCAGCCGCATCGATGCCACCATGGGCGCGGTCGGCAAAAAGACCACGCTTGGCAAACAAATCGCCCGAATCCGCGCGGGTCTGCGCCGCAATGGATTCAGCAACGGCAACGGCGGCTCGCCTAGCGGGTCGTCCTCGCCGTCGAATTCGTAAAGCCACGATCGTTGGAGCCTGTCAAAGGCCGCGCCGGTACCACTGGCGCGGCTTTTTGCTTTCAGCGAGCGCGGGACGATTCAGTTCCTTTCGGCGAGCACACGCGCCCTCGCGTGTTCCGACCGGCGCCTGGTCGCTCGGCGGAAGGCCAAGACATGGCATCGTAGGTTGGGCGGACGAGACGTCCGCGCTCCTATCACATAGGTGCGACTTAGCCGCGCAGCCATTCATCGCGATTTTGTCGGACGAAATCGTCGTCGTTCAGATGGGGATACGCTTGACCCACTCGCTCGATTTCATCTCTTTGCCCGGCGCTCAAAGTCTCACCCGGATCAAGGCACCAGGTGCCTTCGAGCAAACCCTGGCGTCGCAAAACCTCATGAAGCCCGGCGATGCAACCGGCGAAGTTATTGGCCGCGTCGAAGAAGGCTGCATTCGCATCGGTGATCTCCGCGCTCTGTTGCAGCATGGCGGCAGGGATGTCACCGCCTTTTCGGATCAACCGTTGGCATTCCTCAAGCAACTCCACCGCCTTTCGCGTCCACACGGCCCAATGCCCTAACAGGCCGCCGACCATGCGCCGTTCCTTCGCCTGGCGACCGATCTGGAAACGATAAGGTGTGAGCAGGTCCAACACGATGTTGTCATCGTTGCCCGTGTAGAGAGCAATGTCGTCACGGCCGGACTTGGCCACGGCTCGGATAACGTCGATGGTCTGGTAACGGTTGAACGGAGCGATCTTGATCGCCACCACGTTCTCGATCTCCACAAACCGGCTCCAGAAGGAAAACGGAAGGACGCGTCCACCCACAGCAGGTTGAAGGTAGAATCCTACCAGCGGGATAACTTCGCTGACGGCCTGGCAATGCGCGATGAGCTCGTCGTCGCGCGCCTGTTTCATAGCGGCCAGACTCAGCAACGCGGCATGGTAGCCGCAGTGCCGGACGAACTCCGCTTCCTCCAGGGCCTGTTTGGTCTTCCCGCACACACCGGCAATGCCGGCCAGAGGCTCCGCTCGCGTTTGGTTGGCGCGTGTCATTTCCTCCGCCGCCAGTTCCAGAACGGGTTTGAACAAACCAATCTTCGGATCCCGGATGGCGAACTGAGTTGTATGAACGCCGACGGCCAATCCGCCAGCTCCGGCGGCCACGTAGTAGCGAAACAACGCGCGCTGACGACGCTCGTCCAGCTGGCGCTGCGCGTTCAGCGCCAGAGGGCAGGCTGGAATGACCAATCCGCGCTGCAGCGAAGTGTGAATTTGAGGATCGAGCCGGGTCGCCATCGTTCCAAGCCATCAAAACTTTCCATTGCGCGATTCGAAATGGGTCGGCTTGCCGAGAGTCGCGCCGCCGCGCATGGTCCAATCGGCAACCCATTCGATTAATTGCTCCGCGCTGACTCGAGGCCGCCCCAACAACTCGAAAGCCTTGTGTGCGTTGCTCAGCAGGGCGGCATCGCATTCAGCGCCAGAGAACGTCACGCTCCGGTTCATCAAGTGAGCGAAGCGTTCACACACGTGGCGGACATTCAAGGTTTCCGGGCCGGTGACGTTGAGAACCAAAGTTGGCGCGGCCACCTGCGCGAACGCCTGCAAAACCATCGCGTTGGCATCACCTTGCCAGATGATATTGAAGTATCCCATGGTCATATCGATGACTTCTTCTCTCCATACTTTCCGGGACAGGTCCACCAGCACGCCATAGCGCAGTTCGCAAGCATAGTTCAGCCGGATGAGTGTCATGGGGATTTTGTGTTCCCGGCTGAAGAACTCAAAGACACGTTCTCGTCCCAGACAACTCATGGCATATTCGCCCACGGGGACCGGGGCATCGGTTTCGCGGGAACCGCCTCCGGCTACGGATGTCAATCCATAGACGTTGCCGGTGGAAAAGGCCACCAGTCGGCTGCGCGCGAATTTTCGGCAAATCACTCCGGGCAAATAGCTGTTCATAGCCCAGGTTATTGCCTCCCGGCCAGTGGAGCCGAACTTCATTCCGGCCATGAAAATTACGTTGGGAACATCGGGCAATCCGGCGACCGCTTCTTCCTCCAGCAGATTGCAGGAGATCGTCTCAATCCCGTGCGATTGAAACTCCTTCGCCTGATCGCCTGAAGAAAACCGTGACACGCCAATAACACGGCGTTTCACTCCCGCCGCATCCGAAGCGCGCCTGGCCATGCGCGCGAGAGTGGGACCCATTTTGCCACCGGCGCCCAGAAGAATGATGTCGCCATCCAATTGACGGAGCGTCTCTATCACGGGCGGAGTCGGCTCACTAAGCAGGTCGTGAAGTTGCTCGACGGTTTGAATGGCCCGGGCTGTCATACGCGAGTGCAGCCAGTTTCGGGCGAAGGTCGGCAAAAAGCGAGAACGAGTTTGCGCGGGCAGGGAAGCAGGGCGTGATTAGAAGTGGGTGAGATAGTACCTCTGAAACTGGGGACAGGAAAGTCGCCCGTTCACCCACTTTTATCACGCCCGAGGGAAGCAGATCAGACTCGCGTCTCCTGGCCTTTCGTGATTTCTTCGCTTCGAACAACAAAGGCACTATGACGCGCGACCAAGCTCTGATTCTGTTGAAGGAGTTCACCCGGTCCGACTCACTGATCAAGCACGCACTGGCCGTTGAAGCGGCCATGCGTCATTACGCCGCCCATTTTGGGGAGGATGTCGAACGCTGGGGCCTCGTGGGATTGCTCCACGACTTTGACTATGAGCGATGGCCCCATCCGCCCGACCACACCCGCGAAGGCGCGCGTCTTTTGCGTGAGCGCGGGGTGGACGAGGAGATTGTCGGCGCCATCCTTTCGCACGCGGAATGGAATCAGGATCAATTCCCACTCGACCGCCCGCTGCGCAAAGCGTTGTTTGCAGTTGATGAACTCTGCGGCTTCATCACGGCCGTCGGTTATGTGCGGCCGGAAAAACTCACCGGCATGACCGCCCAGAGCGTGCGCAAAAAGATGAAGCAAAAATCCTTCGCGGCCGCGGTCAAACGCGAGGACATCGAGAAGGGCGCGGGATTGCTCGGTCGTTCGCTCGACGAACATATCACTCACGTCATCACGGCCATGCAAGGGATCGCGAAGAGCCTCGGTCTGTAGGGCAGCGGTTCGCTCCTGCTGGGCGTTGCTGATGGGGCGCATCTTGGAAGTACCACTGCCGACAGGAATGTCGGCGCTACGAAGGATGTAGCGCTGGCTTTCCAGCCGGCGAGTGGCGAGACTTTCAGTCTCGCGTTGGTGGTACTTCCGAGATGCGCCCTTGCTGAGGGCGTCGTTCGTAATTTCTTTGACCGCTGGCGGGAATTTCCAGAGTATCGCCGCCATGAATTCACTTAAAGCAATCAGGTCGTTTTCATGTTCCCTTTCGGCTTTCCTGGCTGCTCTGGCGTGCACTGCCGAAGTGAATCAGGTGACAAATATCGCTCCGGATGTCTACTTCCACGAAGGCGACCTCAAAGGGCGGGGACATTGCAACAACGGATGGGTGGTATTCCAGGACTTTGTGCTGGTCATCGATGCGAACTTTCCATCCGGGGCGCAGGAGATCATTCCCAAGATAAAGGCCATTACAGACAAACCCATTCGTTTCGCCTTTGACACCCATCATCATGGCGATCACTCCTACGGTAATCAGGTGTGGGTCGAAAATGGCGCCACGCCGATTGCTCACGTCGGGGTTATAGAGCAGATGAAAAAATATGAGACCGGCCATTTCGGTGGCAAGCCCGGACGCTGGGAAGAAAGCGCCAAGAGCCGCAACGATGTTGCGGCCAGCAAATTGAAACCGCCGATCCTCCTCTATACCAACAGCATGATTTTCGACGACGGGAAGCATCGGGTCGAACTGCTCCACCTGGGAGTCGCGCACACGCATGGCGATGGGTTTGCCTGGCTGCCCAAAGAAAGGATTCTTTTCACCGGCGACGCCTGCGTGAACGGTCCTTACAATTTCACCGGAGACGGCCATATCGCAAAGTGGATCCGCACATTGGAAGCCGCCAAAAAACTCGGAGCCGCGACCGTCTGTCCCGGTCATGGACCCGTCGGCACGGCCACACTCCTGGACGATCAGCAGGCTTTTTTTGTCGAACTGACCAAGCAAGTGAAACGCCTTGCTCGCAAGAAACCCGAAGAAGTTAAGGCCGCCGTGGAGAGCATCCGATTTGAATTGCAGGCCAATGAACGCATCGCTCGCTACGTGGGCGATTCCCTGGCCGCGCAAGTCGAGAAAGTTTACGTGGAGCGGGGAGGAAAGCCCTTCCTGCCCGCCAAAGCCTCCGCAGACGATCACACGCAGTAAGCCCATGCGCACAGGCAGTGAGTTGAAGCGGTGAACTTCCGCGGACTAACTTGTCCCGAAGCCACTTTCAAGTTACTATGTTCGCGTGAAGTCCCGAAGTGTTGCGCGATGTTTCTCCCTGTGGGCAGGCGTATCGCTCTTCTTTTTCGTTTCTGCAGACGCTCAAGTCAAATCCATCAAACTCCGTAACGAACGGATTTCCACCGGCCCGGCTCAAAGGCAGGCTGCGCCGGCCCGGGCATCAGCCAATGAGCGCGCCGTGTCCGGTCTGTTTTTGATTCAATTCGAGGATTCCTTGCAGGCCGAGTGGCGTGAACAACTAAGCGCCTTGGGTGTGGAGTTGCTGCGCTATGTGCCGGACGATGCCTTCATCGCCCAATTCAACCATGTGCGTCCGGGCCAGGTCCGGCAGTTGGATTTCGTGCGCTGGGTCGGCGACTATCGTCCCGAACATAAGCTGCACCCCTCTGTTCTCGGACGGCAACCAGGCAGGCCCGCTGGGGAGGCCCGCGCTGTGCGCATTCTGTTTTCCCCGGCTGCACGTCCGGCTGAAATGGTGGAGGCACGGCGCGCATTGCAAGGTGTGCAGCGGGAATCGCGCACTCGGTTCGGCGCCATCTTGAGCGCAACGATCCTGCCGGGGAGGTTGGAAGCTTTGGCCCGCTCGCCGGCCGTTCTTTGGATTGAACCTGCGGCGAAGATGAAACTCTTTGACGAAATCGCCTCGGAGATCGTGTGCGGTGATGGTGGCGAGCGCCTGACTCTCACGCAAGCCACGGGATATGACGGCGCAGGAGTCACGGTGGCCGTGGCCGACAGCGGACTTCACAACGGAGACACCAATACGATGCACCCGGATTTGTTCGGGCGGGTGACGGCATTCTTTCAGTATGGCTCGTTGACGAACGCTGCAGACGAACACAGTCACGGCACGCATGTGACCGGCATTATTGCCGGCAACGGCACCGTGGGCGAAACCGATGAAGCCGGCGCCCTCTACGGATTAGGCGTGGCGCCCAACGCGCGGATTGTCGCGCAGCGGCTCTTTGACGGTGAGGGCGCGTACGAGCCGCCGCCCAGTTTCGAGACGTTGACGCGCGATGCTGTGCGCTCCGGCGCCGAGATCGGCTCCAACAGTTGGGGTGACGATACTCAGGGCCAATACGATCTCAGCGCAGCGGAGTTTGACGAACTGGTGCGCGATGCGGATGCCCTGACGGCCGGCGACCAGCCCTACATTCTGGAATTCTCTGCCGGCAACGCAGGACCGGGCGCGCAGACCATTGGCAGTCCTGCCGTTGCCAAGAACGTCATAGCCACCGGCGCATCGCAAAACAATCGCCTTGAATTCTTCGTTTATGCCGAAGGCCAGGAGGCGATGGCCGATTTTTCCAGCCGTGGCCCTTGCGAAGATGGCCGCATCAAACCGGACCTCGTGGCGCCGGGAACCTGGATTGCCTCGCTGAAATCCGAATCGGCCACCGATGACAATGCCTGGGCGACCATCTCCGACCGCTATCTTTATCAGGGCGGAACAAGCCAGGCCGGACCGCACGTTTCCGGAGGCGCGGCGCTCTTCGTGCAGTATTACCGCGAGCTTTTTGCCAACACACCCTCACCGGCCATGGTCAAGGCTGCGCTGATCAATTCTGCCATCGACATGGACAACGCGGTGGAAACCGAGCCCGTGCCGAACATGGACGAAGGCTGGGGCCGCCTGGACTTGATCGAACTGCTGCTCCCGTCGCGCGTCTTTGATTTTGTGGATCAGACCCAATTGTTGCAGACGGGTCAGACGTATGAGCGCAGGCTCGTGGTTACGGGTTCGGACGAGCTGCTGAAGATCACTTTGGCTTACACCGATGTGCCGGGATTTCCTGGAGCGGTTCCCGCGCTGGTGAACGACCTGGATCTCGAGGTGGAAGCGCCCGACGGGACGATTTACCGGGGCAACCAGTTTGAGCAAGGTGAATCGATTGCGAGCGCCTCCAGCATAGATCGTATCAACAACGTGGAGGGCGTGCATTTGCTGGAGCCGTTGCCGGGCGAATACATCGTGCGCGTGCGAGCGCACAAAGTGGTGCAGGATTCGCGGCGCGATACAGGCCCGGTGGACCAGGATTTTGCCCTCGTCATTTCGGGCCACGTTTCGCCCCCAGGTCTGAGCATTGTATTTTTCGATCGCAGCGCCTACACAGTTCCTGGGCAGATTCGCATCAAGGTCATCGATTCAGACGCAGCCGCTCAGTCTTCCGCGAACGTGACCTTGAGAAGCACGACCGAAGCCGGCGGGTTCAACGTCACTCTATTGCCGACGGGCATTCCAGGAGCCTTTACCGGCAGTGTGACCACAGCGACAGGCCCGGCTGTTAACGATGGGCAGCTCCAAATCGCGCATGGCGACCTGATTCAAGCTGATTACTTTGACCTCTCGGCACAAGCCACTCGCACGGCCATGGCCAAGGCTGATCTGTTGCCGCCCGTGTTATCGAATGTGACGGCCACAAGCGCCTTTGGGAAAACGATTGTTACGTGGGACACTGACGAGGAGGCGAACTCGGTTGTCCACTTGGGAACCAACAGCAACCTGGGACGGTCGGTCACGAATCGTCTGTTTGTTGAGGAGCACAAGGTCACGCTGGACGGTCTGATCCCAGGCCGCACTTATTTCTTCCTGGTTAGCTCCAGCGACATGGCCGGCAACACGGCCACCAATAACAATGTCGGAAGTTTTGTGGCGCCGGAGCCACCGACGGTCCTGCTGGTTAATGCATACTTTGAGGATGAATGCACGATTCCAATTCCTCTGAGCACTTACACCGATGCGCTGAGCCAGATCGGAGTGACTTATGACGTGTGGGATATTCAAAGTGGCGCGCCCTCGCCGACTCTGAACGATTTGAGCCCGTACCGCGTCGTGATTTGGCGATTGTCCGACAGCATTTGTTCGGTTGACACTCTGACCAGCGCGGAGCGGAACACGATCCAACAATATCTCAACGCCGGCGGTTCGTTCTTGATGGCTTCGATGGAGCAGCTTACCCGGCTGGGAAACAGCGCGTTCCGCCGCGATGTGCTTCATGTCGTGGACTTCTCGGAAGACATTGGCGTGCCCTCCGTCTCCGGTGTAACGGGCAACCCGATCACCAGCGGTATGAACCTGGCGCTCGATTATTCGGCGTATCACACCGAGTTCCATGATCTGTTGGAAATTCCGGACGATCTGGCGGACACGATAACGCCAAGCACGAATGCGACACTCATCCTGGAAGAAAGCTCCGGCGAGATTGCCGGTTTGAGTTATCCACGAGTAGGTCAAAGCGCTCTGGGCCGGGTCGTGTTTCTGGGCTTCCCACTTGACGCTGTCCCAGCTTCGGGCGCCGACCCGAACAATCGCGCCAGCCTGTTGCGCAACATCATTCGTTTCCTGGCGCCGGGCGAGCGCGGGGTGGGTGACATCGTGCTGGATAATTCCGAATACACCATTCCGAGCACGGCGACTGTGGAAGTGGCCGATTCGGACTTGACCGGGCAGGGAACCGCCACGGTTCGATTCACCAGCGATACGCAGCCCGCCGGGCAAGTCGTTACCGTGAATGAGACGACGCGGCTGGGCCTGTTTCGCGGCGCCATCTCACTGGTGGCCAGCAGCAGCGGGGGAGGCCCCGGGCAGTTGCGAGTGCAAAATGGCGATACCATCCGCGCCGAATATTTTGACGCATCGTCAGGGACCATAACCGCGACAGCGATCATCGAAACGAACGCGCCCATGATTTCCGCCGTGAGTTCCAACGCCGATTATGTGGACGCTTTCATTTCCTGGCAGACGTCCGGGGCGGCCGATTCTCTCGTGCAGTTTGGTGAATCGATCTCGGCTTTGGATCAGAGTGTTTATGACGCGCGTTTGCGAACCAGCCACGATGTGACTTTGAGCGGTCTGAAGCCGGACACCTTGTATTATTTTCGGGTGATCAGCCGTGATCGGGCCGGTAACACGGCGCTGGATGACAACCAGGGCCAATTCCATGCATTTCGAACCTTGCGCCCTGTGACGTCGCCGTGGTTTGACAATCTGGAGCAAGGTGCGGCCGGTTGGCAGGTCCAGGATTCCGATTCTTCAGAAGGCACCTGGCAATGGGGACCGCCGCAAAATGGAACCGGCCCCGCCCATTCGCCGGCCAATGCCTGGGGCAGCAATCTTCGCGGTGAGCCGGTGCAACTGGTGGAAACCTTTCTCATCAGTCCGGCCATCTATTTGACCGAAGGCGACGTGGCGACCTTGCGTTTTTGGCACAAGTACGATTTTACGGATGAGTTGTCCGTCGAACTCGCCTTCGTGGAACTGATCACGAATATCTCCATGGCCCCAATCGTCCTTGGCGAAGTTTCTGGCCTTTCTTCCGGCTGGGAAGAAGCCGAATACGATCTCACACCGCACATTGGCAAGGTCGTTTATGTGGTCTGGCATTACGCTCTGTTCTCGTTCGGGGATCCGCGTCCAGGCTGGCTGGTGGATGACGTCTCGATAATGATCAATCAGATCCTTCCTCCCGCCATCGTGATCACCAACACGATTTCTCAGGCAACCTTTGCGTTGGAGGGACCGATATCGCAGGCAGGGCAGGGCCAGCAGCTGGTCCTGCCCAATGCTCCGCTCGGCCAGTATTCAATCACGTTCGGCGATGTGCCACATTATCAAACGCCCGCTCCGCAAACGAACACGTTGTCGTTCGCCACGCTGGTCTTTCAGGGCAACTACACCTTCACAGATTCCAACAACAATGGCATGTCTGACTCGTGGGAGCAGCAAGAGTTCAATTCCGTTTCCCCGGATCGGACACGCCAGACCGATACCGATCAGGACGGCTTCACGGATTACGCCGAATTTATTGCAGGAACCAATCCGAACAGCATCACTTCAACGCTCCAGTTGACCGCGCCCATCACGCTCAGCGACGGCTCCGTGCATCTGCAATGGCCGGCGGTGCCTGGCCGCGCTTACCGTGTTGAAGGAAGCAACGACGGAAGTTTCTGGGAGCCGGTGTCGGGCTGGATACGCGCCGAGAGTGGCAGCGCCACGTTTACACTGCTTGCGCCAAACCTGGGCGGCCCCTATCTTTTCAGGTTGGAAGTGCGGCCATGACAAACCGCACTGCCGTTTCACAGGTTCTCTCCGCTGTGGCGTCTGCGTAATGCGGTCATTGGTCAGCAGGTGGCTCGACGACCTCTTGCTGCGGTCTGATCCTTCTTAGGCGGTGGCGCGAGTCTGCCCGCACGCTCCAAAGCGATCTCGCTTTCCACAGCAGGAGGGGACAACCTTTCCACCGAGATGTGTCTCGCTGGTTTGATTGCTCGGTCCCGGAAGCCTTCAACGGACGGAATTCGAGTGCTCCTCATCAGCTCGCTCTTGTTGGCCAACTCTCCGCTCCATGGAGCAGAGAAAGAGACCAAACCCGCTCAACTGAAAGTCTCCGGCTACGGCCTTTTGGGAAACCGGCAGTTGAAGAAAACGCTCGCGCTTCTGATGGTGGAGGAGAAGAAGCCGGATCACTTCGACGCTACGTTCGTCGAGGACGCCGCCCTGGTTCTGATTTCCGCGCTGAATCGCGAAGGCTTTCTGAAACCCAGGATCTCGGTCCGGCTGACGTTGGAGAACGGCGAGGCCGTCACCTATTCCTGGGATGAACCAACGGAATTCCCTCTGCCTCGGCCTGTGCGAGCACGAAAGGCCCATTTCAAAATCAAAGAGGGAGTCCGTTATCATTACGGCCAGATCATCTTCGAAGGTCTGCAATCCCTTACTGAAAAGCGGGCCCGGTCGTTTTTCGTTGAAACCGGCACCTTGCTTCCGCTCAAGCAACAGCGGATTTACACACCGAGCCAGTTGAAGAGAAGCCTGGAAAATCTAACCGAAGTGCTGGAGCGGCAAGGATATGAGAGCGCCCGGGCGACGGCCACCCGCGAGGATCGCAACGATCGCTCGGGCAAGGTCCACGTCGCCATCAAAGTTCAGGAAGGGCACAAGTCCATTGTCCGTTCGGTTCGGCAACAAGTCTTTTTCGATGATGCGACCGAGCCGCACGAAATCTCCACCGTCCAAACCAACACCGCGTATTCCCGGCTTTGGGCGCAGGATTTCAGGCAGTTGCTCCAAACCAATTTTTATCATCGCGGATATCCGGACGTGAAGGCAGTCCTGGAGATTTCGCGTCGGGAACACGTGGATGATTCCATCCATTTGGATCTGGTGGCGACGGTCCGAACCGGCCCGCGCATCAAAGTGGGAGAGGTTCAGTTTCAGGGACACAAACGCACGAAGGAGTCGGTTCTGCAGCGACGGATTCTCCTGCGAGAAGACGAGTGGCTGGATCGCGTCAAGGCCGAACGCGGGCGCTATCGGCTCTCGCGGCTGGGCATCTTTGAATCGGTCGACCTCAGCTACGAGGCAGCGCCCGACGATGCGCGGGATGTGATTTACAACTTGAAGGAAGGAAAACGCACGGACTTGAGCCTGCTCTTCGGCTACGGCAGTTATGAACTGCTGCGCGGCGGCATCGAGCTGGAGCAATTCAATGTGCTCGGCCGCGCCCACCACTCCCGGCTCCGGCTCGTCCAATCCTTCAAATCCTCCAGTGCCAATTACACCTACACGCTGCCGGAATTGCTGCGCCGGGAAGTGGACGTTTTCCTGAACGCTTCGGGTTTGCGGCGAGAAGAGATCGATTTCACGCGCGTTGAGTATGGAGGCGGCGCCGGGGTGCGGCGCTTTTTCAAAAGCATCGAGACCGACATGAGTGTGCGCTACAGTTACCAGGTCCTCAGCGCGACGGAGACGGAGGTGCGATTGGCGGAGCAGGGGGTTCAGAATCCCGGCGTCGGCGCCGTCATCCTGGATCTGCGGCACGACCGGAGGAACAATCCGCTCTATCCGCGCAGAGGCTACAAGCTTTTCAGCAATCTGGAACTGGCTTCGGAATATCTGGCCGGCGATGTGAATTATCAACGCTTTGAAATTTCCGGCTCCTATCACCAGCCCCTGGACGAGGGGCGATGGTTGCATTTGGGATTAAGTCACGGCTTCGTGGCCACAGCCGTCAGCGCGCAGGAAGACTTGCCGTTCAACAAGAGATTTTTTCCCGGCGGCGAAAACTCCGTTCGCGGTTATCAGGACGGCGAGGCCGCCCCCCGTGATGCGGAAGGGCGGATTGTCGGAGCAGAGACGTTTATCGGCGGTAACGTGGAATTCGAGCAGGCGCTCACGACGCGATGGTCGTTAATCGGTTTTGTCGACGGCATCGGTTTCGCGCGACGACTGGCGGATTATCCCGTGGACGAAGCGCTCTTCTCGGCCGGAGGCGGCCTGCGCTGGAGAACCATTGTTGGTCCCGTCCGATTGGAGTACGGCCACAACTTAAATCCGCGGAAAGGCGATCCCTCCGGGACGTTGCACTTTTCACTTGGCTTCCCGTTTTGAAACGAGTCGATTAGACTCTCAGCATGCAATTCGTTGGGCCTGGCAATCCGGTCAGAGAAAAAGTTCTTACGGATGACACTGGGGCGATCGACCGTCGCTCCGGCATGGCGAGAGCATGCGCGCATCAATCCTCCCTCCATCGCCCTTCGGCGCTTTATCGGGCGGAATTCTGGCGCATTGCTGTATTCCTGTCGCGGCATATGCCTCATTTCGTGTTTGGGCGACTGGCAAGTCACCTGGCGCGGCTCTATTGGCTGAGTTGTCCTCGTCGGCGCCGGGTCGTGTTTGAAAACCTGCTCCCGGCGCTCAACGGCGACCGCCAGGCTGCGCGCATCACGACGCGCGAACTCTTTCAGCAATTCGCGCTCAAGCTCGCCGATCTCTGGCGCTACGAAGGCGGTCTTTCGATCTACAACCTTTTCCGCGATTTTACGGGTTGGGAGCATTTTCAAGCCGCGCAGTCGCAAAAGCGCGGTGTGCTCCTGGTCACCATCCACCTGGGCAACTGGGAGTTTGGCGCGCCACTGCTCACGCAGCGCGGTGTTAAACTTCAGGTTATCACCCTGGCGGAGCCTCAGGCACGCCTGACGGAAATTCGCGAAGCCGCGCGCGCCCGCTGGAGCATCGAGACACTGGCCTTGAGCGACAATCCCTTTGCGTCCGTGGAGATCATCCGCCGTTTGGAGGCGAACAACTCGGTCGCGTTGCTGATGGATCGTCCGCCGATGGCCACGGCTGTGGAAGTAAAACTGTTTGGCCGCCCTTTTGCGGCGTCTGTTTCGGCCGCTGAATTGGCGCGCGCCTCAGGATGCGTCTTGCTGCCGGTTTATCTGCCGCGCACGTCGCAGGGATACACGGCGCATATCCTGCCGGAAATTCCCTATGAGCGCGCTGCTCTGCGCGATCCGGCGGCCAGGATCGAGTTGACACAAAGGATCATTGGCGCTTTCGAGCCAGCCATCCGTCTATACCTCAACCAATGGTACCATTTCGTTCCCATCTGGCTGACGAAGTAGTCGCACGCCCAGTCGAAGCAGGCAGCGCTTCTTTCAAGCGGTCTAGCCCTTCGCTTGGCTCTCTTGATCCTAATCATAATCTTAATCGTAATCCCAGTCTGTCCTTCCCATTGCGCTGCCGATTAAGAGAATGTGTAGGAGGAAGAGAAGGAGTGAGAGTAGGATATCTTTTCGTTGGGATACTGCTTTTGGTTCTGGCAACATCGGTGGGTTACGCGGCCGAATTGAACCCGGTCGTTCAAGACTGGCTAAGCGCCCAAACCAACATCCAAACCTGGACGGCCGACGTCACTCAGATCCGCACTTTCAAGACGTTGTCCCAGCCTCTCACCTCAACAGGCCATGTCTGGTTCGCCGCGCCAAACCGTTTCCGCTGGGAGATCAAGAACCCCCTGCCAACCATCGCGGTGCGTCAGCCCGATCACGTGCTGGTGATTTACCCGCGCCTCAAACGGGCCGAACGCTATCCGCTCACGGGAGAACGGACCGGGCCCTGGAAGGAAACCCTGGCGCTGTTGGAGGCCGGCTTTCCCGGCAGCCGAGCCGAACTGGAGTCGCGTTTTCGCATCTTTTCTCAATCCCGCGAAGACGACGTTTACCAAATCATGCTACAGCCAAAAGCCGCCGCTGCCCGCCGCATGATGCCGGAAATAAGAATCGCCTTCAGCACAAAGGATTTCATGTTGCGCGCGACCGAACTCCAGTTCACAGACGGCTCCCGCATTCGCAACGAGTTCAGCAATGCGAAACTCAACCCCAGGCTTGAGGAGAATCTCTTCACGCCCAGGCTGGACGGCGACTACAGGATCGTCGAGCCGTTGGCAAAATAAGTCGTCGTGAAACGGGGGGCGCAACTCGTGCGCAATGTGTCGAGTCACCGTGGGTGCAGTTCGGCCTGCGAACATGGGCGGACTGTCGTGCGGTACTGAGAGCCCCTGATGGCTGTTTAGGTAGGTTTACCAATTGACCGTCCTACGCAAACGCCTTAACCTCTGCCAGATACTTAAGGTCCGTTTCATCAAGCGGAAGGGGACTCCACACAAAACCGATTGGGGCATCTTTTTTTGTTTGATGGCAGGGGCCAGATTCTGCGAAACAATAGGCGCAAGCGTCTTGTTGAGAAATCAGAACCGATGGACAAAACCGTACTCTGCCTGAGTTATTTGAATGGCCAGTTCAAGGCCATGGCGGTGCATAAAGGCACGGTGGTCGGGACATGGGAACGGCCCGGTCTGCTGGAGGACTTCACGAACTTTGCGGGTGTGCTCATGGAGACTGTCGAGCAAACCAAATATCAAGGTTCGAATGTCGCTCTGGTGCTGGCGCATCCCCGCTTGACACAGCAACTGGTGGAAGTCCCGCCCGTAAAAGGCTGGAATCTGGAACGGTATATCCAGCGCCGGGTGGTCCAACTCAAGACGTTCGAGGCGGAAGCGTCCTGGAGCTATCAGCCGACTCTCCCCACCAAGAATGCCAAGGCTTTGTTGTTGCACATTTTTCCCAAGCCCCTGTTGAATGAACTCGTTCAGGGTTGTCAAGAGGCCGGTCTGCGCCTGATCAAGATACTTCCCACCACTTCCATTCTGCACAGCCAATTGATGCAGCTTCCTTTGGAGAAGGACGAGATTGCGTTGCTGGCGGCAGAAACGGGCGGAACCACCACCGTGGTCATTGGCCGCGAGGATGGCCAGATTTATTTGGGCCGAACGTTGAGCAACAGTTGGAACCACCATCCGGAGCGGGTGGTGCTCGACCTGAATCGCACCATTCTCTATGTGAAGCAGCAATTCGGAGCCACAGTCAACAGTCTTTGGCTCTTTGGCGCCGGCTCGCAGGTTCACGTGCCGGTGATGCAATCGCTGGTGAGAACGCCCGTCAAGCCCAGCCCGGTGGAGTCGAGCCCGTTTTACTGGACTGAGGAGGCGCTCAAACTGCCGCTCAAGGATGACAGCAACTTAATCAGCGCTGAGGTGCAGCAAGCGCCTAAGCGACGGCTGCTGTTCCAGGTGATCGCCTTTGTAGTGATATTCCTGGTGCTAGCCTCACTGGCCACAGCGGCTTTTGTCGAAAGCCTGGTTCGAAACAACAACAGAACGATTACAGAACTGAAGCCCAAAATTGTCAGGCTGGCAGAGCGGAAGAAGGAACTGGAGCACCGCCATGCCGATCTCATGGAGAAGAAGAAGTTCGTCAAAACCGTGAACGACCAAAGAATTCCGCCGGTCCCAGGCTGGTTTCTGGCTTACTTGAGCGAAGTCTTTCCGGAGGAATTGCTCCTCACTCATCTCCAGGTGAAACGCGCCGATGACCAATGGGCAGTGCAGCTGGCGGGAGGCCTTCAGCCAACTACCAACCAGGCGCCGGCCAGACTGATGACCGACGCGGTCTCCGCATTGACGAAGGACCTGGCTAGTGGGCCCTTTCATCTCAAGATTACCCGCAGCACTACCGGCCAGGGTGCGGATCGTTCGCCATCCGCTGGCGATCAAGGCGCTGAGGCCGTATTGCCGTCGGAGAATGACGAGCCGGACAAATATCGATTCTTCATCGAAGGGGTGATGCGATGAAGCAGAAGGCGCTGAGCTGGCTCCGGTCGGAGACCAAACTGATTGCTGCTAAGCAGAGACGCTTGCCGTCACCCTGGCCCGCTCTCGTGGGAGAGGAAGGCCTGTTTGTCGAAGTTGGATCATCTCGCGCCGACGTGGGCGGGCGGCGCCATCAGGCGTTCCAGTTGAGTGGCTTTGCTATTCCCTTTCCTGGGGCTAAGAGCGAAACTCGGATGGACGTTGATTTTCAGAGCGCGACCTTCAGGCCGCTTCGGCACACGCTGAGGCCTGGCGGCGGCGCGTCGTTTCCTGGCAAAGTCCTGCTTTTCTGCTCATGAAAGAATCGCTGAAACAGTTTTCACAGTTCGCTTCGCCGAACTTTTTCCGGGCTTTGCTGGGCCGGTTGGTGCTGCTAATCCTGTTTGTGGGCTCGTTGTATTTGTTTTTGTGGAGCGTGAATCGTCTCGGGCCAGTGAACAAACAGCTTCAGGACATCAACAAGGACTTCTCTCGGCTGGCAAATGAAGTTGAGCAAATCGACGTGAAATGGGACGAGGCCAATGCGGAGGAGATCGCCTCCGCTCAGTTCCAAAAGGCTGAAGAGCAATTGTTCGTTGGCACCGAGGAATTCTCCGAATGGCAGAAAGAGGTGAAACGTCAGAGCGTCTTCACGGCTTTGGATGCGAATTCCCAGCGTGGAAAAGCACAACCGCCTCCGGATCTCGAGGAGAAGCTCTCGATTGTTCCGGCCACGATCGATATCCAACCGGCGGCCGCTATCAGGTCAACGAATGCGCCTTACAAGCGGTTGCTGGATTTCATCCAGGGTTTGGCAACTCAAAAAAAGCGCGCGGATCTTGTGGAGCTGACGGTAAGCGGTCATTCCAACTCCGTCACCCAGGCGAAGGCGGTCTTTCACCTCTGGTCGCACGTGGAGAAGCCTTAGATGAAAATTCTGAGAAATCCCTACGTGGTAGGCATCCTGGTGCTGGTGGCGACAGTCGCCGTTTCCTGGAATTTCCTGAGACCGCTATGGCGTCGCCTCATGCCGGCCACGCAGCCGCAGAAGGTCTCTATTTCTGCGCCGGCTCCTTCGCCGACTCCCGTAATCACGGAATCGAAACCGACGGTCCCGCCTCCATCGAATGCACCCAAGGTCGTGCCCGATGGCAGTATCGATTCGCAACAAATTCAAATGAACCTGTCGCAGTGGATTGGATCGCCTCGCCGTGATCCGTTTCAACTCACGGCGCGCGCGTCCGGCACCAATCAACCTGCCCGTGAGCTGCTCACGCTCCAAGCCACCTGGCGACAGACCGACAGAAATCTGGCTGTGATCAACGGCAGAATTGTTGGTGAAGGAGACATCATCCTCGGATTCAGGATCGAAAGCATCGCGGGGGACTTTGTATGGGTGCAGGGTCCGGCGGGACGCGAGCAACTGGAATTTGCGACGCCAGTCATGATTCCCGCCACGACCAATACTAACAGGACCAATACTAACGGAACTGCCTCGAATCTCACCAAAGCCACAGGTAATGGGGCAGCTCCATGAGCCGGGTTCGCACGGGATGAATGATTGCACAGGCTGTTCAATCAATTGGTTCGCAACTCAGAAATAATATGAAACTGCAAAACGATCGGACAACGAATCTTCGCAGCCAACTGGTACTGCTTCTTTTGGGAGCGTTGAGCGCGACCCCACTTTTCATCAAGGCGGCCCCCGCCTCTGACGAAGCTCAAGAGAAAGCGCTTCAGGTCCTGCGCCAGAAAATGGCCGAGCTGGACGGAACGCCTGTGAAGCCCGATCCCGCCCCCGAGCCCAAAGTGGCGACGCCTGCTCTTTCCCCAGCAGCCGCCAGCCCTTCGAATGCACAAGCCAGAACTTCAGCCGAGGCCGCAATTGAGAAGGCTTCCGGCGATAAAACCCTCTACTCCTTTCGCTCTGAGAATCTGGACTTGAAGACGGCACTGGCTACGTTCGCCCGTGCCAACAACTTGAACATCGTGCCCGACCAGGATGTTGCCGGGCAAGTGACGCTGGATGTGCGCGATCTGCCGCTGGAAAGAATCATGACCGCGTTGCTGGAGGCCCACGATTATTCCTGGCAGGAACAGGGCGGGTTGATCCGCATCCGAGCCGCCGAGACGCGCACTTTCAGCGTCGATTACCTGCGTCTGTCCCGCAAAGGCGCCGGCCAAAGCACGGCTACGCTCGGCTCAGGTTCTAGCGGTGGTGGCGGAGGCGCGACTGGCGGTGGCGGAGGCGCGGGCGGTGGCGGCGGTGGCGGTGGCGCTGGGGGTAGCGGCAGTCAGGGCGGTGGTGGCGGGACCTTTAGCGCGAGCAGTTCGTCGGTGAACGTCAGCGCCGAAAATCCGACTGATTTCTGGACGGAAATGACCCAGGAACTGGGATTCATGCTCACCCCCGTGGGCAAAACCTCCCTTGCGATCAATAAGACCGCCGGCATCATTCAAGTAACCGACCGACCCTCGGCGCTGAAACGAGTCGAAAATTATCTGAATCGCGTGGACCATAGCGTCCTGCGCCAGGTTGAAATCGAGGCCAACCTCTATGACGTGTTCCTCAACGACCAATTCCAGTTTGGCATTGATTGGGTGCACCTTGTAAAGGCCTATGGCGGGACTTTGGCTCTGGGCGGCGCGACCCTGCCCGTCGCGGTCGGCGGACAGCAGCTTCTGGACTCGAGCGTGGGCGGCTTGAACCGGTTCCCAATCGTTGGCACCCCACTCTCCGCCGTACCCGGGCTCAACCCTTCCTCGTTGGTCTTTCAGAATTTCAACACCAAAGCGGCGGTCAACGCACTGAGCTTCCAAGGGCATGTCGAGGTCATCTCCAAGCCGCGTATTCGCACGCTGAATAACCAGACGGCTCTCATCAAAGTGGGTGTTGAAACACCGTTCTTCGCCCAGAGCACGACCACACTGCAAAGCCAGAGTGGCCTTCAGGTTACTGAAGGCGATCAAATCACTTCAGTGACTGTGGGCACTATCTTATCGATCACGCCCCAGATTTCCGAGGATGACTGGGTTTCCCTGGACATAACCCCCGTGCTGACCAGCCTCATAGCGATCGAGGAATCTCCCAGCGGCACTGCCAATGCTCCCACTCTTGACACCAAGCAGGCCTCCACCCTCGTTCGCGTCCGCGATGGCAATACGGTTGTCATGGGCGGCTTGATCCAGGACCAAAAGGCGAAAAGCGACAAAAAGATCCCTCTCTTGGGCGACATACCGTGGTTCGGCAAGCTCTTTACCGGCACCTTCCGCGCCAACCAAAAGAAAGAGCTCGTTATCTTTGTAACTCCCCGGATCATTCGAGAGAACGAGACATCAGTCTCGATGGTGAAGTGACCGCGTTGCCCGGATGGCGCCGCTTGAATCCCAAGCACGCCAGGAACGCGGCCTTCAGGCCGCAGCACTGCCGCATCTCCGACGCCTTTTCGAGTTCGTTGATTCCCTTTGATCGAACACTGCTGCTGCGGCCTGAAGGCCGCGTTCCTTTACGCCGGCGACAGTGTAGGACGCGATTTCAGCAGCGCGGACAATTCTGATGCCGGCAGGGGGTGCGAAAAAAGATAACCTTGTACTCGCTGTACGCCCATCTCCTTTAACATGTCCAATTCGACCTTGTCTTCGACGCCTTCCGCCACGGTCTGAATGTTGAGTGTGCGCGCCATTTGCACGATGGCTTGAACAATTTGGCGACCCTTGTCCGTATGGAGATTGCGCACGAACTTCATATCGATCTTCAGTTCGCTGACCGGCATGACCTGAAGTGTGGACAGCGAAGAATAACCTTGCCCAAAATCGTCAATCGAGAGGTGGAACCCGCTCTGAAACAATTCTTCCAGACGCTTGCCCTCCGAGGGCAGGCCCAACAGCGATTGGCTTTCGGTAACTTCCAGAATGAGTTGTGCGGGTCGAAGACCAAACTTTGCCGTCAGGTCCAGGAGATCTTTCAGAAAGTCGGGCTTGAAAAGCTGGCGAATGGAAATATTTACGGAGAGGGACAATGAAAAGCCTTCCTGTTGCCAACCCTGGAGTTGTTGCATGGCTTGTTCCAGCACCTGGCAGCCAAGGTCATAAATGAGTCCCGCATTCTCCGCTACGGGAACAAAAGACTCCGGAGAGATCCAACCCAGCGTCGGCTCGTACCAGCGCGCAAGAGCTTCCACACCGATAATCCTGCCGGAGCGAGCGTCGACAATGGGTTGATAATGCACTTGGATGCGTCTGGCCGTGAGGGCCTGGCTGAGCAAAACGCGCAGACTTGCCTTCTCGCGATAAGATTTGAGTTCTTCCGTTTCACCGAAAAGGATCACTTCGTTGCGCCCATGAGATTTAGCCAAATAGAGGGCGCTGTCCGCCCCCTGAAGAAGCGTCTCGACCATGTCACCATCGTCAGGATACATCGCAATGCCCATGCTCATGGTAAGGGGAAACGCTGGATGCTCTTTGGCGACCTCCTTTTGCACCGTCTGTTTGATCCGCTCGCACACGGCGCGCGCCTCCTGGGCTCCGCGAATCTCAGGCAGCAGCAGAACCAGTTCATCCCCACCCCAGCGCGCGACGGTGTCGGTCTTGCGCACCGCCTCCTTCATCCGCGCGGCGATGGCAATCAGAACCTGGTCCCCGATCCGGTGGCCTTGGGTATCGTTGATTTGCTTGAAGTGATCCAGATCGACGAAAACCACGGCCAGCTTTTTTCCATTGCGTTCGCTTTGAGCTATGGCTTGCTCGAAGCGATCTTCCAACAGCGTTCGATTGGGCAATCCGGTCAGTTGGTCGTGGAGGGCCATTTCCTGCGCGTGGTCTTTAACGCGGATTAGTTCCCTTTCCGCCTCTTTCAGACTGGTGATGTCGTGCCCGTAGAGATAAACGTAATCCGCATCCTTGATCGGAGTAACAGCGAAGGAGAAAACCCGGCCCGCGCCTGCCACCTCGATGTCGTCACGCTTTCCTTTGCCAAGCACATCGGCGATGAACTGGCTGAGAAACAGGGGCACGCGTGTGCCTGCGCGGCAATTCAATGGATCCAGGAAAGCCTGACTGGCCGCGTTCGCATAGAGGATGACGCCTTCTTTAGACACGCGCAGCACCGGATAGGGATTCTCTGATGGAAACTTGCCCAGGGTTCTGAGCTGTTCCTCCACTCGATCGCGTTCGGCGATCATTTTCCGCTGGCGTTGCAGAACGCGCGAAACGACCGTCTTCAGTTCATCAACCACAAAAGGTTTGAGCAGATAATCAAAGGCGCCTTCCCGCAGGCAATCGATGGCCGTTTGGATGTTCATGCTGCCGGTCATGATGATGACCGCAACGTCGGGAGACCGAGGCCCCAGCTCATGAAGCAGGTCGATGCCGGATTCGGTTCGCTTCAGTTTGATGTCACTGACGACGAGGTCGATGCGCGTTTTGTCGAAAGCCTGTCGCGCCGCAGAAACATCTTCGGCCTCGATCACGTAATGTCCCATCGATTCCAGAGCTGCCCTCACCAGGCATCTCAGGCCTTCGTCATCTTCGACGATCAATATCGTGGCTCGCATAAAACCGGGCCCAGACTTCGGGCGCTGAACAATTATACTCTCGCGCAAACGATAGAGAAAGAAGAGAGAGAGTTGCCGTGGCACTGCCGGCACCGCGGATGGAACATCTGTGGACCTCCTTTGAGGAGCATGGGTGAAGAGGGTCGCCGAATTGTTTTGAATAGCACGAAACTTCCCTTCAACTATTCTGAGAAGAGTTTCGCCAGGTGCCGAGTCTATACGGCACGTTCATTTGATTCTGACAAACTTGTTCGCAAACTGTATGCAATCACTTCCCACAGTCTTACTGAAAGCCCGAGAGGCGGACCGGGTCGTAGCCGGTCACCCATGGATCTACCAGGGCTCAATCTTACGGTTGACCGCCCCGGTGGCGGATGGCGAAATCGTGCAGGTAAAGGACCATCGTCAACGCTTTCTGGGGATTGGCTTTTACAATTCGAAATCAAGAATCAATGTTCGCGTTATTGCGAAGGAGCGGGTGCCGGTGGATCAAGCCTTCTTCGAAAATCGCATTCGCGATTCCCTGGAGATTCGGAAAAAGCACCTGCCACAGGCAAGCTCCTTTCGCGTCGTAAATTCCGAAGGCGATTTTCTGAGCGGACTGATTGTGGACAAGTACGAAGACGTGCTGGTGGTACAAATATCCGCCTTGGGTATGGATAAACGGAAAGACTCTATAATAGCCGCGCTGCAAAAGATTCTTACCCCGAGGGCCATCGTCGAGCGCAGTGATATGCCTTCGCGCAACTTTGAAGGTTTGGCCGAATCAACCGGGGTGTGGACCGGAAGTTTGGACGGCGAAATTGTCGTCAATCTCAATGGAATTCTCTTTACCGCCGACCTTCTTGGTGGTCACAAGACCGGCTTGTATCTCGATCAACAACTCAATTACGAGCGAGTCGCAGCGTTGGTGCGGCTTACTCCAGGCGCGCAAGTTTTGGATTGTTTCACCTTTCGCGGCGGGTTTGCCCTTCACGCCGCTCGAGCGGGGGCCGCTCATGTTCATGGATTGGACCAAAGTCCTGGTATCATCGCGTCCGCAGTTCGCAACGCTGCCATCAACGGACTATCCGAAAAATGCTCCTTCGAGGCAGTCAACGTTTTCGATTGGCTGAAAGCGCAGACGAGGACACAACCTCATGAAAAGATCATTCCACGATTTGATATGATCGTCCTCGATCCCCCCTCTTTCACTCGCAACCGGGCAGCGGTGCCGGATGCGTTGCGCGGCTTCAAAGAAATTCATCTGCGTGCGTTGAAGCTCTTAAAACGTGGTGGCGTGCTGGCCACCTTTTGTTGCTCGCATCACGTCGATGCTGCCACTTTTCAGGAAGTGATCCTTGCGGCTGCTTTAGACGCGCACCTTACGCTGCGCCGTGTATCTATCTATGATCAGGCCCCGGACCATCCCGTCATCCCGGTGATCCCGGAGACCGAATATCTGAAAGGCTTCGCCTTTGAAGTAGCCCATTAGACAGACCAGTCTCATGGCGCCGCGGAGAAGGAGCGTTCAAACGCTCGGTCTTATTACGAGTCTTTCGTGGCAAGGAATACCGGCAAAAATAGCTCTAGGGAACATTTTTTGCCTCAAATTCGTTTTGTGAGTTGTCCCGACGCGGTGCCTCCAACTGTTGGAGGCGTTGATGCCTTTGAACCCAAAGCCTTTCCTCTCGGCAAAGTTCCTACCGAAAGGTGTACAGGGAAAGGTCCCCGCTTCCAGCAGCCACACAAGCAGCAGGCTGCGAGTGTCCTGCGTGAGACACTCCTTGGCACTTGTTCTGCTGAACACCGCCTCGTTATGGGTTTGCCATTTTTAGGCCGCAAGACAAAGAGACGCGACCAAATCATCGCGATCGATTTGGGCGGACGCACGACCAAAGCCATTCAATTGCAACGTCGCGGTGAGCGATTCAGTCTCGAAAATTACGCGGTGATGGACGCCCCTATCTTCGAGAAGACAATGCCGACGGAATTGTTGGCGGAACATCTCAGGGTCATCACCCGCGCTTTGGGAAACGGCAGAGCCAAACCCGTGACGTTGGCGATAGGAGTCAGCGATTGTCTGTTTCGTCAACTCGAAGTGCCTCTGATGCCTTTGGAGGACATGCGCACCATGCTCAAGTTCAATTCGAAGAATTACCTTCAGCAAGATCTTCCCGATCACGTGTTTGACTGCCATTTCGTCCTTTCCAAGTCAATAGGCAAACCAAGTGAAGGCAAGGCCAGTGCCGGTCAGTTGAAGCAAAAGATCATGATCGGTGGCGCCAGGAAGCAAACCATTGATGAATTGCAAGTCGCCATCAAAGCGGCCGGTTTGATTTCGGACCAAGTTGTCCCGGGTGTCGTGGGGCCAGCCAATGCCTTCGAGATGGCTGAGCCAGAGATCTTCACGAAAGAAGTTGTGGCCCTCGTGGATATAGGTTTCAAGAATTCCACGATCACCATTTTGGACTGCGGCGAAATCAAACTCAATCGCGTCGTGGGTATTGGTGGCGATCGCCTGACGGCTGGGCTGGCGGAAACGTTGAACATCACCTACGTCGAAGCCGAGAACATCAAGATGGGGATGCCAACCGAAGTGCAGCCGAATTTGGAAATGCTCCTCAACCCGCTGGGGCGCGAGTTGCGCGCCTCGATTGACTTTTTCGAGAACCAGCAGGACAAAACGGTCACGCAGGTGTTTGTTTCTGGCGGCTCGGCTCGCAATGACATCATCCTCCAGATTCTGCAAGCTGAGTTGATGGCGACGTGCAAGGGCTGGAACCCTACGTCCTTTCTGCAATTGGCCCTTCCCCCCGAGAAAATGGGAGAGATCGAACAGGTGGCGCCACAATTGAGCGTGGCAGTAGGCGCTGCGGCTTCCGGCTTCTAATCGAGTTTATGCCCATACGAATCAACCTACTGGCGGAAGCCCACGCTGCCGAAGAACTGCGCCGCAAAGATCCGGTCAAACGGGCGCTGCTGGCGGCAGGCCTTTTGGTCCTCATGGTATTGGTCTGGAGCAGCACCTTGCAGTTTAAGATCATTACTTCCAAAAGCACGCTCAATGGGTTGGAGGCCCAATGGAAGTCGATTGAGAAAAGCTACGAGGTCGCCGTGGATAGTCGACGCAAGTCGATCGAGGCCGACGAGAAACTGGCCGCACTGCAACATTACACTACCAATCGCTTTCTATGGGGCTCGGCTTTGAACGCCTTTCAACAAACCTTGAATGGTGTGGATGAGGTCCAGGTCATCAAGCTCAAAACCGAGCAGACTTATAGCCTGACCGAGGAAACAAAGCCCAAGGCCAACGGCCCGCTGCTTGCTCCCGTCAGACCGGCCACATCCACGGAGAGGATAGCGCTGAAAATCGATGCGCTTGACTACAGCCCCCAGCCCGGCGGCCAGGCTCCGAAGTTCAAAGAAGCGATTGCGAATGTACCCTATTTTCAGAGTCATCTACAAAAGACCAACGGTGTGCTGCTCACTCAGATGTCTGCGCCGAATGCCGGGCGCGTAATGTTCACACTGGAGTGTTTCTTTCCAGAGAAGGTTCGCTAGCATGAAAAATCTTCCAAAAGAAAAACGCGACCGGCTTATCCTGATTGTGCTGGGAACTCTCGTTGTCTTGATCGCGATTTGGTACGGCTTGGTCAGCACACAGAAGAAAAGCCTGGCAGCGATTCAAAAGCGGGCCTTTGAACAGCGAGACAAAGTGGGAAGCGCTCAACGCCTGATCAACTCCACGGGGGATCTGGAGAAAAACCTTGAGATGACAACCAAGAAACTCCGCTCCATTGAGCAAGGCATGGCATCCGGCGACATGTATTCCTGGATTATTCAGACGGTGAATCGATTTCGAGCTGACCGCAATGTGGATATTCCGCAGTTCAGCCGCGAAGTCACCGTCGACGTCGGCGTGTTGCCAAAGTTTCCCTACAAGGCTGCGCTTTTCAGTGTGCGGGGCAACGCGTATTTCCACGATTTGGGAAAATTTATTGCCGACTTTGAAAATGAGTTCCCTTACCTGCGGCTGCAAAACCTGGAATTAGAACCAGCCGCGAGCAGCAGCGCCACCAGTACAGGAGATGCCGAGAAACTCGCCTTCAAAATGGAAATTGTAACGTTGGTCAATCCGCACGTGCCCTAAACCAAATCCCTGGCAACGCATGCAACTCTTTATCAAAGCTGCCCCGGGCGGGCTCAAGACAAGGCATTTTAGCCTGAGCGGCATCAGGTGGGTCGCTTGCATAATGGCTCTTCTAGGCCTGACGCTGCATACCAGCGCCGCGCCTTCAAACCTGCCGCCAGTGGACGAAGTGGCCCTGACGAATTCCGTTTTCCTAGACAATCCACAATTTGGCAAGGATCCGTTTTTTCCCAAATCGGCGCGCTCAGGGCGCATCGCAACCATCAATGTTTCGATCACGAATGCGGTGGAACAGTTTTCCGGCCTGTCACTGAAGGGCGTTTCGGGCGTCGCTGGCCGGCGGCTCGCCATTATCAACAATCGCACCTTTGAGGTGGGGGAAGAAATGCCCCTCAGAGTGGCCAATCAGATGCTTAAGGTGCGTTGTCTCGAAATTCGGGACAAGTCGGTTATCGTCAACGTCAACGGTCAAACCAAGGAATTGTTCCTGGGCCAGCGTCTCTAGCCCATCGATCTTTTGTCAAAATTCAACTTTGCCCATATGCCGAAAAAACTCACACTTATGAAAATAAAACTCACTGCACTTGTTCTTGGTCTTGCGACCTTCGGCCTGGTCAGCTTTGGCCAGGAAAACATTGATAAACCCGCCCCGACTGAGGCGCCGCCAAGTGCTGTGCCGGGAACGGAGCCTGCAGTTCCTCCTCCGGCGACGGACCCCGCACCTGCTCCGCCCGGAACGGAGCCTGTCGCTCCTCCTCCGGCAACAGACCCCACAGCCCCAGTGCCGGTGGCACCCACCAACGCAGTCCCACTGGGAACGCCCCAGGCGACCCCTGAGCAACCTGCGGGCGGTCAGCAACAGCCACCTGCGGCGACGCCTGCTGGCGCTGCAGGAGAAGTTGTGCCGTTGATTGTGATCGATGATGTGCCGTTGACCGATGCCATTCGCAACCTGGCGCGCCAATCGAATTTGAATTTTCAATTCGATCCAAAGATCACCGCCACGAATCAGCCGACCGTGAGCATTCGGTTCGAAAATGTGACCGCACAGGAAGCCCTCGCTGCGGTATTGGATAATTATAACCTGGTGCTTGTGAAAGATACTAGATCCAAAATTGCCCGAGTGACGATCAAAGATCCCAAGGCAGAAGATCCGTTGGTCTCTCAAATCATTCAGCTTAAGTACAGTGACCCGACGAACCTGATTACTATCGTGAAATCCACTCTGTCCGCGCGCAGCACCGTGGTGGCTGACCCGCGCACGAGCCAGTTGATCGTGAATACGACCGAGAAGGAGATGGACGGGGTAGTTGCGTTGGTCGAAAAGCTGGATTCGCCCACCAAACAGGTATTGATTGAAGCGCGCTTGCTCGAAACCAGCAAGAATCCGACTACGATCAAAGGCATCGACTGGGCGGGCACGTTGGAGGCGCAGACTATCACGTTCGGCAACAACCGCCAGTTTGGCCCAGTCGCCGACGCCAGCGAAGCTCCCCCGTTGGCTACGGCGTGGCCTAGAGTAATAGCCAAGGCAGGGGGCGGTTTTGCTGCGGCTAGCGCATTCCTGAACGCCGATGGTGTGAAAGCCGTTCTCTCGTTCTTGAACACGGATGCCGAAACCGAAGTGGTTGCCTCTCCTCGAGCTGTGACGTTGGACAATCAAACGGCTCAACTTTCGGTTACGCGAGCCTTCCCCATCTTCCTCATCACGCCGGGTTCAGCCAATTCACCGGCCGGGTCTTCGATTACCTACACCAACCTGGGAACTATCTTGAATGTAACGCCGCGAATTGCAGCGGACAACAATATCTCCCTCAAGGTGGTACCGGAAGTCTCCAACATAGATTCGGTGGATAGCCAGGTGATTAACGGCGAAATCAACACAGCCAACATCTACGCGATTCGCAAGATCGAGACCCATGTAATGATTCCCAGTGGCAATACACTCGTTATGGGCGGCTTGATCAATGATACCAAAACCAAAACCTATACCAAAGTGCCCCTGCTCGGCGACATCCCAGGGCTTGGAGCGGCGTTCCGCAAAGAAGGCAAAACACGGCTTAAATCCAATCTGATCATCTTCATTACACCGACAGTAGTGGATGATGAAGCCTTCCATCTGACCTCCAGCGGCGGGGAATTTCTCAAAACCAGAATCGCTGAAAAACCTGAACCGGAAGAAACCGACTGGGATAGCGCCAAGCCGCATGATTGGACCAAACCGGTGTATTGATCTGTGAGGTGACTGGGATGTCACCGGCCAACGGACGGGCTTAAGTGAGATACTCCGGCACTGACGCTGGTCGCCGAAATGGTGCCCAGCGTCAGCCTTTTTAGGAGAGGATTTCCGAAGACCAGTCAACAAATCGGCCGCAATGAGCGACCGCGGGAACGAAATCTGAACCGGCTGCGCCCCCACGCCTTCGTGGACTACCTGATGGCCAATTCCTGCTTGATTCCGAACTTGTCCACTCGCTTGCGAAGTGTGGCACGGGTAATCCCCAGGATTTTGGCTGCCTGCACTTGATTTCCCTGAGTTTCGATTAAGGCTTGAATGATTAGTTCTCGTTCCACAGCCGGAATAACCTTAAGTCTGCCTTCCTTACGCGCCCATTGAAACAGCGCCCGAGCGAGGGAGGGCACGTCACTGACGTGTGTTCCGGCCATGGCCGCAGGCAGACTGCCGGCAAGTGACGGGGATGGGTGCAAACCGCCCCCCATAGCTGGTTGACTGGTCGCGATGTCAACGGGAAGATCGGCTAAAAGAATCGCTTCTCCCTTGGCCACCACCAGCGCCCGTTGGATCACGTTTTCCAATTCGCGCACATTGCCTGGCCATTGGTATTGTTCCAGTGCGGCAAGCACATCCGGAGAGATTGATTTTGGAGATTGCTTCTGCTGTTGAGCAAACTTCTTCAAAAAGTAATTCACCAGAAGACGAATGTCTTCCGATCGTTCGCGCAATGGTGGAACCTCCAGCCGCACCACGTTCAAACGATAGAAGAGATCTTCGCGAAATGACCTGTCAGCTACCGCTTGTTCCAAAGGTTTGTTGGTGGCGGCGATCACGCGCACATCCACCTGAATCGCCTGATTGCCCCCCACGCGTTCAAAGGTGCCGGATTGCAGCACACGCAAGATTTTGGTCTGCGTGGGCAAGGTCATGTCGCCGATCTCATCGAGAAATATGGTTCCATGATTGCATTGCTCGAATTTGCCAATCCGCTGCGCGCTCGCTCCCGTGAAAGCGCCCTTCTCGTGTCCGAACAACTCGCTCTCGAGGAGGTTCTCGGGAATAGCCGCGCAATTGATGGCGAGGAATGGCTGGTGGGCTCGCTGGCTGTGATGATAAATGGCCCGCGCCACCAATTCCTTGCCCGTGCCACTCTCGCCGGTGATCAAGGCGGTGGCATCGGAGGCTGAAAGTTGCCCAATAAGTTTGAAGACGTTCTGCATTTGCTCGCTTCGGCCCACGATGCCCAGGTCATAATCCTCCGATTGCAGCAAAGGCTCGTAGGATACCACTTGCTTCATGTCGCGCGCGGCCTTAAGCGCACTGGCGACGATTTGCTTGAGTTTCGGAACATCAAAGGGCTTGAGCAAATAATCGTAAGCGCCGAGCTTCATCGCTTCGATGGCTGTTTGCGTGGTGCCATAGGCCGTCATCATGATCACAGGCAACTTGGTGTCGATTTGTCGCAGTTTGCGCAATGTCTCCAATCCATTCATTCCGCCCATGCGGATGTCCATGAGCACGAGGTCGGGCTTGAATCGCGGGACAAGCTTGATCCCTTCTTCACCGCTGGCAGCCGTGGCCAGTTCGATTTCGGGGGAATCAAAGATGCGGCGGAAAGAGTATTGCACGTCCGCCTCATCATCTATCAAAAGCAATTTGTCCATTTCAGTCTATGATCTGGCAGGAATGAGATGCGTCAAGGTATGAAACAATGGGTCGGGTCTTGATTCGAAGACACTACCGAACAATACGGCTGCCCCATATTGTTTCTGGCATTCGTTGTTATTCAACTCTCTGCGACTGCCTCCAATTCCCTTTCCTGCAAATGATGCTTCTCCTTGTACATCAAATAAACCAATCCGCCAACCAGGCTCCAAAAAAGACTCCCCGCGTAAGCGAGCAATGAAAGGGAGAGAGCAGAAGTTCCCGGCACGTTGATCGCCGGCGAGGCCAGCATAAAGACGTATAAGTTTTCTCGCACACCCAGTCCGCCGAGCGTAACGGGGATGGCCGAAATGCAGATGACTATCGGCACAATCACGAACAGCGCCACGGGAGGAATATTTAGCTTTAGCCCCCAGCACAGCACCATGAACTGCAGCACACAAACCGCGTTCAGAACCATAGAAACTCCCAGGGTGCGGCTGACAAAAAACGGCTCCTTGCCAAACCGGCGGCACGCCTCCAAAAGCTGCTCCAACCATTCTCCCTTGGGCAAGCGGCGCAGCCAGGTTCGCGCCCCAGTCCACGTCCTGGATAAGCCGCCCCAAAAAGCCAAACCCACGACAGTGCTGCAGCCAATCATCATTCCGAGGATCAACACAGCCAGGGCGCGTAATCGTTCATGCGCGAAGAGAAGTGAGATGTTCGGCAGCATCATCAGGCCGGCGAATAGAAGCATTGCCCATAGCCCAATGAGTCGGTCCACCAGCACGGTCAGGACCGCTTCCGTCTTTTTGTGATGTGTTTCGCGTGCGGCGTAATAAGCCTTCATCAAATCACCACCCGTCGAACCAAGCAGGAACGAATTGAAGAAATGCGCCACGAATGTAATTTCAGTGGCACGACTCCACGGCAAATCCAATCCATGCACTCGCAGCACCATCCGCCAGCGAACGATGCCCAACACAATGGTGAAGCCCATCACCACCACGGACAGCGCGAATACGGCCGGCGGGATCAACGCCAGGCTTCGCCAGAGTTCCTCCGGCCCGTGCGTCCAGCCAGTCTTCCATTGCGCCATGCGAGGGAGTTGACTCCAATCGATGCCTTGCCTTTCGGCAGCGGCCTTTCCTTCGTTCAGAAAAATGACGTGAAAAATCCAACCCAGCAGCGCTATGCACACCAAAAGACGCCACCCCGTCTTCCAGATTTTCCCGCTGGAGCTCACTCGTTTCCCCAGAGCGCCCTGAGGTGCGCGACACCGCTTTTGACCTCTTCCGGCGTGAGCGACGGACTGAATTCAAAGACTTTGATGTGTTCCGGCTTCACCATCGGTTTGAGGGCTTTGAAATCGATCATCCCGGTGCCCGGCGCGCGATGATCGCGTCCGGGAAACTGCACGTCGTGAATGTGAAATCCACAGAGCCGGTCCGCCAGGGACCCGAGATGCAGGCCGTGATGAATGAAGCCGAGGTTTTCCTTAATCTGCGCATGACCGGTATCATGCCAGTAAACGACGGACGGCGAGGTGAATTCCTTGAAGAAGAAGGGATAATCGCTTTCAAAGGGAATCTCCTCCAGCGCCTCGCGGTTTTCGATGCCCAACTTGATGCCACGCGGTTCGGCTTCGGCCACGAGCCGCCGCAAGACGTCGTAGGCATATTGCATGGCTCGCTCTTTTTTTTCTTCGCGCTTGATCGTGACCTCCTCGCAAAGCTTTTCATATTTGGGTGTGTCCTTCTTGCCCTCGCCCACCATGTCCAGGAGCTTGTCGGTATAATCCTTCATGTCGACGCAGCCCATGTGGAGAACGACCAGCGGAGCTTTCAGGCGCGCGGCGGTTTCAATCGTCTTGAGCGTGTGTTTGACGGCGTTCTCCCGCTCGCGAGGATTGTCCGCGCTGAACTTGAAAATATTGGGAGCGGCGTGTTCCACTCCCATGGGCAACGGACAGAAATTGTGGAGGCTGGAGATCTTGATTTCACTCGCGTCCACCGCTGCCATAACTCCCGGCAGGAGGCTGATGCGAATGCCGTGGCTCAACTCGGCATATTCAAAACCCAGCTCCCGAATTTCGCGCAACATGACGCGGCCATCGGTGTGACGATGCGAATTCCAGCACGTCGAAAGCGAATACATAAATCAGCGTGATGGAGTAGCGACTCTTACGCTCCGATGCCCCGGACGGAAAGAGGAGTGTGCTCTCTCACCAAATCGCAACCATAAGAATCCAAACAGCAAAGGCCGAGTGCAGCTTGATTTAAGACCACACTCGGCCCCGAACATTCCAAACGAATTACAAATCGGCGTAACGCGCGCTCAGCATCGCTGAGAATCGTGCCGCCTTCATTTTCCGTCGCCGGCGTTCGCTCGGTTTTTCGAAGTGCCGATGATTGCGCACTTCTTTCAATGTGCCTTCGCGGTCGATCTTTTTCTTCAATCGCCGCAAGGCCTTATCCACCGACTCGCCTTTTTTTAGCCTGATCTCGGTCAACTTTGTTCACTTCCTCTCTGCAACTTCTCAGATGACAAGCGGACTTCATTGCCCGCTTTCAACCAAGTCAAGACCAGCAGATTAATTTTACCTATGGTCAGTGTCAACCGGCAAAAAATCTGGAAACGGCTTGCATTGAAGCGCCTGTAGCGACATCGTTTGCCCCATGGCATTGCCTTCCGAACCTGTGACTCTGAGCGTCCAGCAAGTCGAGGAATTGAACAAAAGCCTTGCCACGTTGCGGCATGACGTTAATGGAGATTTGGCTCTGGTCGTGGCCTCAGCAGAACTGATTAAGCTCAATCCCGCCCTGATTCCCCGTATGTTGAACACGCTTATGGAGCAGGCGCCCAAGATCCGGGCGAAGATGGACAAGTTCTCCGCCGATTTCGAAAAAGCCCTGGGCATCACCCGCCCGTAATCACACGTCCAGGGTCGGTCGCGTCCGGAATCAAGTTTTTCTGAAATTGCACAGTCTTCCGGCCAGTCTGTCTGTAACCACAGTTGGCACGCCTCCGTCCTATAATCCGGAATTCCAATCCGTTGGCCCCAGGACCGCCATCTTCCATTGAACCGCCTCGATAGTTGCGTGCTGCTACACGACCGTCTGCGAAAGCACGCTCATTCCTTCCAGCGCCAGTACCGCAAGCGAAGCGCGTTACCGATGACGACTAGGTCCGACAATGCCATGGCAGCGGCACACAGGACTGGGCTCATAAACCCAAGGGCAGCGAGTGGAATCCCTGCTGCGTTGTAGAAGAAGGCCCAGAACAGGTTTTGTTTGATGTTGCGCAGTGTGGCCCGCGCGAGACCGATGCTCTCCGACACCGCTTCGATTTCGGAGTTCAACAAGATAACGTCCGCAGCTTCACGTGCGATATCGCTGGCACGCGTGACGGCAATCCCCAGATCGGCCTGCTCCAGAGCCGGGGCATCGTTGATGCCGTCGCCCACGAAGGCGACACCCTCGCCGCGTTGCTGAAGCTTTTTGACGAACTCGGCCTTTTGCTCAGGCCGAACTTCAGCAAAAACATTTTCTGCGGCGATGCCCACCTGGCGCGCAATGCTTGCGGCCGTGAGCGCGTTGTCACCCGTAACCAGCCAGACCTTCAATCCCTGACGATTGAGTTGCCGGACGACTTTGGCCGCGCCTGGCTTCACTGTGTCCTTCACCGCAAAAAGTCCGAACAATGATCGATCGACCGCCAGCGCGAGAATGCTTGCGCCTTCAGCCGACCATTGCTCCACGAAGGCTTTCCCGCGCGACAAGTCGATTCCCGATTCCCGTAGCCATCCCAGCGATCCAAGCCGAACCAGTTGTTCCGTGTCGGGCAGTTTGGCCTGCACACCTGCGCCGCGGATTTCCTGCCATTCGGAAAGATGGCTCGGCTCGGAGGAAAGCCTGGCAATAGCCTGGCTCAATGGATGGTTGGAATGACTGGCCAGAGCGGCGGCCGTCTTTACCAGATTGCCCTGATTGTCTTTGAAATGAATCATCCCCGCCACGGCCGGCTTGCCTGCGGTAAGTGTCCCGGTCTTATCGAAAATTACGGCGGAGACACTTCCCGCCTTTTCGAGCACGACGCCGTCACGAATCAGAATCCCGCGCTCTGCAGCGGCGTTCGATCCCGCCATGATCGCTGCGGGTGTCGCCAGACCCATGGCGCACGGACATGCGACAATCAATACTGCTGCTGCGATGATAAACGCAGCCGTAACGGGATTGTCGGGAACATGTGCCCGCCACAAATATGGCTGCAGCCCGGCATTCACGCGGTGCGCCTGGTCAGACGCCAAGCCCCACCACAAAGCCGCTCCCGCGGCGATGACCACCACGATGGGTACGAACACACTGCTGACCCGGTCACCCAGACGCTGGATATTCGCTCGACTCGACTGAGCACGCTGCACGGCAGCGATGATTTGTGCCAGCGCCGTGTCTTCGCCTACCGCTCGCACGCGCAGAACCAATCGGCCATTAAGATTCACGGTTCCACCGTAAACGTTGTCCCCGAGCCCTTTTTCCGTCGGCGTGGATTCGCCCGTGAGCATCGATTCATCGACGGCGGAACTGCCTTCCAAAACTTCGCCGTCAGTCGGGATACGATCCCCAGGCCTTAACACCACCCTATCGTTCACCTGCAGTTCAGCGACCGGCACCTCGTCTTCACTTCCATCCGGATGACGCCGTCGCGCCACAGGCGGGGCCAGATTCAGCAATTTTCGCAGCGCAGTTGAAGCGCGCGCGCTGGTCCGAGCCTCGAACCAATGTCCCACGCTGATGAGCGTGATAATCGCCGCCGCCTCCATGAAATAAACGTGGCCGGGCCAGCCAGAGAACAACGCCCATACGCTATAGCCATACGCGGTCGTCGAGCCGAGCGCGACGAGGGTGTCCATGTTTGAGCTGCCGACCTTCAGTTGGTTCCACGCACCCCGGTAAAATCGACCGCCGGCGAAAGTCTGTACGAGGGTTGCCAGGCCAAAGGACGTCCACTGAAACCATGGTTCCATGCCGAAACCAAAAACCCACTCGCCCAACATCAACGGGGCGGTGCCCAGCACACCGATCCATAGGTTCAATTGCCAGCCAGCCTGATGATGGTCCTTTTGTTCTGCGGCGGAGAGCGATGCTTGCCCGCAGACCGTCGCCTCATAACCGACCTCTTTCACTGCGGTCAGGACTGCTGGAACATTTTTCTGCGCCTCCGAAACCCACCGCACGTCGGCCAGGCCCTGCTCCAGGTTGACCGCAGCGTGCGACACACCGGCGACGCTTTGAATCGCCTCACTGACATGGCGAACGCAATTCACGCAGGACATGCCGCTGATCCGCAGCTTCGTGCGTGTGGGTTCCGACTTGGATTGGCCGGAGGCATGTTTAGGATTGGCCTCAATAGTTGGGGCGCTCATGGCGTCAAAAATTCTATTCGAGTCAAACCTCGAGCACTGTTAATCTACCAGCAAAGAACCATTTAGACGAAATCAGACCAAATGAAATTTGTACTGATTAGGGCCATCACTCTGGCTCTTTGCATCTGCCAGGAAGGCGAGTTGTCGCAAGCTGCAGAACCCCGTGAGGTTGCCCCAGGCGTCATGCTGCTGGGGCATATCGAGAATCCGCGCATCAAGGAAAGCTCGGGTATCGCGGCCAGCCGTCAATATCCCGAGGTGTTCTGGACGCATAATGACGGCAAAGAGCCGGTGCTTTATGCCATCAACCGAACCGGCAAGTCGCTGGCTGAGTTTCGCATTACCGGGGCGTTTCTGGAGGATTGGGAAGACATTGCCATCGATGATAAGGGTCACCTCTACCTTGGCGACCTGGGCAACAACAATGTGCGACGGATGCAACTGGTTGTTTACGAGATCGCCGAGCCCAACCCGAAGTCCGGCAACGGCCATGTTCAGGCCAAGCGCGCATGGAAGCTTCGCTATCCGAAAGCGCCGTTCGACTGTGAAAGTCTCTTTGTTTTTCAGAACCATGGCTATGTCGTTTCCAAAGTTTTCGATGATGCGCGAGCCGAGATCTATCGTTTCCCACTAACCGATCAGAAAGAGCCGGTGGTTCTGGAATTCGTCGCGCGGCTGAGAATTGAATCGCCGGTGACCGGAGCGGACATTTCGGGAAATGGAAAACTCCTTGGTTTGGTCGCCAAATCCGGCGCCTTCGTTTATCAGATTGAGGGCGACGTGGCCAGAACAGCCAATGCGAAACCGTCGCAAACCAGGTTTCGGCACGAAAACATCGAGGCTTGTTGCTTCGTTCCAGAAGGCTTGCTGGCCACGGCGGAGTCACGCGAGATTTATCTGTTCACGAACGAGGCCTTTCGTAGGACGGGCCCGCCTGCGGCTGCCCCGTGATCCTGTTTCCATGATTACGTATATCTGCGACCGGTGCGGGAAGGCCATCGAGCATGATCGGGTGCATTACATCGCGAAGATCCAGGTCTTCGCTGCGGCGGATCCGTTGAACATCACCTTCGAGGACCTCCTTCAGGACCACGCTTCGGAAATCGAGCAACTCCTTCGTCAGTGCGACGAGCTGTCCGAAGAGCAGTTGATGCGCGATGTGCATGTCGAGTTTCAGTTCGATCTTTGCCATGAATGTCAGAAGGCTTATGTGGCTAATCCGTTGGCGTCAGCATCAAGAGCCGGGTTATGAAACGAATAACCTCGCACGCGATCCGGCGCACAAAGGGTTCCTTCAAAGGATGCAAACAGAGTTTGACAGACAAGCCAGAGCCGTGGCTTTCAAAATTCCTGATTACGCTGACGAGCCAAACCGGTGAGTTTAAAATGAGCACCCTATGAGTTCGCCGTCCGATCCTTCAGTGCCGCGGCCAACCCCGTCTGCGAGCGGTTTGGCATCGGGCGCCACAGTAGGTGGCGATCGTTACCTCCTGAAGAAGGTCCTGGGTCAGGGCGGGATGGGGGTTGTTTGGCTGGCGCACGACAAACGCTTGCGAGAACCGGTCGCTCTAAAGTTTCTCCCAACGCAGATCTCATTTGATCCGACCGCCCTGGACGACTTGCGGCGAGAAACATTGCGCAGCCGAAAACTTTCGCATTCGAACGTCGTTCGTATTCACGATTTGTACGAGGCCACCAACGAGCTCGCCTTCATTTCGATGGAATATGTCGATGGTCCAAACCTTCACTATCTGCGCGCTCATCGGCCGGCGCAGGTATTGCGGTGGAGATTTTTGGCCCCGTTGGTCAGGCAACTTTGCGCTGCGCTCGACTATGCTCACGGAGAACGCGTCATTCACCGCGACCTGAAGCCGGCCAATCTGATGCTCGACAGCAACGAGCGCCTGAAGCTCGCCGACTTCGGGCTGGCCTGTGTGGTGCATGATTCGATAACCCGCATGTCGGGCCTTCAAGCTGGGGCTGGCACACTCGATTTCATGAGCCCGCAGCAGGCCGACGGCAAGAAGCCGCAAATTACCGATGATATTTATTCACTGGGCGCAACGCTCTACGAGTTGCTGACCAGCCGCCCGCCCTTTTACAGCGGCGACATCGCGTATCAGGTGCGCAACACGCGTCCCCAAACGATGAACGAGCGGTTGCTGGATTTGGAATTGACCAACGAAATCCCTTCCGAAGTCTCCGCGCTGGTCATGGCCTGCTTGGCCAAAGACCCGGAGCAACGTCCGCAAAGTGCCAAGGCCATCCTGGAATGGCTCGACGCTGTGGAAAATCCGAAGGCTTCGGTCCAGGTTGCGCCGGCCCAGGAAACTCACCCGCCGCCGCCTCAACCATCCCCCGCAATCGTCACTCCGCAGCCGGCCCAACCAATCGCCGAAGTGCAAACAGCCCCGCCGGCGCAATCACCGGTCGCGTCGCCCCCACCAGAGCCCCCACCAGATATTGTCAGCGCGTCAGCGCAGCGACAGGCCGTCCCGGAGCCTGTTCCGTCGCCGCCGCAGTCCGATCCCAGTTTCACCCATGGACATTCGCGAACCTCCATCCGTTTCCCAAGGCTGCCGGTTCGATGGATAGTCACCGGATCTGCCGTGCTCGCGCTTCTGGGGATTGCCACCTGGTTGTTGGTCAGACCGCGCCAGTCTGCACCGGGCAATTCGCCGGCAGCGGCGGAAGCAGTGTCTGGTGAGCAAGGGGCCGGGGATTTTGAGGTCCTTTTTGATGGCCGCGATTTGACTGGCTGGGAAGTCGATTCCGAGTACTGGTCCGTAAGAGATGGGGCGCTGACCGGGCAGACGTTCAGGAACAGCCCTCCGATGATGAACTATGCACGGTGTCTGGCCGGCCCTTTCGACGATTTCGAGTTGCGCCTTTCGTTCCAGGTTTTGGATGGCAATTCGGGAGTCCTGTATCGCTGCCGCGATCCACTTAATCCCCATGCAGTGACTTACCAATGTGAGCTTTGGAAGAATATGACGGCCGGATTGCTGGATTCCCCACCGCGCCTGCTGCTGGCCAACCCTGGGCAGACGGTGAGAGCCACACGCGCCAACAATAAGGATCTGGTCAACGTAGAAGGGGCTATTGCGTCGGCCAATACTGCGTTCAAGCCCTTCAACTGGAATGAACTGAGGATTGTGGCACAAGGAAATCGACTGCGGCATTTCCTCAACGGCCAACTGGTGATGGATGCGACGGATGAAAACGAACTGTACCGGCACCGCTCGGGTTATATACTGCTGGAACTGGCCAACGTGGAGGGAGGCGGCGCGATGATGGTGCAGTTTAAAGATATCCGTTTGCGGCGCCTTGTCTCGCTGCGCTCGGACGGGTTCGAAAGCCTTTTCAATGGCCGCGATCTAACCGGCTGGGATGGCGATGCGAATATTTGGTCTGTCAAAGACGGCGTGCTCACCGGAGACGTCGTCAATCGCTCGGTCAGCGGTCGGAAAGGCCCTCATCTTTTCTGGAAGGGGCAGGCCGATGATTTCGAGTTGCGGCTGTCCTTCCAACTGGAGCGAGGCAACTCAGGCATTTTTTATCGTGGCAAGCACTTTGAGGATGGCAATGTGGCCGGTTACCAATTTGAGATCTGGAAGGACAACATAGGCGGCCTGATGGACACAGGCCCGGAACGATCCCGTCGCGACTTCGTTAAGGCGGAGAAATTCCAGCGTTACGTGAAGAAGAATGATTGGAATGACGTCGTCATTACCGCTCAGGGCAATCGCCTCGTGCATAAACTCAATGGCGCCGTGATGGCTGACGTAACCGACACCGACAAAAATCGGCAAATGTCAGCGGGGCTCTTCGCGTTGGAAATGTTTGGACCGACCATTATTCACCTCAAAGATGTCCGGCTCAAACGTCTTCGTGCCGGCGCTGTCCCGACTGCGGCCGCCGATTCAGTGCAAGATAAGACCTTTTAACGCGCGGCTATGCGTTTTCAGAAATTCTGTGGCCGATGCGGAAGGGTAGGGCCGCGCTGCTGCGCGGCCAGACGGCGCCGCAGCGCCACCCTACCGAACAAACGCTTGGCTTGGCTACAGTTTTATTTGAAATGCTCTAACTGGCACTAAACTTTGTAAAAACGCGGTTGGCCTCTTCGAGTGCTTCTTTGGAACCAATGTCGAACCAGGTTCCCGGTACGCGCCATGTGTAAACCGGCGTACGCGGATATAACCATTGGATAAGTCGTCCGGGTTGATCGGGGTTGTTTCCTTCCGCGATATATTGCTTGAGGAAAGGCAGCGTGGACTTCGGATAATAGTAAAGCGCGATGCCAGTCACCGTGCTGGTGGGTTGCTGGGGTTTCTCTTCGAAGAAAGTGATTTTGCCAGTGCCATCCATCGTAATGGCGTTGTATTTTTTGATCTCCTCAAGATTACCCACGTCGTACACTGCCAGGACCGGCGCATTTTTCTGCCGGCAAAACGTCCCGAAGGCTTCCAGACTTTGACTGAACAGGTTGTCGGCTGCTACAACCATGATGTCGTCATCCACGTGTTCC
>Ga0137429_1000113_pt1 | contig 43920 bp, 15 predicted proteins | sample EasRivERMZT736_2_FD_102304 | JGI IMG/M metagenome (GOLD analysis project Ga0137429, IMG submission 102304) | Soil microbial communities from meander-bound floodplain in the East River, Colorado, USA - East River MetaG ERMZT736_2 | ecosystem: Environmental > Terrestrial > Soil > Floodplain ...
CCCGCGGCGCTGCTGGCATTTTGTCCTCCGGCACTGCCTCCAGCACGAGCGCCACCGCCACCGGAACCCGCGCCACCTCCACCCGTGCCAGCTCCGGCAGCGTTCGTCTCGGTGACGGACGACCCGCTAATGGCTGAGGCGATGCGCTGATTGCCCCCAGCTACCGTCTGCGCCGTCGAAGAACGGCCCGAACCGCTGCCCGAACTGCTCTCCAAGCTCGACCTGCCGCCACGCCTGCCTCCGCCACGAAATTCTCCGCCGCCATCGTCTCCGCCTCTGCCGCCGCCACGCCCCACCCGGAATCGTCCTTCCTCGCGCCGCCGGTCGTCGCGGTCGCCCGCAAACTGAAACGGGCTGACGGACGCATAGACCACCAGGCCGTTCTGGGGCGCAAAAATCTTTGAATTCTCCAGGCGCTGGCGCTGTAGTTTGAGACCTTGCTCCAGGAATTCCAACGCGCCCTGACTTGTTTTCAAATCGGCCTCGGCTTGCGCGATTTCATTGGAGGTCCGTTGCTTCAAACGGTCCAGTTCCGCCTGGGCTTGCTCGACCTCTGATTGCAGCAGCCGCACCTGGTTCGGTTGATCGAATTTTTTGATGAGCCGCAGGTCCTCCTGGTATTGGCCCAGGGCGAGCTGTTCGCGTTTCAGACTGAGCGCGTCGGCCTCCAATTCGGATTTTGTGGCGTTTCCCGTTTTGAAGAGTTCCTCTGTGCGCGCGTATCGTTCGCTGGCGATGCGGACCTGTTCGGCCAGGACGCCACTGCGGGCCTCGACGGTTCGGATCAGAAATGGCGCGTCACCGTCGCGATACTTCTCCAAATCCGCCTGCGCATTCTCGACGGCGAGTTCGGCGTCCTTGATCTGGCTTTCCGCGAGGCTCCGTTGGATCTTCAGGTTGCCAGTGGCCTGCAGCATCTGGAAGAGACGTTCCTGATGTAACAACTCCTGTTCGTTCAAGCGGTCCTTCAGCCCGGAACTGTCGAGTTCGACCAGGAGATCACCCTTCTGGACGTAGGAACCTTCCGGGACAAGGTGAATGATGCGATTGACGCCTTCGAGACCGCTGCGGACGATCGTTTCGTTCAAGGCGCGCAGGGCGCCCTCTTCCACGACGGAAATAAGCATATCGCCCCGCTTCACCTGGTAAAAGGCGTTCGGCGGATATGTTTTTCGAAAGCGTTGAAAGAATCCGCGAGAAAAGTAAAACGCAGCCACCAGGGCCAGCGCCAGCCCCACCCACTTCCATCCCGAATTGCGGAAGCGGCGGCTTACCAGCCCCCGGCCCCGATTGTTCGGCGGCTGGTCAGCCGCCGCTCCGTGCATGGTCATAAGCTGGACGGGTCGGCGGCAGTCTTTTTCGCCGTGGTGGCGGCGGGCGTCGGACGCGCGTCTTCGGTCGAAAGCACGGAGCCGCCCCGGTCGATCTCTTCGCTGGCGCTGGCGGGCGGCGTCAACGCCACTTGGTCGCCTTCCTTGAGACCCCCGCGAATTTCGATGAACTGATCGTTGAAGTTTCCGACCGTGACAGGCACCGCAACGAGTTCAGCCCCGTTCTGCACGTAACAAACCTGCTTGCCTTTGACCGTCGTCACCGCTTGCAAGGGGATGGTCAGCGCGTTGACCAGGTTCGTGATGATGATTTCCGCCCGCGCGGATGCGCCTGGTTTCAAGTCGGGCAGCTCCTCCTCGATGAGGACATCGGTGGAATAGACCTTGAGATTCGGGTTCATCCAGCGGTCCTGGGAATTGGGCAGCACCGCCACCTTGATGACTTTGGCTTTGAAACGCCGATCGGGAATGGAATCGACGGTGACATAAGCCTCCAGCCCCGGACGGATCTGCAGCACATGCGATTCGTGCACGCGGATTTCGACAATCATCTGCGAGACGTCGGGAAGCTTGATGATCTCCTGGCGCTGGCGAATCTGCGCGCCCTCTTCAATGAGCATTTGGCCGCGATCGCCATAGCTGCTCGACGCATAGACGACCAGGCCATCCTGCGGCGCCTTGATTTTGGAATTCTCCAATTGCTGCTTTAGCTCCTTCAGCTTCTCGTGGGTCAACTCGAGCGCGCGCTGGCTGGTGCGAAGGTTGGCGTCCGCCTGAGCGAGCTGGTTGGAAGTCCTCTGGCGCAACCGTTCCAACTCCAGTTGGGCCTGCTCCCAGGACGATTCCAGACGGCGCTGGCTCTTGGGCAGGTCGTACTTGCGGAAGAGCCGCAGGTCTTCTTCGGATTGGTCCACCGCGATCTTCGCCTGCACCAGGCTCAACCCATCGGCTTCCAGTTCAGACTTCGAGGCGTAGCCTTTTTTGAAAAGTTGCTGCGTCCACTCCAGTTTATCCTTGGCCCGCTGCAATTGCTCCCTGCGGATGAGGATGGCATTGGTGGCGGTATTGACCTGCTGCGGAGCATCCCCTTCGATGTACTTTTCCAGATCGGATCGGGCGAATTCGACCCGCAACTCGGCCTCCTTGATCTGGCTTTCCACCAGGCTCTGCTGGATGCTGAGATTCTCCTTGGCCTGGACGAACGCGAATTCGTTGTTCTGGTAGGAGATGTCCTGTTGGTTGACGCGGTCCTTCAATTCCGAGGAATCCAGTTCCACCAGGATCTGGCCGGCTTTGACGTAGGTCCCTTCGGGCACGATGCTGATGATGCGTGAAATGCCCTCGAACTCGCTGCGAATGATCGATTCCTTGACCGCCTTGAGCGCGCCCCCTTCCACCACCGAGATCAGCATGTCGCCGCGTTTGACTTTGTGGAACTGGTTTTGTTCAGCTTCGGGCGCGGTCCATTTCCGAAAGCCAGCAAAGCCCGCGACGCAAAGCAGCAGCCCGGCCGCGATCAGCCCGGCGCGTCGGAAGGCGCGCGGCCGTTTCTGTGCTTCATTGTTAGCGTCTGTCATCGTTTGAAAAGTTCGTCGGGCGTAATTAGTTCGCTGAAAGCTGCTGGCGCTGGACGAGTTACACCATTCGACTTCGGCAAATCGCCGTAGTCCAGCCAGAATTTTTCCTTCACCGTGTTCAAAATGCCCAGATTAAGCAATAGACGCATGCGAGTCAGGTGATAATCAACCAATGCGGCGGTGGCGGCGTTGTAAGCCTGGACGCGGGCGGTCTGGGCATCCGCTACGTCCCGTACCTGGATGCGCCCGGCCTGCAAGGAAAGCTCGCTGCTTTCAACCCGCCGATCGGCCAGCGCCTTGGCCCGGAGTTGGATGTCGTAACTCTGGCGTAATCGATCCAGTTCGCGGAGATCGCCGCGAAGGTCGCTTTTCAAATTGTCCAGGAAAAGCGCCAGCGTGCGAAGCTGCCGCTCGAAGGCGATGATGGAAGAACGGTAGGCATTTCGCTCCAGTTTTCTATTCAGTGGCAGGTCCAATCGCACTCCGCCGTTCACTCGGTAATCATTCAGGTCGAAGTTAGCGTAATCGGTTTCGCCTTCGGATACCAGGGAAGCGTTCCCAAAAAGAACCAGGTCAGCTTTCAAGTTGTCGGCTGCCACGACGATCTTGCGCTTGCTGTCTTCAAACCGGTCGATTTCGTTTAAAAAGTCCGGGCGCCGTTCCAGAGCAAGTCGAAACGATTGGTCGTCCGACAAAGGGACCGGGAGCAACCCCACCGTCTCCAATTCGGCCAGCACCGTTTCATCAAGGCGAATTTCATAGCCGGCAGGCAAGCCGAGGGTGATTTTGAAGTCATCCAGGGCGGTGCGGTAACTTTCGACCGTGCGGATGTAACTGTCGCGCGCCGTCAATTCCTCCTGGACGGCTTGATCGGCCTGGAACGGCGCCAGGCGATCGACCGAAAGGGCCACCGCTCGCTCGCGCAAACTCACGCGGCTGAGGAAGTTGTTATGTTCGTTCTTTACGGTGTCCTGCTGCTTTATCAGCTCCAGGTACCGTCTGACGATGCCAGCCGGAGTGGGACCGCCACCGGGAGAGATGCCGCCGACCGACAGGAACGCGTCCTGGTAATAGCTGAAGCCGCGAATCTCGTAAATCACGTTGCGTTCGGCCTGGGTGAGATTCTCCGCGGCGATCTTCGCCCCCGCGCCTCGCAACAACGGCTGGGAAAGGCCCAGCGCTATGGTGGTCACCGCCGAATCGCTACGGCCGCCGGTGTAAAATCGCAAGAAATCATTCGCCAGATCCAGGGTGATGCGTCCGCCGGTCTTTAAGGCCTGAGCCACACCCGCGCGGGTGGCTACGCCGATGGACGCGTCCTCACCGGGAACTTTTTGCGCGGTGGGCGCGACGCTGGCGAAAAATTGCGGCACGTACTCAAACCGCTCCGCTGTCAGCGTCAAGGCGCTGAAATAAAGTTGCTCCTTGCGCAGTTGATAGTCGCGACTGTTCTCCAGCGCCATGCGCAATGCGTCCGGCAAGCTCAAGGTCTCTTTCGCTTCGCGGGTGCGGTCGGCGATGATTTCCGGCGCCTTGATGTCATCGGCCTTGCGATGTGAGTAAGGCGTGTCAATGCTGAAAGCGTTGGTTTGTCCCAAAGCCACTTTCTGCTTCTCCTGAACGATCCTGTAAACTTCCGTGTCGGCGGATTTCCGATAATGCTTGGCGGTGCATCCCACCAGCACTCCGGCAGCCAGCAAACAGGAATTAAGCTTCAATAAATCGGACATTGGTTTAACGCCATGAGCATCGCCACACTGGCGAGCCACGACAAGCCTTTTGCAAACAGCGGCGGCGAAAGCCTTTTTCCATTCCTTTCGGCTCACACAATTGCGGCTTGTTTTCCGGATTGGAGCTTGCATATGACGACAACATTGGCGAAGCATCACCGCGCGCGACGGTTCTCATGCGTCAATTAATACATGCGCAACAACGGAACCAATTCCGCCAGGTTTTTGTCAGTCTGCCCAAGCGCCTTGCCCTCGGATAAAGGTTGCAAGTTCAATCAAGCCACCGGCTGGATGGAGCCATGGAGTCGTTCTCAAAATTCCCGACGGGATTCCAGCCTTCCGCCCATGCATGCTCGCGCAAGTCGGAAACGACGTGGGTTTCGAGCAACCAGGAGCGTCAACTCGGATGGCCGTCGAAGCTGCTGTCGCATGCTGATGCGACAGTCTCGCTTCTTATCCAAGGTTCCAGCCGATGATTTGAATCGGTCATTTTGACACAGTGAACGTTTCCAGCGCTTTGTTCAATTCGGACTGTGATTTCTCCCAACCTTGGGCGACATCCTGAAAGTGCACACAGAAAAGCGTGCCGTCCGACACCGCGCAGAGCATTCTTCCTCTCATGTCATGGCCTTCGCCTTTGCCCTCCCAATCGACCGCGGCCGCTTCCAGCGAGCCGAGCCTGGTCTTTACGGGGTCTGATTTCTTGAACTCGGTGCGTCGCCGCTCGACGCCGCGAAGCATTCCGGCCAGGAGGGATTCCAGGCTGTCACCCCTTCCTTCCGGTGGAATGGCAATGACCGTGACCTGGAACAATGTTTTCACGTTAGGTGCGACACTGGGCCGCGAATAGGCAAAAACCCTTGCCGGTCCATTCGTGGCCGGCGCCGCGGCGGTGAATCCTTTGGGCAAACTGACTTTGAACGGAGATGTTGCCCCCAGCGAAGTGGAGGCCCAAGCAGCTATCAAGAGCATGAAAACCATTCTGATCATAACAGGTCCTTTGTGACGGTGTCAGCCCGAACTCATTCGAAGCAAATACAGCAATCGGCGCTAAAGCGTCGTCGTCTTCCCTTCGTTTCGATTTTACGGACGCAGCCTCTTGGTGCTGGAAGCGGCTACTTCCAGTTGCATCTCTTGCGAACGCCGAGCGCCACGCCGCGACTTTCAAGTGCTTACATATGCAACGGAGCCGGTCGACTCCGCAAGCTCCTTCATTGAATTAGAGTCGGAACGTGCTCTTCCGGCGCCCTTTGATCGGCCAGCACTGTGCATTGAAAAGACGCGAATTGCGCTAATTCACGCTGATTCAGATCGGATTCCGCTGCTAACGCTGACTATGATTCGTGCCCATTCGCGAAATTAGCGTTCTTGGAAAACACAGGCGCTCTGGTGTGTGGAAGGATTGGCGCTCCGCGTTATCCGAGAGCCTACTCCCAACCAATTTGCCGCCCGCGATTCTGTTCCTGCAGCCAGCTCATCAAGGGTTTGAAGTATTCCACCATCGCGCGCGTGGAAAGATCTTCACCCGTGGCCTCGCGCAGGACTTTGCGCCAGTCCTCAGTGCCGCCCCGTTTCATGATGTCCTGAAGGAACGTCCCGATTTGTTTGTTGCCCGCGTAATTGCAGCGCTGCGGCGGCTGCTTGAGAATTTTTCGGGCGATATGATCGTGGAACTGGAATTTCAGCACCGTGGCGATGGCGTAGGAGTAGTAATAAGCCGGCGTATCATTGATGTGCGTCTTGGTGGCCGGATCGCAGAATTCTTCGCCGCGCGCGTCTGGCGGTTCGATCCCCTGGAATTTTTTCACATATTCCCACCAGCGCGCGTTCCATTGCTGGGGCGAAAGGTTTCCGGCGTACAGGTCCGCTTCCCAGTGCGTCATCGTGCCGGACGCCCAGAAGATGAACGGCACCGAGTGTGCCAGCGCGTTATCGAGCAGGAACGCGGTCTGATCGTCCTTGAAATCCCTGGACAGGATGCCAGCGCTTTGCAGATACGGCACTTGACCCGCCGCCAGTGAAATCAACTCCCCGATGCCTTCGTGAAAGGCCGGGTTCGCGCCAATGCGCAGCAACGGCGGCACTTCGGGCCGCGTGTAAGCGATGAAGTAGTAGCCGTGACCCAATTCATGGTGGCTCGTCATGAACCATTGTGAATTCGGCTCCACACTCATCAGCGATCGGATGTCATGCTCCAGATCGACATGCCAGCAACTCGCGTGGGTGTTCTTCTTCCGTTTTTCGTCGGGCCTCACCGGATACAAATCCGACGCCGTCCAGAATGTTTGCGGCAATTTCGGGAAACCAAGTCCGGTGTAGAAGTCTTCCGCGGTCTTGACGATCCACTCGGGTGACTTGTTCTTGAAATAGCTGTCGAGCTTGGCGGCTTCCACGACCCCGCTCCACTCCTGTCCCCAACGATTGTTGATCCAATGCGCGGGAATGCGCTTCGGCACCGGCTGGCCATATTTCTTTGCCAACTCGTGTTTGGTCCAGGTGTGCAGTTGCAGAAAGAGCGGACGCAGCTCGCGCATGAATTCGTCCTGGAGCTTGACCATCTCCTCCGTCGTCATCTGATAGCTCGCGACCTGGAGCGCGAAGTAATCTTTGTGCCCCAGTTCCTGGGCGACGCCGTTGCGCAGCTTCTGCAGTTTCACCAGGCCAGGCTTGAGCGCGGGACCGGACTGCTTGGATGCTTCCCAAACTTTGCGCCGTTCATCCAGGTGAGTGCTGCTCTGGAGAAGATTGTCGATCTGGTTCACGGTGATGTTCGTGCCGTCGAGCTTGAACACAAAACCGTTGAGTGTGGACGCCTGCTCGGTTTCCGCCTTGATGCGATCCGCGACCAGTTTGGGGTTGGTCATCGGCCCTTCTGCCGCGTTGAGCAACGCGCGTTCGAGCTGCCGCGCGGTGATCGGTTTGAGCTTCGATTTTTGTTCCAACAATTCCTGAGCTTCGCGGATCAAGGCCGGGTTGCCATTGAACGCCGCGCGCGCTTTACCTGCTGTTTCCGCCGCGGCATCGTGTTCGGGCTTCACATCCGTCGAAGCTTTCCACTGCGCTTCGCTCTCCACCGTGTAGAGCGCCTTGTAAGCGGCGTTGACCAGCTGGAGCAAATCATCGGCCCGCTGCTGCGGATCGGCCCCGCGACCCGCAGCAAAAATGTCGACACTGACCGTCCCGGCCAGAAGAGCGCCAAGCAGAAGAGATTTCATGGCGGGACTGTAGCGGGCCAAATTGCATTTGCCAACACCGTGGCAGAAGCGACTTGCCTGTCCTGGGAGCGCGGGCGTCTCGCCCGCAGTTTTCGGCGTCCCGCCGAAAACTCTCACACGTCGAAGCCCCGCACAATTCAGTGACGTCTCCGACGCTTCGAACCCGCCGGCGGGACGCCGGCGGGAGCGACCGGGACGGTCGCGCTCCTCTCCGGCATCGTGTCGTCACCCATCGAGCGGCTCATGCAAATTGCGCAGAACGCCCCGTCGCTGCCGGCGAGGCGCCCTGCTCTGCCAACCTATTCGTCGTCGGGAAACTCGAATTCTTCGACGGCGCGATAAAAGCGCGTCGAATGCTCGGGCGCGTCGGTATCCACGAAATGAATGTCCTCATCCAAAACCGTGTTGCACTCAACGGTTGTCCACGCGCTGAAGTCCGCGCTCGCTTCCAGTCGATAACTGAAGCCATTGGCGCCAGGCAGGCAGAGTGAGAAGATTCGGTCCGGCCAGCAGATGGAAGGTGGCCTGCGATAATCATTGTCCACGATGATCGCCCCAGCGCGGCCCGGCTGGCCCACGTTGTAGAGCGCAGCCTGGTGGAGCCCAAGGATCACTGTTTCGACGCGCTCCAGCGCACGGTCATCGACGGGATGGATCACGATGCGAGCCGCGCGGCTGCCGGCCGGAATGGTGACTGTGGTTGGAATCTGTGCGTAATCGACACCATTCGAAGCCGTGCCGCCAATCGCATAATGCACGGTCAAAGGCGCATCGGTCGGGCCGCTTCGATGCACGACGAACGTAGCGGTATTCGGCGGAATCGCTCCTTCGACCGCATAGCAATCGCGAGCGCGTATGGTCACCACGGGCGGATGATTGGAATCAACCACGGTGATGTGCACCGGGCCCGACCATGTGCTCGCTCCCGCGTTGTCCGTCGCTTTGGCGCGCAAGACGTAACGGCCGGGAGGCGCGTCCGCCCAGTTGAAGTTGAATGTCTGAATCTGGCCGGGTGGCGGCGGTTCGCTCACGAGGATGGCCAGCCCGCCAATGCGGTTCGTGCCTTCGAAGAATTCCATCATCGTCACCCAGCCGTCCGAGTCCAATGTCTTGGCAGTGATCGAAATGTCTTCGGGCACATGAAACACCGATCCGTCTCGCGGCCGCACAATGGCTACACGCGGAGGCCTGTTTGACGGGAAGTCATTGTCACGGATGTAGGCCACGGCGCGGCCCGGCTCGCCAACCAGATAACAATCCCCTGATGGCGGATCGGTCGCGCAATGCCGCCGCGTCAATGTCACGACCACCGTTTCTGTTCCCTCCACAAATGAGTCGTCAATCGGGTGGACGACAATCCGCGCGGCATCATCACCCGCCGGGAAGAGCACTTCGCCCGAGAGCCGCCAATAATCCACGCCGTTCGAGGCCGTGCCGCTGACGTCGTAATGGACGAGCAACGGCTGGTTGAGGACACAGGATCGGCGGACGATAAATGTGGCCGTATTCGCGTCGTCACCCTCAGCAGCCAGCGGATCGGCCGCATGCACGGTCACCACAGGGACACGACAGGATTCCACCACCGTGATATGGATCGGCCCGGAAACAGTCATCCCGCCGAGGTTATCTGTGGCCCTGGCCGTGAGCACGTAGCGGCCAGGGGCCACACCGGTCCAATTGAAAGTGAAGATCTGCAACTGGCCGGGCGGTGGCGGCTGGATGAAGATGATTTCCGATTGGCCAATCTTGTTCGTACCTTCGAAGAATTCCACGAGCGGCACCCAGCCGTCCGGGTCGCGCGCCACAGCTGTGATTTCGATGTTGGCTGGGGCGACAAACGTTTCGCCCTCGGACGGATCGAGAATAGCGACCTGCGGAGGCAGATTCGGCGTGGAATCGTTGTCGCGAAGGTAAGCGATGGCACGGCCTGGATTGCCAACCTGATAACAATCCGGCGGCGGCGGCCAGGTCGCGATGCAGATCGGCGGCTGAAGCGTGGCGACGACTGTCTCCGTGCCCTCGACCAGATTATCGTCAATGGGCTCCACGACCACGTTCGCGGACCATGCGCCAGCCGGAATGGTCACGTGCTCGCGCACGAACTGGTAATCCGCGCTGTCGGAAGCCGTGCCGCTCAGGTCGAAATAAACGGTCAACGCGATGTTGGTGCAGCAACTCCGGCTCACCGTGAACCGCGCGTGGTCGGGAGGAACGCCCGGCGATGGCTCGCTGCCAACCGGGTCCGTGGCGCGAATATAAACGAAGGGAAACGCCGGGCGATCCACCACGCGAATGCGCACGGGATCGGAGCGCATGGATACACCATCGTCATCCGTGGCCACCGCAGTCAGCACGTAACTGCCGGCTTTCACTTCGCTCCAAAGGATGCAGAAGATCTCCTCGGTGTTGGAAGTGCCGGGCAATACAGAACCGATGCGGTTGGTGCCAGCAAAGAAGTCCACTCGCACAACCCTGCCATCAGCATCCTTCGCTTCGGCGCAAATGCGAATGTCAGCCGGAGCGATGAACACATCGCCATCCTGCGGCCGGATGATGGCCACTTTCGGCGGCTGATTGGACGGACAAATCTCGTTATCGTGGATGAGGGCGCGAGCGCGACCGGGCTCGCCCACGGCGTAACAATCCCGCGGAGGGGGAAAAGATGCGATGCAAATGGGCGGCAACAGGCCGATGACTACGGATTCATCTCCTTCGCACAGGTTGTCATCGATCGCTTCGACGATGATGTCTGCCGCGCGCGCCCCTGCCGGAATGGTGACTTTGCCGGGAAGGCGCTGGTAATCCACTCCGTTGGAAGCGCTCCCGCCCACGCGGTAATAGACAGTCAGCGGTGCATTGGTTTGGCCCGTGCGTCGGACACTGAACGTGGCCGTGTCGAGCAGCGCACCAGCACTGCGCGGGTCTTGCTCGGACGCCTCGGGATCTGTAGCTACGATGGTGACGACCGGACGCGGGTTGCGTTCCACCACTCTGATTTCCACGGGCTCGGAGTCCGAAGTCTCGCCATCGTCATCTGTGGCCACGGCGGTCAGCACGTAATGGCCCGGCGGCACATCCGACCAAAGCAATTCGTACAATGGATGAACTAAATCAGCGGAGAGACTGGGATCGGTGACGACGCCCAGGCTGTTCGTCCCTTCGAAAAATTCCACCTGCTTGATTCGGCCATCGGCGTCGAACGTATGCGCGGCCAGTTTGATTTCTGCGGGCGCCAGGAAGACCGAGCCATCCTCCGGTCGCACGAGGCGCACGTGCGGCGGTTCGTTGGGTGGCGTGTCATTGTCATAGATCGCCGCGCGTGCCGTGTGTTGGCGGCCGGCCAGATAGCAATCCACGGGTTGGGGAAAGATGTCGATGCACGGCGGCTCCACCAGCCTGATGACCACGCTTTCGGTGCCTTCCACCAGATTGTCGTCAATGGGCAACACAGTGATGTCGGCCGCGCGCGCGCCAGCGGGGATGACAACAGTGTTGGGCAACTCGCGGTAGTCCACACCATTGGAGGCCGTGCCGCCCAGACGATAAAAGACGGTCAACGGGAAGTTCGTCGGACCACTGCGCTTCACTGTGAAGGTCGCGGTGTCTGGTGGGCGCACGCCAGTCGAGTTCGGCCCGCCTTCTGACGCTTTGGGATCGGTGGCGCTGACCGTGACCACGGGAGGTTCCGGCTGCTCGACGACTTTAATTTCGACGGGATCGGATTTCGTCGCTGCGCCCTGGTTGTCGGTGGCCACAGCGGTCAGGACGTAATGTCCCGCCGGCACATCAGGCCACTTGAGTTGAAACGGATTGATGGGGCGAACGATGAGCTCGATTTCAAAGTTGTCAGCGGTTCCAAAACTGTCCCCTGCTGCTCGGGTGGGATCGAGCAGGAGCGGGTTATTGGTGACAATACCCAGGCTGTTGGTTCCTTCAAAGAATTCCACCGTGTGAACCCAGCCATCGACATCGCTGGCATTGGCGACGAGCAGAATGTCGGCGGGTGCTTCGAACACCGCTCCATCCGGCGGGTTCACCAGGGCCACTCGTGGCGGCGCGTTCGGTGGAAAGTCGTTGTCACGAATGTAAGCAACACCCCGCGATGGCCGGCCTACCAGATAACATCCTGGCGGCGGCGGATCGATAGCGAGGCATGCCGGGGAGTCGATGCGGACGTTCACGCTCTCCGTGCCTTCCACCAGATTGTCGTCGATCGGATCGATCACAATGTCCGCATGCGCGGCGCCGGCGGGAATGGTGACGTGCTCACGCAGCACTTGATAGTCAACTCCATTCGACGCCGTGCCGCTGATGGACAGAAAGACTGTCAGGTCAGTATTCGCAACGCAGTCCCGTGTCACGCGGAACGTGGCTGTATCCGCCGGAATGTCCAAACGCGGGTCCTGCTCGGCGGCGATCGGGTCGGGCACGGAAATGCTCACCACTGGAAGACGGCAGCGTTCGATGACTTTGATTTCGACCGGCTCGGAACGAGACATGTCACCGCGATTGTCGGTTGCTTTGGCAGTAAGCTCGTAACGGCCGGGCGGCACGTTGGACCACACCATGGAGAACTTCTGCAACTCGCCCGGCGGTGGCGGCTGGATGAAATAGATCGAAGCTTCGCCGATCTTGTTGGTGCCTTCGAAGAACTCGACCGTTTGCACCCAGCCGTCCGGGTCGCGCGCCAGCACATCGATTTCGACGTTGGCCGGCGCGGCGAAGACATCCCCACTGACGGGCTGAACGATTTCCACTTTGGGCAAGTGGTTCGGAAAATCATTGTCGCGAATGTAGGCGATAGCACGGTCCGGATCACCCACGAGGTAGCACTCGGGTGGCGGCGGAATGATGCGCGGGCAGGCGATAGGATTGAGCGCAACGATAACCGTCTCGGTGCCTTCGATCCGATTATCGTCGATTGGCTCGACGACGATCCGGGCCGACCAGGAACCGACAGGTATCGTCACCTGCCCGCGCAGAGACTCGTAGTCCATCCCGTTGGAAGCCGTGCCGCTGAGACGGTAGTAAACGACCAGGGAATTGTTGGTGCGGCGATCGCGCGTCACCACAAAGGTTGCTACGTCGATGATCTCGGCGGTGTCTGTCCAGCCGGATGAGATGAACGGCCTTCCACCTTCGGACGCGTATGGGTCGGCCGCACGGATCGTCACGACGGGCATGCCAGTGGATTCAATGACCTTGATATGAACCGGGTCCGACGTGGTCATGGCCCCGCGATTGTCCGTGGCTTTCGCGTTGAGTCGATAAGCGCCCGGCGCTATCCCGCCAGGGCGGGACCAGTGCAAGCGGAAGAGTTGCGAGGCGTTCGAGGAATTGCTCACCACGCCGATGCTGGTACCATTGGCGAAGAACTCAACGCTGGCCACAAAACCGTCAACGTCTCTCGCTTCGGCGTAAATAGCGATGTCGGCGGGCGCGACAAAGATGTCTCCCTCTTCCGGTCGAACGATGGCTACCCGGGGCGGCTGGTTGGAAGGACAAAGATCGTTGTCACGAATGCTGGCCAGAGCGCGACGAGGCTCGCCAACTTCATAACAATCCGGCGGCGGAAAGATGGCGATGCACGCCGGCGGTTCGAGCGTGGCAACGACCGTTTCCGTTCCTTCGCACAGGTTGTCATCGATTGGAACGACCACGATGCTTGCGGAAGAGGCGCCAACGGGAATCGTAACTTCGCCAGAAAGGCGCCGGTAATCGATCCCGTTGGACGCCGCACCGCTGAGGCTGTAATAGACCAGGAGCGCGCGGTTGGTGTTTCCAGTCCGCCGCACCATGAACGTCGCCGTGTTGATAGCAGTGTCCGGATTGCCGCCGCTGATCGATCCGCCTTCCGCCCCTTCAGCATCCGAAGCCACGATGGTGACTACTGGCGGAGGCGCGACATCGACCACTTTGATTTCGACTGGCCGCGAGAGGGCCATCGCGCCGTCGTTATCGGTCGCCTTGGCCGTCAAAACATACCGGCCCGGCGGCACGTTCGACCAAACCAGATGAAAGGGGGGACGCGAGGAAGTGAGCGTGCCTGGATCATTGGTAACCACTCCCAAACTGTTCGTGCCTTCAAAGAATTCCACGGTCACCACTCTGCCGTCTAAGTCGCGGGCCTGAGCCACAAGAGCAATGTCCGCCGGCGCGCGAAATACCGAGCCATCCAGCGGGCGGACGATCTCCACCCAAGGCGGGAGGTTGGTAACATCGTTGTCGTGGATGGCGGCGCGAGCGGCATGCGGACGCCCGACCGTGTAACAATCCGGCGGTGGCGGCCAAGTCGCGATGCAAATGGGCGGGATGATCGTGATGACGACCTTCTCCGTGCCTTCAACCAGGTTGTCGTCGATCGGTTCGATAATGACATCGGCGGTTCGCGAGCCGTGCGGGATGGTGATGCTATGCGGGAGTTCGCGATAATCGACGCCGTTGGAGGCCGTCCCGCTCAAGCGGTAATAGACCGTCAGCGGCAGATCTGTCTCGCCGGTGCGATGAATCCTGAACGTAGCGGTGTCGAGCCGGCTGCCGGTGGGATCGGGTTCCGTCGCCATGGGATCGGGCGCGGTGACGGTGACAATCGGCTGAATCGGCCGCTCGGTGACTTTGATGCTGACGGGGTCCGACCGCGTTGAGGCGCCAAGATTGTCGGTCGCGACCGCCGTCAACACGTGGTCACCGGGCGGCACATCGTGCCAGGTCAGATGGAAACGCGTCAGCGGGACGGGTTCAATGTCTTCTAGCCTGAGATTCAAATCCGGAAACAATTCTGCTTCGTAGTCAGCATCCGGGCTTTCACTCCAATCCTCTCCTGTCGGAGTGGAGAAGGAGAGCACCGGCCGGATGACGGGATAGTTGGTCACGATGCCGAGACTGTTGGTGCCGGCAAAAAACTCGACCGTGCGCACGCGCCCGTCGCGGTCGCTGGCTTGCGCGTATATGGTCACATCCACCGGTGCTACGAACACCGCGCCATCCGGCGGGCTGGCGATGCGCACAAGCGGCGGATGGTTGGTCGGCAGCGAATCATTGTCCTCGATATGGCCGAAGGCAAAGCTGGGCCAGCACACGATATAGGGCGGCGGCCACACCAACGGTTGATTCAAGCTCAGCCAAATGGTTTCTCCTCCTTCCACCAGATTGTCGTCGAAGGGCGTGACGACGATGGGCGCGCGCCGAGCACCCGCAGGAATGGTTACCGAACCTGAAAGAGTCCGGTAATCCATGCTGTTGCTGGCACTGCCGCCGACCTGATATGAAACCGTCAAGGCCGCGTTGGTGGGACCGTCGCGAAAGATGGTGAAAGTGGCAGTCTCCTCGTTCTCTTCCGCCGCGCACGGGTCGGTGGCAAGGATGTGGACAACAGGAATGGGATTATCCGCTGCGCTCAATGTCAACGCCAGCAGAGTAAGGGCAACGGCAATCAGAGTCCGGAGACACAGCCAATAAATATCCTTTGCGATCATAATTTCCTGAGTTGGTTTGATGACTGGCAGGCAAATGCTGATTGCGTGCCAAGCGGCGGGCAGGCATGAAGCGGCTTATTTCAGCGGCATTCTGTGACGCGAAGAAAGCCGCCTGCGCTGGACGGGCTGGGTGAGAGCGCCCACGCGAGGGTGAAATGGCCCATGGAAAGCGATTTGCTACGTCTGCCAAAGTAGGTTGCCTCGTGTGGGCCCGGCAGCGCGGGCTAACCGAATTGGCCAGCGACGCGGAAGTCGCCAACGAACAAAGTATTTGCGCGCATCGATCTCTGGGTTTTCGGGAGACTTTTCGGTTGGTCCACTTTCTGAGGTCGGTCCAGAGGTAACTCACGGGAGAAAATGGAGAACGTTCAACGTCCAACTTTCAACGCTCAACGTTCAAAGGCGGAGTCTTTGAACGTTGGACGTTGGACGTTGGGCGTTGAAAGTTGGACGTTGGACCTTCTCAGTCCAGAACCGGGAACATCACACCGTCGTTTGCACAACCGGACGAGGCTTCGCTACGGCGTGAGCGTGCCGCGATAGAATTCCTTGCTCGGCGCATTGGTGGTCACGACGCTCTCCAGATAATAGAGCGTGCCGGAAGGATCGAGGAATTCCAGTTGTGGGCCAGCGACCCACAGATTGGTTTCCAGACCACCGCGATAATCCAACGTAAAGCGCTGATCGGTCTTGCCGCCAAATAGAAAGAGGTTCTGCACCAGCCATGGAAAATTGGTGCTGGGAACGCGCGCGTAACCCAGGATCTGAATCGGTGTCAGATCCGGCACCACCTGGCTGCGCAGGATAATGCCTTCGACGCCAAGCGTAACGAGCCTTTGTGAATCGGTCGCTGCACCGTAAAGCGATTTGAGTGTAATGGTGCCGCGATCCACCCAGTCCACTGCATTGCTGCTGCTCAGGAAAGTTCCTTGCTTGCCGACGGCAAACCAGGTGCCGTCAATCCACGTGACATCGTGCAACCATTTCGTGTTGTTATTGGTTTGGCGCATCCAACTCAGGCCATCCGCGCTGGTGAGAATTATCCCGTTCTCTCCGACTGCCACCAGTTGGCCGCCAAGGTAGCGGACGCGATAAAGCCAGTTGGTGGTCCCCGAACTGCGCAAGGTCCAGGAGATGCCATCCGGGCTGGTGAGGATGGTTCCTGCGTCCCCTGTGGCGACCAGGCCGCCGGGAAAAGCCGAAACGCAAGAAAGCATTTTATTGGTGGGCGTTGTGCGCGGCACCCAGTTTGTCCCGTCGGCGCTGGTGAACACATTTCCTTTGTCGCCCGTTATGACGTAAAGGCCCCTAAAGGCCGCCACCCCTTGCAGGTCGTTGGTCGTTGGGCGAGGCACACTGTACCAAAGCACGCCCAGCGTGCTGATCGTTACATTGGTCAACTGCCCCAAATTGTTGGTGCCCGAAACATTCGTCACCTGGTTGGGACTGATGATGATGCTTCCCTGATTGCCGACGGCGACGAGCAAATTGGTCGTTCCGCCCACGCCCAGAAAAATGGAGTTGGTCACTGAGGGCGGCACCAGCTCCAGGCTCCACCGGGCGCCGTTGCCGCTGGTCATGACGGTGGCATGGTCCCCCACGGCCACGAACAGATTGCTGGCATAGGTGACGTCGAAGAGCCAGGAGCGAACGGACTCGAAGGATGGAATCCAAAAATAGGGATTGCTGTTGGTCTTATAGCCTTCCACCAGGAAGCCCGTGCGCCCGCCGAGGAGAAAAAAATCCGGCCGTGCGAGACTGCTCAGATACGTCCAATAAGGCGGTCCATTGGTTTTAGCCAGCTCGTCGGACCAACTGCTGGCGCCTTCCTGGAGGCGCACTTCATTGTCGCCGGCGACAAGGCGGTTCGTGCCAAGGGCGGAGACGGCATAAAGTGGGTTTGTGGCGCCGACCGCGCTGGTTTCAGTGAACCAATTCGTGCCGGCGTTGCTGCTCCGGATGACTGTGCCGGCCGCGCCCACCGCTGTGAAGCGGCCATTGGCAAAGGCAACGCGGCTCAAATGCTGCACGGTGCCACTGGCGCGTTTGGTCCAATTGGTCCCATTGGGACTGGTCAGCACCGCTCCGCTGTCGCCAACTGCCACAAAGGTGAGGTTCCCGAATGTGACGCTCTTCAACCAATCGCTGTACGCGGTGACGCGTCGTGTCCAATTGATGCCGTTGAGGCTGGTATAAATGGCGCCATTGTCACCCACCGCTACCGCCAGAGTCGGAGAGACGGTCACCCCCTCCAGCCAGTCGGCGGTGGAACCATCGCTCAAGGTGCCCGCTTGAAAATTGTCCACCGAATCCGCGTAGAGCACGGCGCCGTTTTCTCCGGTGACCAGAATGCGGCTGCCCAAAAAGGTCGCACAGCGCAGTGCGCTCGTTGTGCCGCTCTGGCGTGGAATCCAGAAAATCAAATCGTCGCTGGTGTAGATCTGTCCCCGCTCCGTCACCTGCACGCCGAGTTGGATACCCGGCGAATAGGAGGTGAAGATGATGTTGTTGCCGTGGGGCGCCGGATTGGACCAGCGCCAGCTTAGAGGAAAGTCCGCGGCGCGCAGCTCCAAAACAGCGCACGACACGAGGCCGGCGATAATCCAGCCGTGCGCGTTGGCGTACCATCGGAGTCCGTGGGGCCGCATCATTCGTGGAGACGTTGGAAAAACTGTATCATGTTACGGGAAAATCACCACTGGACCACTCATGGAGCTAATCTCTATCGAGCTTTTGTTGGCGCCCTGCTGCAGCTCAATATCCTCGATGCGACAACAGCCGACGGCCTGGCTCGACGCCGGCGCACAGCAGAGCGGCACGGAGAGAGGCCCGGCATCGCGCGGCCCGATGTGAGTAACCGGCGCAAATCTTAAAGCGCCTCGTTTGATTCCGCAGCCATCGAAGAGGCCGGCAATGTGAGGAAAAATACGCATCCTTCTGAGTTGCTGCTTTTGAGTTCCAGATCTGCCCCGAGGTGATTCGCCAGTTGTTTGCTGATGGCCAGGCCGATGCCGCTCCCATGTTCCTTGCTGGAGTGGCACGGAGAAAACAGTTTGCTTCTGACGCCATCCGGCAAACCAGGACCTTCATCGCGCACTTCACAGACCACCCGATCGGCAGCGCGCCCATAAGCAATTCGCACGCTCCGGCCTGAAGGAGTCGCCTCAATGGCATTCTGGACGAGGTTCATGAGGACGAGCGTGATTAAATTTGCAGCCCGGTTGGACAACGCTTCATCGATGACACACTGGGTGCTGAATTGGACTCCCTTTTGCCGGGCCAAAGGCTCCATGCGCGCCGTGATAATCGCGCTCAAATCGGCCAGCGTCAGTTCGTACTGTCGAAAACCTTGCTCTTCGCGGAGCACACTCACGACTTGATTGATCAGCATCTGCATCCGGCGCGTAATGGCTGTGGCGTGCTCCCAATGCTCCATCGGCGGACCCCCTTGAGCAGGGTTGAGGCTGTTCATGAACGTCTGCAAGCCGGACAAAGGGCTTTTCAGTCCGTGAATCAAATGTGAGGTCACCGCGCCGACCGCCGATGTTTTTGCGGCGAGGGCGAGTTCCTGGTTGGCCTGCAAAAGACTCTCGGTGCGCGCCGCCAGCAAGCCATGCACATGACGCAGCCGCCGGAAAGCCCAGGACAAAGCGGCTACGAGCAAGGCGCCGCTGACACCAAAAGCAGCCAGGGCCTGAAACGTAAGATTCCGATCCACGCGCGCGAATTGAGCGGCCAGGCTCTGCCCTTCGATAATGAATTGCGCGATGCCCAACAAACGGTCCTTCTGCCGGAAATGGAGCGGCACATTGACTTCCAGCAATGGCACCGGACTGTCAGCGCTTTCCTCCGCTGCCGCGGTCAGGAAGATCTCCGAAAGGCGGCCGGCGGCCTGAAAATGACTGACTGGCTGCCACTGTTTTAACCCGGAGAGATCGCGCGCATCCAGATCCGTTTCGATCGCATCCACCGGAAACGCTTCGACAAAGCGGCCACTCGGATCGAAAAGACGCGCCGCCAGCACTCCCTTGAGGCGCGACGTTTTTAAAAGCACCGTCAGCAGATTTTCCTTGCTGTCCGCCGCGCCGAACACATCGCTGGCCGCATCATCCTCGAATTCCTGCAGGTGCATCAGGGCGACTGCGTGGAGGATTTCGCCGTCGCGCTCAATCAGTTGGCTCCGCATTTTTTCCCGGAGCTGCTGCCGCCCGGCCAGGATGGTTCCGCCCAGGATGATTAGCGCCAGGCAAATGATCAGCCACGGCAATCGCTTTGAGCGGAGGAGCAGTTGCTGGATTTGGGCGGCCTTTTCCATGGAAGAACCGTGTTCAGAACTCCCACATCAATCCCGCGCTGGCGACGTTGACTGAATATTCATCGATCGTTCGGTTGGAAAAGATTCTCTCATAATCGTATTCGGCAAAGAGTCTCAGCCAGCGGGTCAGTTCCTTTTCGCAGCGAAGATTGAAGCCCACTTCCGTCCGCTCGCGCACGGAACGATCCGTCAGGCTGACTCGTTGTTTGGCGTAATCGTAGAAGGCCAGTTTGACTTCGGCTGCGATGTCCCAGGTGCGGGTCCGAAAGCGGATTTGTTCGCCGCCCTGGAAGCGGATGTAATCATAGAATCCAGGGCCATTGTCCTGGTTCTGTTTGTAGGAGAGCCTGGTCGAAACGCGCCATCGGTTCCGCTCGTCCAGATAATGCCGCCAGGCCAGGTCGATCCGTTGCTGGTGAAATGCCAGGCTGGTGCCGGGAATGAGCGTCCCGTCAACTTCGGATTGGGGCCGGTCATCGTAACTCCAATAGGAATAGCTGAAACTGACCGTCCATTCGGACTTCTCACCGTAAGGATGCTCGAAGGTCAATTTAGGTCCGCCCAGCCCGTAGTCATCCACCGGCTCCGCAAACCAATACTTTGCCACCGGAAAGGTGAGTTCCGCTCGACCCGTTTCACCGAAACTATGCCGCACACCGGGATTGGCCTGGACCTGGTGTCCACGGGCCCTCACCACGTTGGAAAGGGGATCCGTCGCGGAAAGGTCCACCACCTGGTCCAGATAAACGTATTCCAGGTCGAAGGAGCCTTCCCAGGTCGCGCTCAACTCCTGGACGACTCGGGCCTGCGCAAAGACCAGTTGCTCCTTCTCGACCGATGGGCTGGAAAAGAACCGGAGGTCTTCCGCACTGGCGATGAACTGGAATTGAGGGCCTTCCTTTGGCAGTCGGGTCACGAACAATTCCAGACCGCTTTTGAGGAACGCGCTCTCCTCAGCAGCGGAGTGGCTTAGCAAAAGGTTGTCCTTATACCCGGCCCCGGTGATCAGGGTCACACTGCGGTGCCACAACGGTATGGGCGGCGCCACGTCAAATTCTTGCGCGCGGATCACAACCATGGAAAACGCCAAAACAGCCAGCGCGCGCAGAGCCCGCCTCACGGAGCGACCCCGCCAGTGCACAACACAAAGGCGGGCGCGTTGCGTTTGCACGCCCAGCGGACGGAATGTTCATCTGTTCGCGCCAAAACAAAGCAATGATTCGTTTAATACAAATGGGGCCGCGTCGTCGGGGGGCTTTCGTCCAGGGCCCTGCGGAGGGAGGGCAGTTCGCGTTTGAGCTCGCGCAGCCGCTCACGCATGTCTTCCCTGAACTGCTTATGCTGCTCCAGCCAGGCGCTGCGGCGATCTTTGATCTGCTCGCGGATTCTCTCTCGCTGCTCTTCAGTCGCGCCTTTGAGCCGCCTCTCCAGTTCACGCTGTTTCTCCAGATACGCTTCCCGGGCTTTTTCGAATGTCCGCAATCGCTCTTTGACTTCCGAGGACAGGACAGGGCGATCCGAACGTGCCGGCCGCGGGTTAACTATGTCGGTGGAGATGTTCTCTTTGACTTCCGAATCGGAAATGACGCGCGAAGTTGTGGTCCGCGACGCGGTGGGGCTTGTATTGGTGGTGCCGTCGGTCTGCGCCGGGAGCCGTACGGTCGCAAGGCAAAAGGTTAATCCCGCAGACAGAGTGAACAATTTCAGCTTCATCATGACATTGCCGGCAAAGCGGCCAAACTGGAGGCTAATTTGCGACTGAGCTTCTTACCGGTTTGCCGGGCATATTACCATCAATTTGGCAAATGTCATGCCAGTAAATCCCTCCCAGCAAGCGTGCCCTTCAACCCGCAGATTCAGCCTGTTTCGCGTCTTTGCCGAAGAGCAGTGCCTCGGACGCGCCGCGATCCGGTGGGAAGGTTCACCCAGTGCGGAGTAAACTGGGTGTTAAGCCCCATCCGGAGCTGGCGACTTCCGATTCGCCAAATGATACCGCAGATAGTCCCGCGTCACGCCTAATAACCGCGCCGCGGCCGACACATTATTGCCGCTCTGCGTCATGGCGTGTTGAATTAACCTGTCGATGGCATCATCCAAGAGGAAGCCTTGCGGTGGAAAAGTGTAATCGGGATTGAACCAACCCGCTGGACTGCGCGCCGCGCCCGGCACAGGTTGCTGACAATGCTCCAAATTCAACTCGGCGCCTTCTTCGAAGACGATGGCGCGTTCCAGTTCGTGCGCCAGCTCGCGAACGTTGCCCGGCCAGGGACAAGCCAGCAAGCGCTGGCGGCCCGAGGCAGAAAGCGGCTTCTGGGGAAGTCGGTGGCGCTGGCAAATCTGTTCGATGAGCAAACCCGCCAGTTTTTCGATGTCTTCGCCCCGATCCCGCAAGGGACCAATCCGAACGCGATACAAATCCAGCCGATGATACAAATCCTCCCGAAATTGCCCGCCGTCCACCAGTTGCTTGAGGTCGCGATGGGTGGCGGCAATGACCCGCACATCGACCGGAATTTCTTTGTTCCCTCCCAAACGGCGGATGCGGTGATCCTCCAATGCCTTCAGTACTTTGGCCTGAAGGATGAGCGGGAGACTTGGCAATTCATCCAGAAAAAGTGTCCCCCCGCTGGCCGCCTCAAACAAGCCGATGCGCGCCGTCCGGGCATCCGTAAACGCGCCGCGCTCGTGGCCGAACAATTCCGATTCGGCCAGTGACTCGGGCAGGGCCGAACAATTCACTTCCACCAGCGGCTGTGCGGCGCGAGGTCCTCGATGATGCAACCAGCGGGCAATTGTCGTCTTGCCCGTGCCTGTCTCACCCTGAATCAGCACCGGTGGCAGCGGGCCTTGCATACGCGCATCCGCCGTCAGGATTCGTTGCAACTGATTCTCCAGCGCTGCCAGCGAGGCGCCAAAGAAGAAAACCTCCCCGGAGTTTCTAACGTCGCTGCGCCGATGCTCGGCCAGGCGGACCGATTGCCTGGCCCGACGCACGCGGTCGATCACCAGCGAGACCTCTTCGAGGTCAAATGGCTTGACCAGATAATCAAGGGCGCCCAGCCGCATGGCTGCGACCGCTCCACTGATTGCGGCGTCGGCCGTCATGACGATCGTTCCGGTGTTCGCGGAGATAAGCTTGCTCTTCAGCAAATCGGTGCCGAGGCCGTCAGGCAAGTTCACGTCCAGCAACACGAAATCGAAGCTTAGATCCGACAGCCAGCGTTGGGCCGATGACAGAGTCTCCGCGCCGGTCACGTCAGCGCCGCGCTGCTCCAGTTCAGCCGCCAACTGTTTCCGTAAGAGCGGATCATCTTCCACAATCAAAATGCTTAGCCCCGTCAGCTCGCGCTCGGCCATGCCTCTCTTTAAGCCATGAAATCCCTGGCGCGACGATAAAAAAGTTTGTCCCCGTAGTATCGCAAGTATCGCAAGAAACCGATTGACTTCGGTAAAGAAACTAGAGACAAGAGCCCCGGTTACTCTCCCGTATCATGAATGCGCCGAAACAATGGGCGGCTGCTGTTTCTGTTTTCTGTACGAAAGGACGGCGCTATTTATCGGGTGCGGCTGGCTGCCGTCACTATTGTTCCAACATCATTATGAAATCCAAGGATCTCACTTCTCTTCGCGGTCGGACTTGTTTGCTGGCGATCGCGGTCGCCTTCACCGCCGCCACTCTACGCTCGGAAGCACAGTCCGCGACGATTCAGACCTTCACGAACAAGGCAGAATTCTTCACTATCACGCACGCGACCAACTGCACGGGCGAATTGCCCCAGCTTGGGCGAGTAGGCGATGCGAATGCCAGCTTCACTTCTGGGCGGGTGACTTTCCGAGTCGCGCCACCCAGTTCCGGCCTTTGGTCCGGCGGAGCGGGGGGCAACGATTGGACTCCATTGCTCCCCGGCGCCGACATCGCCATCGACGACCGCGAAAACCTGGACGCAGAATTCGATGCGCCAGTATATTCGGCGGGCTTTGATTTTGTGGAACCCCTGTCGGCACAAACTGACATCGAGTCCACGTTCGCCGTGACGCTGAAAAATGGAGCAACCCCGATCTCGTACTTCAGCTTCAACGCTGCCAACAACGTTGCTGCGTTCGTCGGTGTTCACTCCAGCACGCCTTTCACCAAGCTGGAGATTCGCGAAGACGCTGGCGGAGCCGAAGATGAGTTTTTTGGACAGTTTTACTGCGGCGGTCTGCCACGTTGTGCATTGCCACCGTCCGGCATTGTCGCCTGGTGGCCGGGTGACGACAACGCTAATGACTACATTGACTCGAATCACGGTGCCATGCAGAACGGAGCCGCTTTCACAGGTGGGAAGATTGGTCCGGCCTTTAGCTTCGATGGTAACAATGACGTTTGCCGGATTCCTAATTCTCCAGCGCTACAGCCGGCCTCAATTACTGTTGAAGGATGGATTAAGGGAACTTCTCCGGGTAACTACCGGTATGCTTTGAGCAAGCACTTTACTGGTGCCAATCCCTCCTATGCCCTCTACACAGGTGGCGACGGAGCCTTATACTTCTTCGTCACGGTCGGTGCGAACAATGCCGTCCTGTCCCCAAGTGGTGGGGTCGGATTCTGGGATGGTGCCTGGCACCACGTTGCGGGTACTTACGATGGCGGTTATGTGCGCCTGTACATTGACGGTGTACGAATGGGCAATGGCATAGCCGCAACCGGAGCTATCCAATACACAAACAGCCCCGCGAATGAACTGTTCATAGGCAACCTTGAGCCTAGCGCGTCTCCGTATGCTCTGCGTGCCGACATTGATGAACTTGCGATTTTCGACCGCGCCCTATCCAGCAACGAAATCGCCGCCATCTACGCCGCAGGAAGCGCAGGCATGTGCAAGCCGGTCTGCCTCCCGCCACCGCCGGGCCTAGTTTTGTGGTGGGATTTTGCGGACGAGACTGCCACAGACAGAAGTGGTTTTCAAAACAATGGAACAGTTTATGGCACGCCGGTATTCGCAAACGGCACCGTGCGGTTCGATAATCCGCCTGGCGACCAGCAGGCCAACCAGTGGATTGCGTTGCCGTACTCGGCTTCCATCAGCGCGCTGGAAACCAACTCGTTCACCATCGCCATCCGCTACAAATCCACTGACACCTCCCAGCAGAACGGGCGGTTGTTTGGGAAATACAGCGGAGGAGTTGTTTTGGACTACAACTCCGGCGGCATCGCATGTGCCTACTCGCGGGTTGGCGACGGCGTTCGGGACATGGTGCTTCCGCCTTCGATCTATACCGATTGCTCTGAGTCGGCCCAGACCACCGATGGTGCTTACCACTGGCAGGTGGTGTCCTTGGATCGCGCAAACGGCCTTGCGACTCAGCAAATTGACATTGGCCACGCTGGCAGCGCCTCATTCACGAATCTGGGTAGAGTTGATCTTGATGGGCTTGTGCTCGGTGCAACAAGGCCATCTGACACGTATGCGGCCCGGCAGACCACGGTGGACGAAGTGGTCATCTTCAACCGTGCTCTGTCCGGCAACGAAATCGCCGCCATCTACGCCGCCGGCAGCGCTGGAATGTGCAAGCCGCAGTGTGTCCCTTCGCCTTTGGGATTAGTGAGTTGGTGGCCATTCGACGGCACCGGAGCCGATGTCCAGGGGGTGAATCCGGCTATCCTGATGAACAATCCGACGTATGCCGCAGGTAGAGTAAGCCAAGGGCTAAACTTCAATGGCATTGATCAAAGTGTAAAGATTAACGCGGCACCAAGCCTGAATGTCGGAGCCGGTTCCGGTCTGACAGTTGAGACATGGATTTACCCTGCTGAAGTAAACACTTCCCACGCTCTTGTTGAATGGAACAACGGTGCCGGGTCGTTCGGCGTTCATTTCTACGTAGGGGTCGTAGCGGGCGGCCTGTATGCGAATCTGCCGCCAGGAGGACAAATTACTCAACTGTTTTCACCTTCAGGCTTAATCAGCAGCAACGAATGGCACCATGTGGCCCTCAGCTACGACAAACTTACCGGAATCGGTGCGTTGTTCCTGGATGGCCTGGTCGTGACACAGAAGAATCTCGGCTCTTTCACACCCCAGACAAGCTACGATCTCTATCTCGGTAAACGTCCCCTTGGCGGATCTGACGGCCCCTATTGGTACCACGGTATCATGGATGAAGTTGCGATCTACAACCGTGCACTGACCAGCAATGAAATTGCCGCCATCTACGCCGCCGACAGCGCGGGGAAGTGCAAGAAAGATGTTCTGCTCATCGATTTCAACGCAGGCGTGGACAGCTTTGGCAATTCGGCGGGTGAACTTGTCTTCAATGGTCCCAATGGGTTCCAGGTCCGATTTACAGACGACGAATCGAGCGGATCTGATGGCGGCAATGCCAACGGAGTCCACATCTCAAATCTGAACTATGGCAACATCCGAGTCGGCACGTCGAACCTTGTACTGGGCGCACAGAATGACTTCCTGAGCGGTGGCACGATCAACCGCCATAGCAGCGGAATAGTGGGAAACTTTAGCCAAGGAGCGCAGCGAGTCAGTTTCTTTGATACGGATGATGATACCACCCAGAAATCGCTTTTTGCCTTTGATGCACTGGGCAACCTTATCGGGCAAACGGCTCCTGGAAGTCGCCAAACCTTTTCCATCGATAGCTCAATGACCGGCGGGAGACTCATCTATAGCATTGAGTTTGACACACAACCCGGCACGGCTGGCGGCTCATTCGATGGAACGTATTTCACAATTGATGACTTTCAGGTTGAGTACTTTGCAAATTGCCCCGGAGGGTGTCTTCAAAGTGATTTGTTGATTGCAATGACCGCAGCCCCGCTTTTGGCGTCGGCAGGGAGCAACGTTACGTTTGCCATCACTCTCACCAATCAAGGACCTGACGCCGCCAGTGGGGTCACACTGACGAATGTTTTGCCTGCTGGTGTAACGTTTGTTTCTGCGGCACCCACGCAAGGTGGCTGTACTAACAACTTTGGCGTTGTGACTTGCAACGTCGGCTCGCTGACCAACCGTGCTTTCGCCGCTGTAAACATCGTCGTTGCGGCAACTGTCGCTGGAACGATCACCAACACGGTTACTGTAGTGGGTGTCGAGTCAGACCCGAATCCGACGAACAATTCCGCTTCGGTGCAGGTGACAGTCACGCCCGCAGACCAGAACGTTCTCTTCGTCAATGTCAACGGGAGCTATAACGCCGACGGAAACAACTTTTACCAGACGCTCGGCATGGCAGGAGCGCGAGCGACATTCGTCAACCTCAGCGCCAATGGCCAGGCGGCAGCACTGATTCAGACTAACCAGTTCGAGCAGATTTGGGTGTTCGATCTTTCCAGTGGTTCTGACAATTACCCAGCGGATTGGCAGGCCATCGGCGATTGGTTCAATGCGCGCAGCAACAAAACAATTATCTGTGATGGACGGATTATCTCCTCTTACTGGTCGGGACGCTGGCAAAATGAAGGACGGAGGCTCACGCAGAATTACTACGAGAACATGAAAGGCAGTGGCGGCGGGTTGATGCTGGGCACCGACCACAATGAATTTCACAGCGGTATCAATAGCATTAACCAACGAATCAACATCAATCCATTCGTTGGGAACTTTAACTTATCGTTTATCCCCGTCGATACAGCCAGCCCGTTGATGATCTTCCCAAACAACATGGGAAGCCAACTCTTTGATGACTCCAGTCCGGGCCAGACTCCTTTTGGTCTTCAGCCTAACGGAATCATCCTTTACAGCGTGGCATGGCACAGTGGTAATACGAACACTCCGGGCATCTCATCCACGATCCGGGGTGGTGTAGGATTCCGCATTCAAATCGCTGCCCCAGCCAATGGCAGCCAGTTTAACGAAGAGGCGCCGATTACACTTCAAGTCCAGCAAGCAGGCGGAACCCCTCCGTTTAGTTATTCCTGGAGTTCAGATCGGGATGGAATGCTTGGCGCAGGAAGTACGCTTCAAATCTCAACGCTCTCGACTGGACTTCACCGTATAACTGTATTGGGAACGGATGGCGGTGGAGGCGCAGATACCGCTTCAGTTCAGATCACCATCTTGCCTGTGGCGCCTACGGTGACAGTTGATCTTCAAGCCGCGAGCGATACGGGTGTTTCGAGCACGGACGAGCTTACGTCGGTCACGGCTCCGACTTTTGATGTGACGGTGAATAAACGCGGGCGAATTGAATTTGATTTCACAGGCGATGGAATGGCGGACGCTGTCAGGACCAATGTTTCAGCGGGAGCGCACACTTTTGCAGCTTCAGGATTTGCTGATGCCTCGCACACCGTTAATGCGCGCTTCGTTCCTCTTTTCGGCATTGTAACTCAGGCCAGTCTGACCATTACAGTCGATACCTTTGGACCACGTGGTCTATCCGCCATCCCAACCGGTGACAGTTCAAACCGGATTGATTTCCTTGAGGTCACTTTCGATTCTCAACTGGACGGCTCAACCTTTACGCCCACTGATGTTTCGATCACGGGTTCTTTCAACCCGACAATCAGTGGTATCCAATTGGTCAGCGGAAACATCTGGCGCGTTAACTTTGCGTCGCCATTGCCAGCAGACGACTATTCCATTGCCATCGGTCCAGATGTTCGGGATCTGGCAGGCAATCCCATGAACCAGGACCGCGACGTCACGAATGGTGAAACAGCAGACGATATCTTGATCACCCAGTTGACCGTGACTCTTCCAGATCTCGCGGTGACAGACATTCTTGCTCCTACTAATGCTCTCATGGGGAGTCCGCTGACCGTCACTTGGGCTATTACCAACATGGGGAGTGCGACAGCAAACGGCCTGTGGCAGGACACCATTCTGCTGGCCAACAATCCAGATGGCACCAATGCCCAGCCTCTCTCCTCCTTTATTCAATCGAGTCCGCTCCCTCCCGTTGAGTCACTCACCCGCACAGGAACAGTTATCCTCCCGCTGGGAATGTTCGGCGACCGGTATGTGGTTGTTCGGACTGACTCTGGCGATCAGCTCTTCGAAGGCGACGGCGAGACAAACAACGTCAAAGTGAGGACCAACAAGCTCCACATCCAGGCCGCCGATCTTGCGGTGGAATCCGTTACGGTCGCGCCCTCGATGGCACAATTTGGGACCAACGTTCAGGTCACTTGGCTGGTCCGCAATGTCGGCGATGGCGCTGCGACGGCGAATTGGAGCGATCGCCTCTACCTCAGCACGAGCAGCAACTCGCTCGTCGGTGCCATGCCGCTATTGACGGTGAATCCCGCCACCACAAGTCTGCCGTTGGCGGCAGGCGCCAGCTACAGCCGCACGCAGGAAGTGATCGTAGCGCTCAATCCGCTGGTGCCGCCGGGAAACTACTTTATCGTAGTCATCGCTGATTCCGACAGGGCACAACCAGAGTCCAGCGAAACCAACAACGCCGCCAGCCGACCCATCGAGCTTGTACTTCCACCGTTGCCAGACTTGGCGGTGTCCAGCCTGCTTGCCCCAACGAACGGGCAAGCAGGGCAGCAGGTGGTTTTGATGTGGACGGTAACAAACCAAGGACCGGCTGCGGTCACAAACGTGTGGAGCGAAGCAGTGTCGGTGTCGAACGTCTTGAGCGGCCTGCAAACGCTGGACGTGTTCACGTTCACTAATGGGCTGGCGAGCCAAGGCTCAGTCACACGCACGCAGACGGTGACAGTTCCGGTGACGGGACCGGCAGGGGATGTCTGGTTCATTGTGGAAACGGACAGTCGGCATGAAGTCTTTGAGGCGGACGAACTCAACAATATGACGGCGGCAACCAATTCGACGGCGGTCCCGCTAGAGCTGAAGTTGAGCGTGCCGCTGACGCAAATTAGCGAGGATGCGGCCAACCCTGTAATTCGTGCCCACGGTGACGCGCAACGGTGCAGTCGGCCAACCGCTCACAGTCACTCTCACAAACAGCGATCCCACGGAATTGAACGTGCCACCGAACATAGTGATTGGAGCAGGCTCTTCGGCGGCCCTGTTCGACATTCGGGTATTGCCAGACGGCGTGGTGGACGGATCGCAAGCTGTGACCATCGCGGCTTTGGCGGATGGATATCAGAGCAACGCAGTTCAGATCACGGTGCTGAACGCGGATTTGCCACGCCTGACGTTGACACTAACCACGAACGTGATCGGCGAAGGAAACGTCGTTCTCGCCACCTTGACTCGCGACGTGGTGACGAGCAATTCTTTGCCCGTCTTCCTGCACAGTTCTGCGGCTGGACAGTTGACTGTGCCCGACTCAGTCGTCATTCCTGGCGACTCGAACGCGATCACGTTCGTCGTCCTCGCTGTGGACGACAACCTTCTTGAAGTGCCCACGACCTACACGGTCACCGCGTCCACACCGGGCTTTGAAAACAGCGCCGCGAGTGTAACGATTCTCGACAATGACGTACCACAGGTAACCGTTTCCCTGGCCAACCACATCGTTAGCGAAGGTGCCGGGCCGCAGGCCACATTTGCCACGATCACCCGCAGTGCTGTGAGCGCGCGGCAGGTTGTGTTGGATATGGTCAGCAGCGACCAAGGTGCGGCACTTGTGCCATCACGTGTTGCAATCCCGGCAAATCAACCTTCGGTGAGTTTCCCCGTGGCCGCGGTGGATGATGGTGCCGTCGATGGACCACAAAGCGCCACAATCAGCGCTTACGTGCTGGCTACCGGTTCGTACACTCGTCTTGCGGAAGCTTCTCCAGATGTTCTCACGGTAACTGATGATGACGGCGCAACCCTCCGCCTGGCGATTGCGCAGAGGCTCGTTCGCGAAGGCGTATCCCCTGCTACCACTGCAAGCGTGTCCCGAAACACACCGGCGACTAATGAACTGGCCGTTACTCTTACCTCCAGCGATATCGGAGAGGCGACAGTGCCCGTTGGAGTAATCATTCCCACGGGCGTTAATTCTGCCAGCTTCGAGATCGCGAGCGTGGCTGACGGCACCAACGATGGCAGTCAGACAGTCATCATCACAGCTTCGGCCTCAGGCTATGCAGCGGCATCCGACATCCTGTTGGTCTCTGATACGGATCTTCCGGATTTGATCGTGAGCAGCGTCGCGATCCCGGCGTCCGCCGAGACTGAAAGCGACGTGACCGCCACGTATCGAATCGAGAACCAAGGCTTGGCGACAGCGCAAGGTAGCTTCCTCACGAAAGTGTTTCTGTCCGCAGATTCGTTGGTCGGCGCAGACACTTTTATCACTTCAAACCGCTTCCAAGGACCATTGGCCACGAACCAGAGCTTCGGGGTGTCTTTCCCGCTCCATCTGCCGAGAATAACAGGCAACTATTGGGTCATCGTCACGACAGACGCGGAACAGAACATTTCTGAAGGGCTGGAAAACAATAATACGGCGGTCAGCATTGCCCCTATCGCCGTGGCCGCAAGCTACACGGCAACCATCAGCACGGAGGTGGACGCTGCACTCGCAGGCACGCCCATCCCGATGCAGGGACGCGCGACTAATGTCCTCGGAGCACCCGTCGTGTCCAAGCAGGTGAACATTCACATCCTTGTGCGGGGGACGGAACGCATTATTTCGGCATTTACGGAAAGCGACGGTTCGTTCACGACAACATGGCAGCCACTCCAGGGAGAGGCAGGCACCTATGAAATCTTTGCAACGCATCCTGGTGTGGCTCAGGCGCCGGTGCAGGACACCTTCCGTCTTTTGGGTATGAAGGCTAATCCGCCCAGTCTCGTGTTGCGTGTCGTCGAAGAATCAAGCGTGCAAGGCACGATCAACGTGGAGAATCTCAGCGATCAACCGTTGACGAATCTGACTGTGGAAGTATTAAGCAAGCCCGCAGACTTGGGGGTGACTACCAATCTGAGCAGCACAACGCTGCTAGGGCTGGGCAGCGTAGCTCTGACCTGCGGCTTTACAGCGAACTCGGCAGCAGCCTATGGCCTGGTGCATTTACGAATCACCAGCGGCGAGGGGGCTATGGTGGACGTTTACTTCAGCGTGAACGTCGAACCTCTCCGCCCCCGACTGGTAGCTAATCCAAGTGAGCTGTCTGGGGGAATGGCGCGCGGACGGCAAGCGACCGTTGAGTTTGAAGTGGTAAACGTGGGCAGCATTCCCACAGGCCCGATCACTGTCTCGTTGCCCGGAGTGCCCTGGTTGCAGTTGGCGAGCACGAATCCGTTGGCTTCCCTCGCTCCCGGGGAGACTAATCGCCTGACGCTAGTGCTCACGCCTGCGGCAGACTTGCCGTTGGGGCCATACACGGGCAATCTCGCGTTAAATGCAGCGCAGGCCGGCGTGAGCGTGGCGTTTAATTTCCGCGCTCTGTCCGAAGCGAAAGGCGACCTGCTCGTAACCGCCGTAGATGAATTCACCTTTTACGCGGAGGGCGCACCCAAGGTGGCCGGCGCCTCAGTGACGGTGCGCGAGGCCCTGACAGGCCAAACCGTGACCAATGGCACGACGGGAACCAACGGAGCGTTCTTCGCCACAGCCCTGATGGAGGGCTTCTATGACGTGGAGGTCAGCGCGCCGCAGCACAACTCGCGGCGAGTGACAAGATTGATCCAGGCCGGCATCACCAACGAACTCGAAGCGTTCCTTTCGCGTCAGACGGTCCAATATGTGTGGCGAGTCGAGCCGACGGAAGTGGAAGACCGCACCCGCATCGTTCTGGAAACAGTGTTTGAAACGTTTGTTCCCGCCCCGGTCGTTACCGTGGAGCCGGCGCTGATTGATTTGGCCGAAATCCAAAGCGATGTCACCGTGATTGAACTGAAGATTTCCAACCACGGCCTCATTGCCGCTCAGGGCGTGCGGCTGAACATTCCGAACCATGCGCGATGGGAGTTCGTTCCACTGCTGACGGAGATCGGCACGTTGCCAGGGATGAGTTCACTGTCGGTACCAGTAACAATTCGCCGACTGAACGCGGGCGGAGGCGGGGGTGCAACCCGGATGGCTTTGGAGGCAGCCAACAGTCAATCCGGCCCGGACCCGTGCAACTTCGGGGGCGCTGTGTGCTACCACTTCGACTGCGGCAAGTACTCATTGTCCGTTTGCTTGCCGGTCGGGTTGATCAACGCTTTGCTCAACTGCAACCCGCCGAACATCAGCATCGTGCCTCCAGAGATTTTCATTCCGCCGCCGCCACCGCCGCCGCCTCCTCAACCTCCAGGCCCACCCAGTCCTACGACCCCGCCGCCGCAGACGCCGGTCATTGTGAATCCGCCACAGATTGTCTCGACTCCGTTGTCTTGCGAGGAATGCGTGGACAATTTAATCGGGGCGGCGGTGGGTTGTATTATTAGCTTTCTGCCGATTCCGGATCCCGTCAATTGCGCCTTGGGTGTTGAGGAGTGCATTGAAGAACCGAGTCTGCTCGGCTGCATTGGAGCAGGATTCGACTGCGCGGCAGCCCTTGGAAAAGAAGTTCCCGTCATCGGAACGTTGATTTCCATCATCTCGTGTCTGAACGACCTCCTTGGCGCCTGTACTGAAGAAGGCGGTAACAACGTCGCCAGTGGTGAGGTTTTGGCGCTTAGCGGCATGGCTACACCCTCCTCGAAGCAGAGTCTCCACACGGTCGGGCAATCGCCATTCGCCTCAAGTGCTTCCGATGGTCAACTCCCGCGAGTAATTCTGCAGCGCTATCCCAGTCTCGGCCTTTTCGCTGAACGGGGTGATCGGTTACGGAGTCACGCCAATTTTTTGTTCGCGTTGATAGGAGACGAGGCTTGGTTTCATCCCGGCCAAGGGACGAATTTTGGAGGCTGGCTGAGCGCCTTCTCACAGAGGACGGCGACAAACTCGCACGAGGGACAGCGAATCAGCCCGGCGGAACGGAGTGAACTCCTGTCGCTTACCTTACCGGACGGACTCGCGCCTACCCATCTCCACAAGTTCCTGGACCGTTGGAATAGAACATTGGACTACTACGCAGCGGGGATTCACACAGTTGCGGAAGTGCCGCTCGGGCAGAGCGTGGATTTCATCGCGCGAAACGTATTTACCAACGCCTTGGCGGCCCGAAATGCGGCGATTCAGGCAGACCGGGCTGAAGGAATTCCTGACCCAGTGACTGGAGTTCGACAAGCCTACGAGCAGTTCATCGTGCAAGTAGCCAGCCCCACCAATGCTGGCGCTGGCGTATGTGCCCAGGTTCGCTTGCGCCTCGAACAGGAGGCCGTTATCACGCGCGACGCTTTCAAGGCCACGCTTGACATTATCAACTCATCCCCAAGCAGTCTTCAGAACGTATCGGTCGTGGTGGTTGCTCGTAACGCCGCTGGACAGGAGGCTACACTCCTCTTCGGAATCCGCCCGCCCGCTTTGGCTAACATCGGTGCAGTGGATGGGACCGGCGTCGTGGCCGCGGGCGCGACAGCGTCAGCTAGTTGGATCATCCTGCCGGCGTCCGATGCCGCGCCAGAAGTGCCGACACAATATTTCATCAGCGGCACGCTGCGTTATACACAGGACGGCCTGACGGTCACCGTGCCGTTGGCTCCGGTGCCCATCACAGTTCATCCCAACCCACGTCTGTTCGTGAAGTATTTCCATCAACGGGATGTCTTTAGCGATGATCCATTCACCGATGTAGTTGAGCCAAGCATCCCATTCAGTCTGGCGGTCATGGTGGAAAATAAGGGCAACGGATCGGCAAGAAATGTCCGTATCACCTCTGCACAGCCGGAAATCGTGGAGAACGAAAAGGGGCTGATCGTGGACTTCCAGATCATCGCCACAGAGGTCGCCGGCCAGAACGTGATGCCATCGTTGACTGTTAACTTCGGGAGCATTGATCCGGGCCACATTGGCATCGGGCGCTGGCTGCTCACCTCCACGTTGCAGGGATTGTTCATCGACTATCAGGCGACCTTTGAGCACATCGACGGATTGGGCAACCCGAAGCTTTCTTTGATCGAGGACGTAGCCATTCACGAGATGATTCACTTGGTCCAAGCCCCGGGTAGCTTTGAAGACGGGAAGCCGGACTTTCTGGTCAATGATGAGGCCGATACTCGTGATCTACCAGATACGCTGTATCTGAGCGATGGCAGCACAAACTCCGTTCAAGTGGTCGAGCAGTCGTCGGTCGTCACGCTTTCCACGACTAACGTGCAACTCAATGCACCGATGCCGGGCGGGTGGGGGTATTTGCGCGTGCCGGAGCCTTTGGATGGACAGCTTCGTCTCGTGCGTGTGCGGCGTTCGGACGGAACCAACATTGCCTTTGGAACAAACGTGTGGATCACTGACCGCACGTTCATCGGGCTGGGCCGCCAGCCGGTTCGTGAAAATATTCTGCATCTTCTCGATTATGACAGCACCGGCACCTACACGCTCGATTATGTCGCGCCCCCGCCATTGGACACCAACGCGCCCGCGAGCGCCGTGGCTGTGCTGCCAACAAATAGCTACGAACAGATTCCGCTCTATTGGTCCGGCGCGGACGAAACCAACGGCAGCGGCCTGGCGTTCTTTGATGTTTACGTGTCCGCTGATGGGGGAGCGTTCCAATTGTGGATGCAACGCACCGCCCTGCGCGGAGCCATTTACTCAGCCGCATTCGGTAGCCACTACGCTTTCTACAGCGTTGCCACCGACAACGCGGGAAATCGCGAACAGCCAGCCGGCGTACCGGATACAGAAACCACCGCTAACCTCGCCAACCGACCACCTCTGCTCGCGTTCCCAACTGTCATTACGGTGAACGAAGGCCAAACCGTAACGGTGACAAACTTGACCAGCGATCCTGATTTGCCAGCCAACCTCCTAACGTTCAGTCTCGGAGCAGGAGCGCCGCCCGGCGCCGTCATCGATCCGAACAGTGGCATCGTAACGTGGCCGACAGGCGAGGGAAACGGCCCGACCACGAATTCCATAACGATTCGCGTGAGGGACAATGGTGTGCCCAGCTTAGTAACGACAGGGATTGTGATCGTCGTTGTCAATGAAGTGAACACCGCACCAGTCTTGGCGTCGATTGCGAACTGGACGATCAACGAAGGGCAAACGTTGGTGATAACCAATCGGGCAACCGACAGCGATCTGCCTTTGCAGCGCCTCGTGTTTAGCTTGGCGGCCGGTGCGCCAGAAGGGGCTGCAACCGATGGAAGCAGCGGAATCTTCACGTGGCGCCCGGCTGACTTTCAAGGCGGAACGACGAACCGGGTTTCCTTCATCGTCACGGATGATGGGCCAGGGAATCTGAGCGCAACCCAAAGTTTTACAGTCATTGTTCGCAACACACGCGGCGATTTCGTTTTGAGCGTCGGCACGACCAACCTCTTCGCGGGAGAAACCAACTCTCTGCCGATCATGCTGGGGTCCGGTGCCGACCTCGCAGACGTCACCTTCGTCCTCGAAGCTGATAAAAGCCGTTTCGGTTTGATCGGCATTGGCGCTTTGGCGCCTCAGGTCGGCTTTGTGAATTTTACGGCGGAAGGTGAAAATCGCGAGCGATTACTGTTCAGGGCTAACCCCAGCAGCGTTTTGCAGGGCGACTTGAGGTTAGGCGAATTGAGATTTTTCGCCGTGTCTAACGAGCATTCAGCCATTGTGCGCCTGGAGGTTTCAGGCCTTACGGGAACACGTCGCGGAGGTTCGATGCTTGGGGATGGCCGTGGATTTGGAGGCCGGGTATTCATCATAGGCCGCGAGCCGATCCTGGACGCGCATGTTTCAACCAACCAGATGCGCTCTCTTGACCTCTACGGCCACTCAAATCGGCGGTATGCAATCGAATCCAAAACGAATTTGGCGGAATTGGCGACATGGACTCCTTTCCAGGAGGTCGATTTACAAACGCCATTGGCTCCACTTAGCAACTTGCCGGGCCAGGTGCAAAACGTCTTCTATCGCGCACGCGAGGTGGGAGTCATGCCGGTCAGCATCCAGCGATTGGGTGACGCTCTAATGATTGATTGGTCTTCGGACTGCCAAGGCTGCGTGTTGGAAGAGACATCTGCAATCGGTCCAAATGCCCAATGGTCTCCAAGTACTACTCAGCCTGAACTGCAAGGCGGACGGTATCGAGTCACGATTCCAGTTGCCAGCGGTACCAGGTTCTTCCGCCTGAGAAAGCCGTAAAGAGATCTGCTAAACCACAGCAGGTTTACTAACGCCAAACGAAGTCCCGTTAAGAAGGGCTTCACTTCCAAGAAGCTTTGGACCACACTCACGACCGTCGCAGGCATGAAAACACTTGTCCTTTCTTCTCTCATGGCTCTGGGTCTTAGCTGCTCCCTGACATTGGCGGCGGAAATCATCGAAGCGGATGTTTGCGTGTTTGGCGGAACTTCAGCCGGTATCGCGGCCGCCCTGCAGGTCAAGCGGATGGGCAAAACGTCAGTCCTGGTTGAGCCGGGCAAATATCTGGGCGGATTAACGACCGGCGGACTGGGAGCGACGGACATCGGCAACAAAGCGGCCATCGGCGGCATCGCCCGTGAGTTTTACCGGCGCATTGCGCGGCACTACGCCCACGACTCCGCCTGGACGTCGGAAACGCGCCAGGATTACTTCACCAGGCGTGGCAGCGGCCAATCGAAGGCGTCCGACCTGACGTCCGCCGACGCCACCATGTGGACCTTCGAACCGCATGTGGCGCTGAAGATTTTCAATGAGATGATCGCCGAAGCCAAAGTACCCGTTCATCGGGAGCAACGCCTGGCCTCGGTGACGAAAGAGGGAAAGCGCATTGCTGAGATCAAGATGGAGAATGGAAATGTCTTCCGCGCCAAAATGTTTATCGACGCCACTTACGAAGGCGACTTGATGGCCAGGGCGGGCGTTTCCTACCATGTCGGGCGCGAGGCGAATTCCACCTATGGCGAAACGCTCAACGGCATTCGGGCGGAAACACCGAAACATCAATTCACGGCGCCGGTGGACCCCTACGTGAAGCAGGGCGACCCGGCCAGCGGGCTCCTCCCATTCGTGCAGTCCGGCGACGGCGGCAAGCCTGGCCATGGTGATCATCGGGTGCAGACTTATAACTATCGTCTGTGTTTCACGACCAACCCGGCCAATCGCATGCCAGTACTGCCACCGCCCGGCTACAATCCGGCCCGCTATGAATTGCTCGCCCGCTATCTCGAGGCGCTTGTCGCTGCCGGCAAGACGCCAAAGCTCGCCGAGTTTTGGAATCCGATCTGGATGCCCAACGGCAAGACCGACATCAACAACAACGGTGGTTTCTCCACCGATTTCATTGGCGCCAATTACGATTATCCTGAAGCGGACTACCAGACACGGGAGAAGATTGCCCGGGAACACGAGCAGTACATTCGCGGCTTTCTGACTTTCCTCGCCACCAGCGAGCGCGTGCCCGCAAACATCCGCGCCGAAATGAACACGTGGGGGCCGTGCCAGGATGAATTTCAAGACACCGGCGGCTGGCCCAATCAACTCTACGTGCGCGAGGCGCGCCGCATGATTTCGGACTGCGTCATGACGGAGCGCCATTGTCGAGGCGCGATCAAAGCGGAAGATGCCGTCGGTCTCGGCGCCTACAACATGGATTCCCACAACTGCCAGCGCATCGCCAAAAACGGCAGGGCCGAAAACGAAGGTGACGTGCAGGTCGGAGTAAGTCCGTATCCGATTTCGTATCGCTCCATCGTCCCGAAAGCCAGTCAGTGCGAGAATCTCTTCGTGCCCGTTTGCCTGGCAGCCTCGCACATCGCCTACGGTTCGATCCGCATGGAACCGGTCTTTATGATCCTTGGCCAGTCCGCGGCAACGCTGCCAGCCTCGCCGTTGATGCCAATCTCCCGATTCAACAGGTTAAGTACGCGACGTTGCGAGCAAGGTTGCTTGCGGACAAGCAAGTCTTGACCTGGACCGACGGCGCCGGGATGCCCGCAATCATCGATCCCAAAAAGGAATAGATGGGGTTCAATTTGTGCCTTTGCGTAGAACCCGCTGATCTCATAACGCGCTGCTGCTCAGCGTCACCTTCAACAGCGACGATTTGCCGGGAGGCAGCACCAGTCTGTTCTTGGCCACGTTGCCCGACTCGATGCAGACCATCTGTTTGTATTCCTCATTGCCAAAGTCGGGCATTTGCTGGGCTTTGGTCGTCCAGGGATTCCAAACCACCGTGGAGGCCGAACTTGATTTCTGGATGCGGATCTTTCGCTTTAGTTTTGGATCCAGAATCTCGACCGTGCTGGTCGTGTCAACGAAGTGCCGATCCACTTCGGAGGCGATTTTGATGGCGTCAGCCGTTTCGGTTTTCGGCGCGGAGTTGTCCAGCTTGTCGAGGAAGGTGGTGCCTTTGAGGCCGGTGATGGAAATGGTATTGATGTCGCCGACCGCGAAATAGGTGTGGAGACAGTTTTCAAAGCTGAAATTCTGATCGTGCGCCGCATTGGTGATGATCAATTCCAGGGTGAGCGTGTCCGTGACGGTGACGACATAGTTCGCGCTGAAGGCAGGCCACGTGGCGCTGGCGGCCGTTTCCGGCAGACTAAACCTCACGCTCACTCCGCCTTCCGGCAAAGCGGTCGCTTCGTGCAATTCCCATTCGGCCAACCGGGCAAAACCGTGGGCCGGTTCGCCCTCGCGCGCGCCGAACCACGGAAAAATGATCGGAATCCCGCCGCGAATGGGTTCGCCTTTTTGGAAGCGGCTGAATTGGCTGGTAAAAAGGAGCGGCGCCTCGCCCTTCTTCTGAAAATCCGTGACATGCGCCCCGTGCAAGTAAATCTCCGCCGTGCTCCAGTCAGTGATGACTTCCACTTTGGGCAACTCGCCGTTGCCCTCTAGCAGTGTCAGACGACCGGGAATCTCAAATCGTTTGGCACGCTCCGGGATGTTGATGCTTACCATAATTCCGCTTGAGCGGGAGTATAGCAAATCATTCGCAACCGACCATCAATTTTTTCCGTTTTCAACCTGCGCCAAAAGCCGTAGCCTCGCGCCACTTATGGCGAAGGCTCACGAATACAGGTTTTGCTTCGGCCCATGGAACATCAGCGAAGGCTCCGACCCCTACGGGCCCCCAACCCGTCCGCCCGCTACGTTCGATTGGAAACTCAGCCAGCTTAAAAAACTTGGCTTTGACGCCATGATGTTTCACGACGACGACGCCGTGCCGGACATCGACCAGAAGTCCGACCAGCAAATTGGCAAGGAAGCGAAGGCCCTCAAAAAGCGGCTCGACGATGAAGGCATCGCCGCCGAGATGGTCGCGCCCCGTTTGTGGTTCAGCCCGATGACCATCGATGGCGCTTACACCAGCAACGACCCCAAATGCCGCCAATACGCCATCGAGCGTTCGCTGCGCTCCATCGACATCGCCAACATTTTGGGCACGGACATCCTGGTTCTCTGGCTGGCGCGCGAAGGAACGTACATTCGGGAAGCAAAGGATGGACGACGCAGCGTCGAGTGGCTCATCGAGGCTTTCGACGCCATGCTGGAGCATGACAAAAACATCCACCTGGCAATCGAACCCAAACCGAACGAACCGATGGATCATGCCTATCTCCCCACCATCGGCCATGCGCTCGCCATTGCTCAGTTAACTCGCGACCCGGAACGCGTTGGATGCCTCATTGAATCCGCTCATGCCGTTCTCGCTGGCCTTGACCCTGCCGATGAAATCGATTTCGCCTGCGCGTTCGGCAAGCTGTGGTCCCTTCACCTCAACGATCAGAACGGTTTGAAATACGATCAGGACCGACCCTTCGGCTGCACCAACCTGCGCAGCGCTTTCGATCAGGTGCGCGCTCTGGAACGCAATGGCTACGGCCGCAATGGCGAGTATGTCTGCTTCGACGTGCATCCCTTCCGCACCACGCGGGTCGAGCATTGGTTGGATCATCTGGTCAACAGTCGCCGCACGTTCCTGAAGTTGCTCGAGAAGGCGCGCCGCTTCGACGAGAAGACCGCGCACAAACTGATTGTTGACCGCCATTACCAGGCGCTCGATCAAATGGTGATCGAGCATTTGTTGGGGAAGTAAGAGCTTCCGGCCCCATGTCGTGATCCTCAAGGACTGCCTAAGCGGTGACCGTGCAATAGGAGCGCGGACGTCTCGTCCGCACGAACCTACAAATAACCAGCCTGGTTCGCCTGGTTCGAGGCCAGCCACCAGCAGTCTTGAAACCCGGTTCTGCGAAGGTTAGAGTTGGCTCGCTCAATGCCAACAACAACCATCCGATCGCCGAGGGACGGCCCCGCGATCATTCGCATCCAGGGCGTCGCAAAGACCTATGACATGGGCGAGGTGCAGGTGCGCGCCCTGCGCGGAGTCAACCTCGAAGTCCTGGAAGGGGATTACGTGGCGATTATGGGTCCGTCCGGTTCCGGCAAATCGACTTTGTTGAATTTGCTCGGCTGCCTGGATCGGCCCACCGCCGGCACTTACCACCTGGGTGCCGAAGATGTCTCTCAGATGAGTGACGACGAACTGTCCGAGGTTCGCGGTCGCAAGATTGGGTTTATTTTTCAATCCTACAATTTGATTCATCAGCTTTCGCTCATCGAGAACATCCAGATGCCGCTCTTTTACCAGGGGCTCGATACGCCGAAGAACAACGATCGCTGCGAACAGTTGGCCGACCTGGTCGGGCTGGGCGACCGTCTGGACCATCGTCCCAATCAGCTTTCCGGCGGCCAGCAACAGCGTGTGGCTGTGGCCAGGTCGCTCGTCAATGATCCGCTCATGGTTCTGGCGGACGAACCCACCGGCAACCTCGATTCTAAAACGGGCCAGGAAATTCTTGACCTGATGGACCGCCTGAATCAGAGCGGCAAAACCATCATCCTCGTCACCCACGATCTGAGCACCGCCGCGCGAGCGCGGCGCGTCGTGCATATGAAAGATGGCCTCATTGACAGCATCGTCGTCAACGAGCCGCGTCATCTTCCTGCCGCAAGATCCGCTGTGACCGGCCTCGAAGACGAGGCGGGCCGGGGCCACACGCTCTGGAGGCTCGCGCTGCGTCCGTTAGGCGCCATGCAGATAGGCGCCAAGAGCCTTCTCCTGCACAAGCTCCGGTCCGTGCTCACGATGCTGGGGATTATCTTTGGCGTCTGCTCCGTCATTGCGATGCTGGCCATTGGCGAAGGAGCTTCTTACGAGGCGCAGGAGAAGATCAAAAAGATGGGCAGCGCGAACATCATTATCCGCGCGGTCAAACCTCCGGAGGACACCAAGGCAGCTTCGTCCTCCTCTGGACGTGGTTCGGTGATCGAGTACGGGTTGACCTACAAGGATGCCAGCCGCATCCAATCCACCATCCCCGGAATTCGCCATGTGTTGCCGGAGCGCCATATCCGCGAAAACGTCCGCTTTTTTCGCAATGAAGTGGCCGGACAGGTCGTCGGCACGTACCCCATTTACAAGGATATTTCCGGCCTGGATACCTTGCGCGGCCGTTTCATTTGTGACACCGATGACCTTCACCAAAACAACATCTGTGCGATCTCCGCCGGCTTGGCCCGGCGCCTCTTTCCCTATCAGGACCCGCTCGATCAGGAGGTGAAAATCGGCGCCCATTATTATCAGGTGGTCGGATTGGTGCGCGAAACGAGCACCGAAGAAAAACGTCCTCAGTCCGGCGATGTCACCGGCCACCCTTTGGATAACAACGTTTATGTTCCACTGTCCGCAGCGCGCAGTCGCTTCGGTGAGACGTTGATCCGCCGCTCCGCCGGAAGCCAGGAGCAGGAACGCGTGCAACTGCACAGGATTACCGTTCAATTCGCCGACACAGCCAACGTGGAGACAGCTGTCCCCCAAATCGAGGCGCTGCTGAACCGCTTTCATGCCAAGCGCGATTTTGAATTGATCGTGCCGCTTCAACTCTTGCGTCAGGCCGAAGAGACCAAACGCATTTTTAACATCGTCCTCGGTTCCATCGCCGCCATTTCACTGCTGGTCGGCGGGATCGGCATCATGAACATCATGCTCGCCACCGTCACGGAACGAACGCGCGAGATCGGCGTACGGCGTGCGCTGGGCGCGAAACAGCAGGACATCACGTCGCAATTCCTGGTGGAGGCAATGGTCCTGGCCATCGGCGGCGGCCTCATCGGCGTTGCCCTGGGCGTGTTGACGCCGTTCATCGTTTCCCAACTGACGGACATGCGAACGATCGTCACTCCGGTCTCGATATTCCTCGCCTTCAGCATCTCCGGCGCGGTCGGCATCATCTTCGGCTGGTATCCCGCCTCCCGCGCCGCCAGCCTCGATCCGATTGAAGCTCTGCGTCACGAGTAATGACCGGGCAAACTCCTTTTTGGCGCGCATCGTGACCTGATCCGGTTGGACGAAAGATTCATGGCAATCGCTATAAGATGCGCGTTGGCATGATTCCAGGTGCGACGCGCAGCGTGGTAAAAGCGGAAAGTCTTATCAGCCTCAATCAAGTCGCCGGGAATTGTGCTCCCGCCAACCACGAGCGCGCTTGTCCTTCCGCCTACGCGAACCGTGATTTTGCGAGAAAAAGCCACAGCGCACGGGCGGACAAATACGTCGAGCTGCTTTGGCGTGCGGATCCGCTTGCCGATGCGGTCGTCGATGTCTTCGCTCAGATGGCCGAGGAGGAATGGCGGCGGATGCTGGATGTTGCGCTGGACCGCGGCATTGATTCGGTGCCGAATGCGCCTGGAGCGCTCCGTGCCCTGTTCGCGCAACTCGACCATGTGCCCTTTTGGGTGGACCGCCATCAGTGCGATCTGGGCGGCGCGACGTTCCTTCGATGCCGGCTGGGGTTTGTCGCGCTGGCGATGTTGTCGCTGCCGTTGATCTACAGTTGGCCGGCGGGAAACAAGCCACTGGCACTCTCCGGCCATCTGGTGCATCGGGCCTCGCAGCGATTGAAGGACACGACGCGGTACGTTTTTTCGATCAGTCAAGCCGATGGGCTGGGGCGCTTCGCCGAGGGTTTCAAAATGTCGGTTAAGGTGCGGCTTATTCACTCGCAAGTGCGGCGGTTGCTTCGGCTCTCGGGTCAGTGGCGGGAAGAGCTGTGGGGTGCTCCCATCAATCAGTGTCACATGGCCGGCACCAACCTGTTGTTCTCGGTCGGTGTGCTCGATGCCCTCACACGCATCGGCTATCTGTTCAAGCCTGCCGAGCGCGAAGCCTTGATTCATCTCTGGCGCTATGCCGGATACGTGCTCGGTGTCGAGAACGAACTGCTGGTGGCTGGAGAGTCGAATTGCGCCAAAAGTTTTGTTACCCGAGAGGGGGGTAAAAAAAAGCTAAAACGATACGTTGCGCCAAAAGTGACTGTTACCGTGGCGGGAATGGATAAAACAATGAGTCAGACCACACGGA
>Ga0137429_1000115_pt1 | contig 43407 bp, 75 predicted proteins | sample EasRivERMZT736_2_FD_102304 | JGI IMG/M metagenome (GOLD analysis project Ga0137429, IMG submission 102304) | Soil microbial communities from meander-bound floodplain in the East River, Colorado, USA - East River MetaG ERMZT736_2 | ecosystem: Environmental > Terrestrial > Soil > Floodplain ...
ATCATTGGACCTGCGGCCCCGCGCCCGGCCGATTCCCCGTTTGTTCACTGTCCTGCTTACTCAACGGGCCCTGCTTGTCCGCCAATCCGCCGTGTCCGGCGGGTTTCTTCGCGGCGGCTTTCGCGGTGGCGTTCACCGCCGCGAGTTGCTCCATCAAGACCTGATTCTGGGCGCCGTCTTTGGCTTCCTGAATCGTCTGCGCGTCAATCGCGACGCCGCACTGCGCGAGAATCTGCAACACGATCGGAAACTGCGGGGAGAGCGGATTCAAATCCTCCCCCTTGAAGCTGTAGCCGAGACTTGGCTCCGGCGTCTGCTCCGGCGGGGCCTGTGCCACATACGCGGCGGGATCTTCGCCGTAGAGTTGCACGATCTTGGTCAGCAGCGCGCCGCGATTCATCAGCGGATCTTTCGCCGCAAAGTTATAGAACTGCAGCCACGTCTTGCGTTCCGCCGCCGCATCCAGCTTGATCTGGCTATCGGCTTTCGCGGTGAACTTCGGCCGCACATCGCCCTGCGCGACCATCGTCTGTCGCCACGTGAGATACGCCTGCGCCTGGGCGGGGCCGATCCATTCCGCCACCCGCTGGGGATCGGTGCAGAACCGCAGCACGAGGGCGGCGACTTTATCGACCCCTTTCAGGTACCAGCGGAGCACGCGCTTCCGTTTCGCGTCCAGGCGTACGTTCCGCGATCGCGCCACCTCGGCGGTCTTCGTCGCGGTTTCGTCCGCGTCCTCCGTCACCCCTTGGCCGGCCCCGTCGATCCCGTGGGTCTTTTCAATATCGCGCGTGATGTAGTCGTTCGCGAGATACGTTTGCCGCGGGCTCGAGCCCTGCGTGAGCAACTGGAAATTATTTTGGAGGCCGCCCGCAAACGCCGCCGCCGGCAGGGGCACCAGACTCCCGGTCATCGCCTGCGTGATCTTGTCCACCGCGTCGGGGGGGATGACCTCGGCGTTGTAGCCGAATTTCGGCGTGTTAATGTCGCGCTCGCGCACCATCTGCGAGCGGAACAGACACAACTCCTGCACGAGCGGCCGGGTCATCTGCGCGTCCGCGGGCGGAAACGACGAATCCGGCAGGTCTTGTAAGACGATCGGGTGAATCGGATTCCCGATGAGCGAGTCGCCACTCAGCCGGCCATTCGGGAGCAGGGTTTGATACGGCGATTGCCACATCGGGTCGGGGGTGCCGTCCGGGCCGACCTGGTCGGCGAACGTCTCGAGCCCGTCAATGAGAATATGCCGCCGATAGATCAGCGGGTGGATCACGTCGTCATCGAAGAGCGCCGCCTGATACCAGATGAGCACGAGATCGACGGAGGCCAGGCTGCTGTCGTCCGCCTGGGCGTCGGGATTGAGCACGGCCTCATCCCGCGTGCGCGTGCCTTCGAAGTCCGGCGGCAACGGACAGATCCGGCGCGCCGCCCGGAGCGGCAGGCGGGCTTTCATCGCCAGCCACGGGGCCGTGTCGAACGCGGTGTCATGGAAGTCGGCCGGGCGCAGGAACTTCTTATTCGAGAGGGTGTCCCAGAACCACTGCTCGTACACGGGCACCGGCGTCGGCTGCGACAGCCCCAGCACGGCCCCCGGCTGCGACACCCCGCCCGGTGGGATCTGCTGAATCGTCGGCTGATAGCCGATGACCGTCGGCCCGACCCCCGACACGGCGACGCAGCTTTTAATGGCTTTCAGCGTGGTGGTCAGCGCGTCGATGTGGTCGGCCCCGAGGATCGCATTCAACAGATTCTTGAAGGCCACGACACCGGGCGCGGTCGGCTCGAACCCCGCGCCGGGGACCACCTGTAGTTCCGGCGTGTCAAAGAACAACTGCGAGACGATCACTTCGGTCTGCGCGTAATCCACGTTCACGTTCACGTAATCCGTGGTCGGCGCGCTCGTCAACGGGGTGCCGGCGTAGTAATCCAGGTTCGTCTGCCAGGCGGCGGCGTGCTCGTCGTTGATCCGCACGGCGCGGTCCACTTCGTCCCACCAGAACTGGAGGCCATGCGGCGCATTAGCGGGCATGGCAAGCCTTTGGAGTAAAATAGACGGCATGCGTGAGCGTATTCAGGTCGGTCGGCTGTTCGGTCGATGGACGGTTGTTGCAAAACTCCCGTCGCGGAGCTGGCCGAGCGGAAGCACCTACCCCGTCTGGCTCTGTCGCTGCTCGTGTGGGACGGAACGCAGCGTCAGCGCGCCACATCTCGCCACGGGGCACAGCCAGTCGTGCGGGTGTTATTACGCAGAACATATTCGCACTGGCGCAAACCTGCGCCACGGGCACGGGCGTCATGGAAGGCAATCGCCGGAATATCGCGCCTGGTGTGGAGCACTGTCCCGCTGTCACACCGCCACGACGAGCAGCTATCCGCACTACGGCGGGCGTGGTATCGGCGTGTGCGATCGCTGGCGACGCAGTTTTGACGCCTTCCTTGCCGACATGGGGCCGAAGCCGTCTGTTGGCCACTCGTTGGACCGCATCGACAATGACGGCCACTACGAACCGGCGAATTGCCGCTGGGCGACAAAGAGTCAGCAGGCGCGCAATCGTCGGCGTCCTACGCATTCCGCCTCACACTCTCAGCGCCAAGTCGCGACGCTGACGTTCGACTAACACTCTGACGCAGCGCACCCATCGTGCCTGGGGCGAACGTGTGTGGTGCCTTCGCAGACACAGCCGGACTCGGCCGGCTCATAAACTGATACCGCGTCTCGTCGATCGCGTGATCGTCGCCATTGGTATCCACATCGTCTGGATTCTTCTTGTCGCTCCGCGCGTTCGGAATCGAGCGAACCGTGTACTTCGCGTCCGGGTGACACATAAACCACGGTCGGCCGTCCGGAGCGTCCCGTAAGAAGGCTTGGAACCGCTGCCAGCCGTTAAACCGGTCGTTGTCGGCTTTGATGCACGGGACACCGTAGTGCCTGAGGGTTTCCATGATCGACTGACCGAGAAACTGGCCGTCGCGATGCGTCGAGCCAGTCTTGTTATCAATAGCCGGGTCTGCCGCGGTATAGGCCACCGTCGTAATGCCTAGTTCGGCGTCGATCTTCAAGATACCCTTCGCCACGTCAGGCTCATCGAGGCCGCGGAACTTCCAGTCGAACCGCTTATAGACGCGCCCGTCTCCGAGGGTGGCATACCAGCCCACGCACCCCGGTTGATTCCGGCCCCAGTCGAGGCTGCGTGTCCACCGGACCGTCGCTGGATCGAAGTCCAAGACGGCGACGTGGTGGGACTCCTGCCACTGCGAGAAAAATTGACCGGAGAAAATTCTCCAATCGCCATGACGCAGCTGCTCATACCGCCACTTGGGTAACAGCGCCAGCGTCGTGAGGTAGTCCGGGTCAATGTACGGGTTGTCGTCCAGCGTCGCCGGGATGTACGTAAAGTTCGCCGGGTCATACACCGCCTGCAACGCCGGATACCGCTCGAAATCCGGCGCATGATCCACAAACACCTGCAACAGCGCCTGACTCGTCGGACCGCCCGGATTGGAGGGAATCACAAATTTCGCCCCGCCGGCCGCCCGCACCAATGGCTTATTCGACCGCGCGCGCGTGGACAGTTCCAGCAACGGCACCTCGCCCAGCTCGCCGATGGGATACTGCGACCCCTCATCCGCCGCAATCGCGTCATACTCCGTCGACAGGTAGTTCTGCACCGCGTCTGCATCCTCCATGTGCCCGCACTGAATCAACGACCCGTTCGGAAACCGCAACACCCCCTCCGACTTCACCAGCGTCGCCCCCAGCAGCCGCGCCTCCGTCTCCATCCGCCGAATGTGCGTCTGCAATAACTGCTTGTAGTTCTCCCTCAGCAACAACGCCTCAAACCCCGGAATCGTCAAACACTGCCGATACAACCACCACCGCACCCCCGTACTCTTCCCAGGCCCCGCCGCCCCCCCCCACAAAATGTTCCGCGCCGGGCACTCCCACATCACCACCTGCTTCGGCACCGGCACAAATAAACACTGCGCCTCTTTCCCCTTCCGCGTCACCGTCAACGCCTGCGCCACCTGCCGACTCCAGCACGCCCCCGTCGGACACAGCCAACACGTCAGCCCCCCCACCTCCGACTCCACTAGCCCCGCCTGACACCAGCAACACCGCGCCGTCGCATGCGTCACCCCGGCACTCCCTGACCAGACGCCGCACGCGCACGCCCCCTTTTTTTCTTGCGGGGCCCGGCCACAGACCCGCCTTTTACACCAGCGGCACTGTCCTGACCACCAGCGGGGGGGGCGGTGGGGTGGGGCCCCCTTGGGGATTCGACCGCAGGAATCGGCCGATCCAGATCAGCGCCAGGCTCGAGCTGGCACGGTGCCCCGTTAGTTAACGGAACGTCGCTTATAAGACTCGAAGGTAGCGCGAATGTCTCTGTTTCCAACGACTTAGCTGTGTCTATATTGACGACGGGCGGGGCGAAAGTCGGGGGCGAAAGTACGCCCACTTTCACGTCGCCATGCGCCACCCCGATCTGGACGACCACTTGGGGGACGCTGACATCCTCTTTCCGTAGTGCAAATTGCTCAGGATCGGTGCGCTCGAGAATCCACGCATTACTTGCCCAGTAGCGCGGGTCATCTGCTGCACGCTCAATACGTTGCAGCCGTCGCAGTTTGCCTTCTGACCGGGCACGTTTTAGGGCGTTCACAAAGACTGCGTGCACGGAGTCGGGGTGCTGTGTAGCCTGTTCAATCCATCGTCCGAGGGTAATGGGGTTGAGTCCAGCGGCGAGGCAGCTATCGGTATTGTTGAGTCCTTTGCCCACGGCTTCGAGGAGGATCGCGATGGTGTCGGGGTCGGCGAGATGGCTGTTGAGGGCGTGTGTGGTGGGGACTTCGCGGTGGTAGCGATCGGCGATGGCTTGGGCTTGTTGAGCGAGGCTGGGCATCGTCTGGTGTGGGGGGGGCGATGGCGTGGCCGTGCTGCGCCCGGTCCACGGTCTGAATCGCCTAAGGAGTACTGTGGGCGGGAATGGTCGGAAACGCGAGGGAAACGTGAAAAAAGGGGCACAGAAGTCCACAGGAGTCCACGTGGGGGGATTGACACGGGATCTGTCCGATAATGGGATTGCTGTATTAATTCGTTAAGACTTCGGGCACTGTCTCAGTTTGCCCGACGGCGTTTCAATGCTTCACTTTGAAGATGTCCGGTCCCAGTCCGAGATTTGTGCAGACTGAGCGAATGACATCAAGCGGCACCCAGTCATGCGGCGCTGAGCCGGGCATGAAGATCACAGCCACGATCGGTTCGGAGCCGTCAGACCCACGCACGATCGCGTAAGTGGTGCCTTCGAACTCTGTCGTGAGCACGGACATCCGACATTCACAGTTTGTGAGGATTTCTTGAAACTGACTGAACGTCAGTTTGGAGCGCCAGTCCGGACCACGAGTGGGCGGTCTGTACCGGGTCGTTGGTCACCGCCGAGATCATGTGCCCCGTATTCGACAACATAGGCTCTGCGGTCATCGTTTGGCTGACGGCTATCTTTTGCCACACTTCCCAGAAGGCATCCGGCGCTGGTTGGAGGGATGCAAACGGTTCTTGTTGATACCGTCCGGCTATTTCTATGTAGCCTACAACCGTTCGTTCGAATGCAAGCTTGGCTTGATCGATGTTCCGGCCGTGCGCAGCTATGTCATGTTCCAACGCTTGAGCGACCCAAGTGTCCGGGTCGTCTAGTTCACGGAAGAAAAGAACACGCAGCAGGATCGGTTTAGCAGACAATGCAATCAGGTTATTGCCCAACGCGGCTGAATGGTGCAAGGTCAATCTTTTATGGGGACGATTCCTGTGCCACAGGGGTCACTTAGCGGTTCCACGGCGCTTGCCTCGGAAAGAAATCAGAGATTTAGCAGCCGAGCGCATTCGCCAGCAGGACAAGGGTGCCGAGCGTGACGTTTCCGCCGCGCTCGATCTTGTTTATTCCCTGCTGACTCATATGGGCACGCTCGGCGAGTTGCCGTCTTGTCATGCCCGCATGCCGCTCGTCGTGAAATCCGGCGCAGGCCGTGCCGAGGTCAACCAGCAGTGTTGTGACGGTGTTGATCGAGGTGCCCGTCATGCGCGTAATCGCGCGCAGGCGGTTAGGTGAGTCGCGGGTCAGGCTGGCAAATCTTCTGAGGGACCGCCAGCCCTTCCCCCTGTGCGAGGAAAGGAGCCGAGTGTGATCAAATTAGGCCAAGGCGCGTAGGGCGCGCGTGACCCAAGGGGAGGGATGGTATATGCCCTCCCCAGCCCTTTTCCTGTTAATGATAGTACCACTAGTAGTTATCCACTTCAATAGTGGATTTCTTTTAGAAAGACGCCCATGAACGAACACTACATCGCGGTCCTTGCAGACCTTTGATTTTATCGAAGTCGAGGCCGTACGTCAAAATCAAAGGTCCTATGGCAGCGACATCATCGGTTCGAATCCGATCCCGGTCTCCAGCTACTGTTCCCGCTTCTTCCAGCGGGCGCGAGCAGCGCGCGAGGCACTTGCTTGTCGTTCTGCGTCACTAAGTTTATCGGCGCGCGCCCGTCCCCCCTTCAACCCGCCCTTGCGCCCACGCTCCATGGCACTCTGATCCTTGTTTGAATCAGGATCTGAATCGACTGCTTCTCCAACCGACAAGCCAACAATCAGCTTTGCGAGCTGATTCGGATCGCGCGGGCGCTTTCGTTTCATAACCGCAGTATGCGGCGACGCCAATCCGCCCGTCAAACTGAGACAGTGCCAGACTTCGGGGATGGGGCGAGGGCGGTGAGCCAATGGTGGATGGCGATGCGGCGGTTGATGCGGATGAGGCGGCCATCGCGGGCGACGCCGTGGAGGCGGCCGGCGGCGATGCGACGGCGGACGGTTTTAGGGTGGACGTGGAGGAGGAGGGCGAGTTGCGCGACGGTCAGGAAGTCTTGGGCGCGGGCGACGGTGAGGGCATCCGGGATGGGCATCGGGGTTAGCTCAGCTGGGTGGCGTAGGCGGTGTTGAGGTCGTCTGGGCTGGTCTCGAGCGCGCGCACGGTGACCACATCGCGCGTCAGGAGCGTATTGAGATCATCGGTCGGCGTCGTCACGGACAGGGCGTCCAGATGGCGGACGAAGAGGGTCGTGAGATCGAGCCCGCCCGCTGGGACGCCAGCCCCCGCAGCGGCCCACGTGCCGACCGCCCAGACGTCGTCCGCCCAGGAGGTGCCGGCGGCCCAACTACTGCCAATCGCCGCCATGGTTACGTCATCCCTCCGAAGACCTCACGCACGCCGGTGTGCATCAGGGGCCCCACGGCGTGGCGGCGCCGTCGCCGACAATCGCCACGTCATTGACCCGTTGAATGTTGGCGTCCACCACGTTGGCGACCGTGAACGTGAGACTGTCCGTCTTGGCCTTGATGGCCGCGACTTCCGTGTCGAGGAAATTGTCGATCGTGTCGGCCTTGCCATCGATCGTGGTGGCGAGCGTGCCCAGCGCGTCGATCTTCGCGTCCAGCGTGGTGCCGGTATCCGTCAGGATGGCGTTGATCTGCGTCGTCAACTGCGTGTCGAGATCCAGCCCGCCGGCATCCGAGATCGGGAGGCCACCTGGGGCATCGGCCGCCGCATTCGGCAGAGCCGTGCCCGCCAACCCGCGAATCGCGTCGAGGAGACGCACCCGTAAGGACTCGGTAAAGGCCGTCGCCACTTTCACCGTGAGGATGACTTCATCCACGCCGGTGGCAAAGGCCGCATCGGGCCAGTCCACGCGATACAGGCCCGGCTGATCGGTCGCGTCGATCTCGATCGCCGTGTTATCGCTATGCGCCGAGTCCGTCGCGGCCAGCGCCGTGGCATCGACTTTCGCCACCGGGGCCACGCCCGATCGCACGTACTGCAGATCGATGCCGGTAATGGTCAACCCCGTCGCGTCCGTCCCATCCGCCGCCAGTCGGAGATGGAAATAGGTGGTGACGTTCGTGGCGCCCTTCGTGACCAGCATCATTAGAAAATCCCCCCACTCATCCCCGCACTCCGTGGTGCGCCGCCGCCACCAACCGGATCGGCATGTTGCGCCGCGCCGATGTCGAGATAGGTCGCGGTCAGTCCGTCCAGAAAGGTCGCGGGATAGGACACCGCACGGACCGCCGCGCCAGCACCAGCCGTATTGTTCAGCGAAAAGTCTGCCGCTCCGGCATTCGTAAACGGAGAGCCCGTGAGGGTCAGAAAGCCCACGAGTAAACTTGCCGGGTAGGCGGTGGTGTTGACATTGCCGGAGGTATTGTTGTAACCGGCACAATTCACGAGCACCGGATTGAACCCCGCCGCTGAATCGCTCCCGAATCCGTATCCGCCATTGCCTTCAGCAAGACCATTCAACCAATAGGACGCCGCACCAGTTCCGCTCCGTAATCCGTCTCGACCATTCCCATAACTGGTACAATTAATAAATATCCCCCTCACGCTGATATAGAAACCGTCCGACGATGCCCCTGAATTGTTGTACGCCAGACACCGAATGGCTAACATATTCGAGCCACCAAATCCGGTGACGCTATTGGCGTCGGCTTGGCATGCATAGAGAACCACGTTCGAATCAATCTTCCATGCTGGCTGCGTGACGCATCCAGTGACGCGGGTTCTTGTCACTCCTATCATTCCCGAGCTCGCTATAGCTATGCCACTGTTCGTGCAGTTACGAGCGAGGCACGTATCTATCTGCCCGTATACGGCTCCGGATATATCCATACCACGCGAACTCGTCTCGCCGTGTCCGTCCACTTCAATATTCACAAGACGCACATACGTGCCGACGCTGAGATCGATGATTTTCGCTGTGGAGACACCGGTATTCAGTTGCAACACCGGAGCGGTACCCATATCACCGCGCGTGGTCTGATACCCCTCCACGCGCACAAATATTCCGTTGTCGCCACACGTGGGCTTGAAACACCCCGCCGCAATATTCGGCGTGGCCGATGTCATCACGTGGGTGCCGGCTTTAATGTAATAGGTGCTCCCTGCAACACCGATCGCGCCTGCAGCTCCTGGACTTGCTAGTGCTCCACCAATATTCATGGTGATCCCGGTGCCCGCTGCCACGGTGCGATCCACGGTGATGCTGGACGTGCTGGCGCGGGCCGTACACTGATACCAGTCCGCCGCTAACGTTCCTGTGCCGCCCGCCATGTAAAAGATGTTGCCGGGCATCGTCGTCCCGAAGTTGGCCGTGGCCGAGGTAATCGTGGTGGAGCCATCCGCGACGGCATCGGTCGTGGAAATGTCCGCGCCGGCGGTGTTCTTGGCGTCCTGCTGGGAGTAGTCCGTACCAGCAGCGCCGGTAACGAACCCGCCGCCATTGGTGTCGTTGCCCGCTGTTCGTATTTCAAAGACGCTATTAGCTGATAGAGCCATGTGCTATGGCACCTCCGGAAGGTACGTTGTCTCAATCTCGACCACCGCATTCGGCGCGCCACCATTGCTATTCATCCAAAAATAGAACCCCTTCGTGAGATAGGCCGTCAGGGCTGCGGCGCCGGCGCCGATGCTGAACCATTTGTTTGTCGGCACAGTAATCCACGCCGTTCCTGTGGCCGGAACCCAGTAGTTGTGGCCGAAGGTGTCCGAGATATTCCGCAAGTCGCCATCAGTCGTCACGCGGATGCGTGCGGCGGTGTAGAGGCCAGCCGGAACGGTCACGAGTTCCACCGACGGCCCGCTCGTGATCGTTTCCGTCCAGTTATTCACCGTCGCCGGGCCATAGGTCACACCATCCAAGGTCACGGTGCCTAACAAACCGTGCTCCATGTTGGAGCCCCAGTTGAACCAGTCAGTCAGCCCTCCGGGGAACGCCAACGTCCCGTCAAAGTCTCCGTAATACGTGATGTAGATGGGCAGTGATCCCCCAATCGGCGTGACTTGGAGACTCGCGTTTGTAATCAGGGGCACGTCAGCGCCAACCGAAAAGAACCCTAGGACGGTGGGAGAACTCACATAGGTGCGGGCTGCAGTAAAGGCCACGTTATAGTCCAGCCCATCAACCCAGATATTTGTTGACCGGACTTCTGTGTTGAACGCTGCGATGTCCGTTCCGGTGATCGACACATCCCGAAAGGTCAGACCATCGCCTCCCCACGCGGTGAACGCACACGCTTCGGCGGTTGAACTGTTCCAAATTTTGCTCGATCCCGCGCCTGTGAACGTCGCACCATCCACCAGTACATTGAGCGAACGCCAGATATGAATCGTGTTGCCGTGAGGGTTGGCGATGGACACGTTGTTGATGGTGATATCCGTCGCCGCAACCACTGACACGTCCCACATGCCATTTGGCATCAGCAAGCCATCGCTGATTGGCTCCAGCTCCAGTGTGAGGTCGTTGAGTATGACATCATGAACCATCCCGCCGACAAACCGTTCCAGCCCGTGATCAAGTCCGTAGCCCTTGGAATAATTCGCGTAACTCGGCCATGTCCCCCACTCACCGATCTTCCACTGCAAGCCGGACTCGACTTCAGCCGTTAAGGCGGCTAATGACCCGTAGTTCGTGATGTCCTGCCCTAAGCCAGCCGTAAATGTAATCACGCCCGTGCCGATATCTATAGATTGCACAGTCGCCGGGATGAAGGCTTCGGGTTCGACCGGATCGCTGGGCGTCACTCCGGCCCAGATCAGTACCACTTCCCCCGCCTGCATGGTGACGATTTCATCGGGGTCCATCGTCAGCGTGGTCGTCCCCGACGCAATCGTTCCGGTCACATGCGAGATGGACCGAGACGCCACGCCATCTGGTGTCGAGGCGGGAAGAAAGACCGGTGAGGTGACAGGGACGCTGGCGATCTGAACAGGGTAAAAGCCCGAATTGGCGCCTTCAGCGGGATCGACGAGTAGCGTGCAGCCCGCGAAATTGATGGTCACATTGGACCGATTCAAGACCAGCGTTCGTGAGCTGTTTGCAACGTTGGTTTTCTGCAACCGATAGTCGCCGGCAGGCATCGTAATCGTGCCAACGGCTGGGTTCGCCCAATCGTCATACACCGAATTGGGTAAGGGTGTCCCAGCGGCCTGGTCGGCCGCCCAGGCTTGGAATTGCACGAGGGCCGCTCGCTGCGCCGCGACGCGCGCTTCCCACTGCGCAAACGGCTCAATGATCGGCTCGAGCGCGGGATACGCCGCGATGAACGCTGTTTTTAAGTAATCGTCCACGGTGCGCCCCCCTCCGCGGTGTGCGCGCGTGGCCTGTCAATGGTCACGAGGGCCCTGCGCCTCCTGGACGCGTCGGTGGGGGGGCGGAAATCGAGGCGAGAATCGCGCCGTCGGTGGTACAGCGGAGATCGAGCGTGCCGACGGCGCCGTGCGGTAACGTCACCCCGAGCGCGTAGATGATCGTGTCCCCATCGGAGCGCACGGCCGTGCGCTTCCCGCGCGAGTGGTCCTGCTGATGAGACGTCGGCTCCCCCCATCACGTGTGCATCGGCGCTGACGTGATCATCACGATGGTCCGTCACGGCGCACAACACGGGTACATGGCAGTGTCCCCCCACAACGGTTCCATAGGTAGCCCCTATATCTTGGCGGTATCGATCAAAAGGTGCCCAAGCCGCCGCGCTTGCCGGATCAGCTTCATCAACTGGTTGGGGGCTAAGCTGTGCTCGAAGGTGGTAAACCGGGCATGGCACTCGAGGCACTCCCGCCGACGCCGTATCGTCCCGCCGGCCGTCCCTCTCGAATCGATCACCTTCGAGGAGCGCATCAGGCACTTGGGACAGTTCACGTCGCCGAAGTACTCCGTGCTCACTACGGGGCTCCCGTGAGGGCCTTGTTGGCCAGTTCGCTCGGCACTGAATAGCCCTGAAACGCAATCGTCTTCAGCGCACACGTTAGCCGCTCATTCGTCTCCTGTAACGCCTGCTGCGCTAGCTTTGCCTCGACCACGCGCTGACTCCACGCATCCACTTCGTTCTCTGGCAGCCTAAATGCCGCGACACCTCGGCCCGCTGAACGAAGTCGATGAAATCTCACCGCCATTTGCCAGCGACGCCGAATATCACTGGGCCGATCTCGCAAGAACCGCCACAGCGCAAATGCTTCCCAATAAAGCGTCACGCGTAATGCATAGAATTGGCTCATTATCTAGGCTCCGCGAGAGCCTTCTGGGCTTCTGTCATGCGTTCCCGTTGCATCTTCCGCACGGAGTCTCGCAATTCATCGAGCGGCATCCGCTTAAAGTCGGTCAGGTGCTTGCCGCACTGCATTTCACCATCGTCGCCATAGAGTGCTGCGACGCAGCCGTGCCCCATCCACCATATTTCCCGCAGTTCGCGTTCTAACGCCTGCTGCGCCCGCTCGGCCTCGGCTAACTTGATTGTCAAGTCGTGACACTCCAGCACGCGGTCCGTGTGGTTGTCTCGCAGGGTTTCCAGTTCCCGCCCGGCCTCGGTGAGTTGGGCCTGCAAGACTTCGGCGCGGTCGAATTGCTCACGACCGGCGCGATTCAACAGCCCATCAGCATGCTTTAACTCGTCGCGTTCCTGCTCAGCGGCCTCGGCTCGGGCTTCGGCGTCTTTCAGTTGTGCCTGCCCTATCACCTGTGGCGGCATGTGGTTCTGCCAGATGCTCACTTCTCGCCTCCCTTTCTACCTCGACGCCACAGCCAATTCAGCCACGGCAGAGCACACACTCCACCCTCGATACTGGGGCAGGTCGCTAATTGCCCAAATTTCTTTGTCGGTCACGACAGGAGGCCCTCTATTTTTCGTGTGGGTTATACGCCATCACCGCTACGTCGGTAATATCCACCACAAAGTCACATCGCTGACAAAACGGAACTAGCCGAACGCTTTCAGAATCCTCGTCACCCACCAGCCGCTCAACGGCGAATAGCGGTGCGTCACACAAGACTTCACGTTTGAGACCACGCCAGTTGTGAATCATCCGCAGCTTCTGCTTGCTCACTTCTCGCCTCCCTCAAGGATGCGCTTCCGCTTTGCCTCTTGCCATAGCCGATAGACACGAATGCGATTACACGCTCGACAGTCTCGGCCGTTTGGGCGGTGCTTGGGAATGCGCTGTCGGTGGGCAGCACCGGGGACAGGCGATCGGCGCCACCTGATCCCGCGCCCCACTCTGGCCAGTGGGCGGACAATAGAGGCCCGTCCCGAAACAGCGCGGGCAGTCGATCTGGGCCCACTCACATGGCTGCGTCATTTCACCCTCCACGGCCGATACACTCCGCCTTCACGCGCACGCCCACCACGACACGGCGTGTCGGTGTCACCGCACGGCCGCAAGTCTCTGAGATAGCAGCCGCATTCCATCGACGGATCGGGATGATACAGGCCATGAAAGCCGCGCGACTGCAACCAGTTCGCCTCGTCATCGCCGCCCGTTTTCGGCCTGCGCGTTTTCGGCTCAGAGGGCTGTGGACGCACCGATCGCTCCCTCCTCTGGAAACGTCTCCACAATCTCCGAATCCACATGTTCGATCTCTGCCTTCTTCGCGTGCTCGAGCGCATGCCGCACGTAGCTGTACGCGTCACTCGGCGTCTCGGCATAGACCCGCACGGTGGTCAGAATTTCATAGAGTGGACTCACCGATCGCTCCCTTCCTGATCGCCCCGTGTGATCTGAATTTCGGTCCAGTACTGCCCGTCGTTAGAAATCGTTTGCACTGGCGTCGACAACTCGATCCACTTCCGCGAGTCGTTCTTGATGTAGCCCAACCGCTTCAACGCATCGAGCAACGGCTTGACGCAGAATCGCAAGTTGTCATCGTCGCGGATGAAATTACGCCCGGAAGGGACTTCGCGGGTCACCGCCACCCGCACCCGCCCCGCCTCGTAGCCGGTCATGCGCTTCGGGCCGCAGGCCGCGCCGAGTGCTGCTGCCCAGTTCAGAGTTTCGCCAGACCGGCAGTAGACATCCAGCGTGGCCGCGCCGATCTCTTTCTCCCAGTCCTGCGAGATCCGATGCTTGATCCTCCAATGCCTACCCTGCCAACGATTAGGGCTGACTAGTTCGCGCTGGACACGCAGCGTCACGTTCGCGGGATCAATCACGCCGCCCATCTCACGCGCCCCGCCGCCCGGTGTCCGCCCCTAAATGGCTGACGATCCTCGCCAGAACATCCGCCAACGCAGCGATGGCCGCTCCTTGGTTGCCCAAGTATTCAGCCACCGTACGGCCGTTGAATGGCTTGCCGTCGAACTCGCGCGCATCGTTCGCCATGTCCGCGCTGATGGTGCTGAGAATCTCACCAGCGCGTGTGATTTCCTGTTCTGTCATCCCTGCCCTCGCGCGGGGGGTGCCCCGCCTTCAGCTTTGGTGAGTTTAGCGACGGCTTCGTGCAGGTTCCGCATCGCGCCCCACTTGATCATTTTCCGCACGGTATACGGTGACGTCGGCTGCGGCACAGGATGAAAGCACCCATATTTCATCGCATACAACACCGCATCAATCACGTCCTGCTGTGGTGTCTGGCTCATCTTGCACCTCCCCCTACTTCCAAATCACGCCAGCGCCTTCACAACTACGGCACCGTTCTGGCGTGAACAGATTCCCTGCCGTGGTGAAATAAATCTCACTGTAGAAGCCGTGAGGCACCTTCCCGCGCCCGCTACATACCGGGCAGGTATACGGTTGTGGTTCCGGCCCAACCGTCACTGTGAACGACGAATGTCGAGCACACCCGCCCGTTAATTTCTGACACTCAGGACAACCATCACTTAACATCTCGCGCCTCCCGTCCCCCCCCCTACTCACCAGTGCAGGTAATCATGCGATCAAGTAAGTCGAAGGCTGACGCTTGCAGGCTGACAACAGTGGGTTGGACTTTCTGATTCGCAGCGGCCCACGCAGCGTCCCTCGCAGCGGCCCACGCAGCGGCCCACGCAGCGGCCCACGCAGCGGCCCACGCAGCGGCCCCCGCAGCGGCCCACGCAGCGGCCCACGCAGCGTCCCTCGCAGCGGCCCACGCAGCGGCCCACGCAGCGTCCGCGTCTTTCCGTGCGCCTTCTAGTGAGGGTTGTGACGCCTGCGCCACGGCCGTCGAGAGAATCGGTGGCAACGCGCGTAACGTCGTGGCCTGCACGGTGAGTCCGGCCAGATCAAGCCATGCAGGCGTATACACGCGCACCAGCCAGTCCGTCACCAACCACGCGCGCTGTTCGTCGGCCTTCGCATTCCCTGCCGTGTCCAGGACGCGCGGCAGATACGGCTTGAGTTTCTGCCGACCCGCATCGTCTAGGTCGTCTTGCCATCGACGTAAAAAGGCCGACAGCACTGGTGACACACACGCCGGGGTGTCGCTCCACGGCTCTCCAGCCATAAAGCTGGCCCATTCCATAATGCAACCACCGTGTTCCGGCCCACTATGAGAGCCGCGCTGAAGAACCAACGCGTCTAAATCAAGCGTTCTCATGGCACGCCTTCGCTTTCTAGCTGCGATATAGCCGCCGCATGCGTTCCCGCTGACAGGCACGACAGACGCGCGCACCGCTACGCTTTACGTGTAGGTTGGTTCCAGAATAGTCGTGGCCGGATGGGCACTGTGTGATCGCGCGATGGTAGTCATCAATCCGAAGCGTGTGCAGACTACGCGCGACATTTTCCCCGCGCGTGACTGCTTCAAGATGTGATGGGTTGACGCACGAACGATGCGCGCAGGCTGATCCGCCGCCGCACTCAGCGTCTCCGTTGTGACATGTATGATCCAAAACCATGCCAGATGGCACGCGGCCTCGAAAGAGTTCGTAGGCCACGATATGGGCGGCCATGCTCCGCCGTGATGCCCGGAACGAACCGTAACCTTGTGTTCGTCCACCTGTCCAGCGCCAGCACGCATCTAGGGCACCGTCCTCAATCTTCACCAAGAACCGCTCGATGTCGCCGCGAGTCAGCGTGACGCCACACCACAGCGTTACGCTGTCTAACTTCGCTAACCGTTCCGCCATCACCATTCACGCCTCCCTACCTGCTTGGCTCGCGCCTCCCGATCCCCCCACGCGCCCACCCTGTGCCCTAATCACCGCTGGACTTGTTCTCGTCCATTCACCACGGCATGCGTGCGCTCCACGGGACGTAACTGCTTCAGCTCGGCGGCCGTGAAAAACTCCTCGAGCCGCCCCACCCAGACCGGCGCCGGGTCCATGTGTGCCGTCGTCGCGCGGAGTTGCCACTTCGTGCGGTACCGCTGCCCCGCTGGACACCGGCAGGCCAGCACCACATAGGGATCGCCCGGTTCGTCCAAGCCGACGAAATAAAGCCCCGTCTGCCGACAGATCTCACAGCGGTTCATGGCTCGGGACCGTGTTCCGCTGGCCGACTTTCCGCGCCGGCTCCGGTAACACCTGAATCCACCGTTCTTCTTCCAACCATTTCTTCAGCATGGGAATCAGCGCGACGTTCTGCCACTGCTCACTCCGCTTGTGCTGTTCCAAGGCGTCCCTGAGCACCGTGAAGCCCGCTTTGTTGAGCGCCCGCAGAAACAGGGCCGTCACAAAGTAGCCCCGTTGACGGCGTGCGGCTGGATAGGCGTCCACAAATTGCTCAAAGAGTTCGTCGGTATGTGGCATTCCTTGCCCCGTGCTTTCAACTGCGTTTTGGCAATAATCGGATTTGTCTTTTCCCCTGATCACTTATCGCAGTGAACGAGAAAAACACCGTCCTCAGAGCCTCGCCGTATATTCCGCGCTGGCATCGCACATGACGTGCGCGGTCCGTCAGATCAGGTCGGGGCTGGAGACAAATCCGTAAAAGAGAACCAGACCCCTTTCGGGGCGACCCCTCTGTGCTTGGCGCGCTTGCTGGTACTAGTGGCGCTCTCTCACATGCGGCGGCCAGTGATGGAACGTTAGGCCCCGGCTTGGTGCGCTCTTCGCCGCTCGGCTGCGTCGCGCACTCGACGCGAAACTGTTATTTATCGGTACCGGTCGAAATCGTCTTGTTCTGCACGGTATTGGGCTTCTTCGCGCTCCTGGCGATACGCGTTTCGGAGTTCGCGTTGACACTCTTGTTTCCCGCAGGCGTCAGGCTCTCCGTGGTTGTCGTAGTCGCCAAGGTCTTCGCCGCAGTAGAAGCAATGCTGTGGTCGGACGGCCATCGTCGTCTCCTTCCAAAATGCGCGCGGAGGTAGCGCTCCGAAATACTCATCGTCATCGGCGCGGTCTCCATTCGCCGTCTACGCGATCGCGTTCTTCGTCCCAATCCTCACGACTCGAGGGATAGGATTCACCGATGACCGACAGGCGGCCACCACACGGACAGCGTTCGCCATTGACGGTTTGATCGTGGTGATACTCCCGCTCTTGTCCACACGTGCCACACCGGGCCACCTGTCGAATTTGATAGGGCGCTGGACGCCGGTAGTCAGTCATACACACTCGCGGTCTGGAGTTGGATTACACTTGGCAGAAGTCGGTGCCGCACAGCGATCAGGCTGTGGGGAATCGATTAGGGGCGCGGCGAGACTCCTACTCTCCGCGTTCCGACCTAATCCTACCACTTTCGCCATTCCCGTCATAGTGAACTTTCGCCTACGCCGCCGAGTCCATCTCGAGTGGCCGATCGTCGCCGTCTGGTCCTGGTGCAGATGTCTTCTCTGGTTCGGGATCGGTCGGGCTGGGACTGTCGAGCTCGACGGCGCCCAAATGCTGGTCTGACATGGGTTCCTCCTACTTGATGCGTTCGTACGTGTCATCGTGCCGTGGGAGATCGCCCTTCCAGCGATGCCCGTGCACAATCGAGAAGATCATGGACGTGCTAACACCAAACTCAGTTGCTAAGTGGTTCTGTTTAGCGCCTTTAGACCAACGTGCACGGATAGTAATCACGTTTTCCGAGGTGAGCTTCGACAATGGATGTCGTTCACCAGAGATACCGCGCCGCTTAGTAACCATGTCCTGGGTGTTGTCTTTTGGGGTGCCGAGAAACAGATGCTCCGGATTTACGCACCGCCTGACATCGCATTGGTGACAAATACACATGCCTTTGGGAACTGGGCCATGTTGTGTCTCCCAGATATAGCGATGCGCGCCGATGCTGTTGCCATTCAACCAGAACGAGCCGTACCCGGCCCTTTGGGTTCCGGTCCACATCCAGCAACTACCAGTCTTTTCCACCTGAGCCCAGAATCTATCCTGCGCGGTACGCCTTGATGCTTGCCTGCACTCTGGAGAGCAATGCCGCGTCTTACCCTCTCGCACCTTAGAGGGACTGCGCTTAAATGGATTCCCACAGTTAAGGCAGTGATACATAACTGGCATTTAACGAACCTTCCGCGCACGCGGGCGCGACTTCGCAAACTTCAACGCGCTGTAGTCGATACTCATGAAGCCATCCGATGTTGAATGTAGGTCTCAAGGAGCTTCGACCGCCACGGACGCAAGACTGTCAACGCTTCTGTGATGGCCGGCTCCAAAATAATCGCCACGCCTTCAGTAAACTCTAGTGTGGCGATTAGGATCTCGGCTTCTTCGCGTGTGAGTTCAATCGTCATGACTGAAATGTCCGTACCTCGTGTCCGATAAACCGTTCCAGCGGCTCCATGTGATGCCCGTCCTCGACCACATACCCCCACACCCCTGGTTGCCGCTTCAGCCCGTGGTACGTGACTGGTGTGCCCCAGCCTTGCCAGCCACAGGCCGGGTTCGTACAGCGATACACCGTGTCGCCGTAGGCCTTCGCGCGCTGGGCTGCCACGTAGGCGGAGGTGATGATCACGATGCCTCTCGCTTCGTGTGGATCAACGTGTCCACCATCGGCTCCGGGATCCGGAACACATCCACGAGGACCATCCGGGGCGTGAACTGGTGCCGCTCGATCCAGTACGCCACCGAGCGTACCGTCGCGGGTTGAATCGGCACACCAGCCCGCTTCAGGAGACTCATGGTTTCGTCGAGTGGCGTCACAGCACCAGCTCCGGCTGTTCGCTGAGAATGCCCAGCCGCCGCGCCAGCTTGGCCGTGGTGAGGATGTCGGATTCGCAGTGACGTCCCACCGCATCCCAGTTCCCTTCGGCCACCAGCGCGCCCACGTCCTTGCCTTGGGTCGGATCGTCTACCTCGATCCCGAACCGGCGTGCATAGAACCTCAGCCCGTGTGTCTTGATCGCCCCGTCGAAGTTGAGAATGGTCATGAGGTCATCCACGTCGGGATGGCGGTACTTGCCCATCTGGATCGGCCTGGTCGGGATGCCCAGATACTGCGAGCGCCGAATGATCACCGGTAAATCAAAAGCGATAACGTTGAACCCAATCAGCCGCGGATAGGGATACGGCCCGATCGCGTTCCAGAACGACTCCAGGACCACGCGCTCCTCGGCTTCGGTCTCCGCCAACATCACCACCCAGTCGTGATCGTCGGTGTACCGTCCGAGCGCCACGATGCGGCAGAGGTCGGGGTCGAGCGCACACTTGCCGAGCTGCGATTCCGTTTCTTTCTCGACGTATTTCTTGATCGCATCTTCCTTGACGTAATTGGATGGCGCGGCCACAGGCTCGAGATAGTCCTTCGCCCCGTCAATGGCATAGGTCTCGACGTCAAAGACCATCGCACGCCGATAACTGTTCTCTCCGTTCAAGCCCATGCGTCACCTCAAAACGGAATTTCGTCGTCGCTGAGTTCGGCGTCGTGATCGATATCAGCTGGTGGCGGCGGCGGGATGGGCTTAGTCATGCGCGACATGCCAGGCTTCACCGCGGCTTTGACGCGGATGCAATCCACCGTATCGCCGGCAAACTGTGTCTCGGTCGCGAACAGCCGAATCTTGTGACCGTCCCATTCCTCGGTGATCGCGCTGCCGGTGAGCTCCGTGATCTTGTTCGCGTTCGTCTTGTTGAGGACGAGCCCCTTCTCTTTGTGGTGGAAGTACAGCACCGCTTTCATTTCCTTCTTCTGGCCGACCGGCTCGAACTCCACACGGCTCATGGTGACGACCGGCTCCGCCCCTTGGAGGTCGGAGGCTTTCAGGTATTTGCTGGGGAACGCGTCATTGATGTTGGGCATAGACGTCTGATCTCTTTTCTTGTTGGGGTTGAAGCTGCCACTGTGCCGCCTGCTCGAGCGCGATCGCCCCGAAGGTGCCCGCCAGGCGCGCATGCAGGCGAATCTCCTCGAGCGGCGCATTCTCCAACATGCCGTGAATGGCTCGGCGTCCGAAGATTTCGGCCCAATCGGCGGGCGTGCGGCTGGGATAGGATAGATAGGAGCGTGGGCTGGGTTGGGGTTCGTACCACATGCAAAAATCTCCTCTTAGGGGCGCCGCGTCAACGGCGCCTTTTCGTTTACGCCGATCCTGCTTCTTCTCGACGTTTCGCTCTCGTAATCGCCTGTTCCCATTGACGCTGCACCACGTCGCGCGCATCACAGGTGGCTTCGTGTGCCATCAAGTCCATGACGCCAAAAAAGCCGGTCCGGCAAAACACACACTGATAGGTACGGCGGGCTTCTGCGGCATGTCGCGCGGCGATCGTGCTCGCGGCATGGCCCGTCGCTGTCGTGAAGAACCGCCGATTCGGCACAGCGCCCTTGTTTTGCGGACGGTTTCTTTGCGCACTACTACGCGTGCTCATTAGTTCGCCTTCAAAACAGCCCAGGTTGATTCGCCGCGCGCCCCGTCTCCCCCTGCTCAGACATGATCTGAGGGCGCGGAGGGTCTTGGATGATCCAGGTGTAGGCGCGCCGCCCCGTCACGCGGCATGCACGTTTATCACTGGTGGCGACGAGGCCCTTGTCCAACATGTTCGTCAAACGAGGACGTACCGCATTCGGATCCATCACGAGATCGTCCGCCTGCAACCATCGCGTCAACTCGTATGCTGTCGGTGCTGGTCCAGTCCATGCCTTGAGCGCGTCGTAGACAATCTGTTCACGTCGCTGCAGGGAGGACTGCAGCTCGGCAAACACGGCGCGCGAGGTATCGCGGACCTTCTTCTTCATGCGCCCATCTCCATTGGTAGCGCGCCTTGTGCGAGACGCTTCGCCGCGATCTCGCAGTACTTCTCCTCTAACTCGATGCCAATGGCTTTACGACCTAATCGCTTGGCTGCTACCAACGTAGTGCCGCTGCCCATAAAGGGATCGAGAATCGTTTCGTCAGGATCGGTGAACAGAGTGACGAGCTCGCACATCAACGGTTCAGGTTTCGGGCATGGATGATCTGGTCGATCCACCTTGCAAGTTCCATACGTCCAGACAGCCGGACGCCCTCCACCGTTCCACCGCATACGCATAAGCCCGTGAGCATGACAAATCGTTGCAGGCTCGAAGCCCGTTCCTGGCCTGTCCCCGCTCATCTGCGGCATAGCGTCAGGCTTTACCCATACGCCGGTTCGCACATACCTCATTCCGCGCTGCTGGAGTTCAATCCGCCACTCATGACAGGTTTCCACATCTGAAAACACAATCGCCCACCGCTTCGTGATGCGACTGATCGCTTCAGCCACATAACTGCGCATCCCATCGTCCATAACACCAATCTCTCCGGCCCCCATCTTCCGCAATGATTCGCCTCGCCGCTTCAGTTCTCTCGCTGAGTAGCCTTTGTCCGTCGCCGTGACGCGGGCCGCGCGCACATATACATCGCGGGAATACGGCGGATCTGTAATCACATGATCGACCGGCTCAGGCAGAGGCAACAGATCTCGACAATCCCCGTGGTAGATCGTCACGCCGTCCTGCTCGTAGTAGGGCGTCAGAGCCATCGTTTCTCCGTGAGCAACCCGGCCCCATACGCGATCGCAGCAGCTAGACTCGCGAAGATCACCCGCATGTCTGTCCGCTCCGTCACCGCCACGGTGTACAGGTTCGCCACAATCAGCACGCCTAAGAACAACTGAAAGGTCATCATGCGGTCCACTTCTTCCGACGCTCGGCCTGCCGCTTTTGAAACTCGAACTGCTGCCTCACCACCAGGGCCACTTGCTGTCGACGTTCAAATGTGTCCGACGCGGGATAATCGCTCTGGCCTAACACCTTTTCGCACCGAGGACACCGCCACTGGATCGCCGTGTCCGAGACGCGTGCATGCACGGGAATGTCATGGAACCCAAACCAACATCGAAGCATCGCTGAACCCCTCATCATGGTGTGTTGGAGAACTGGGGGGAGCTGTGTGCTACGAATCACGTACGCCTCTTTTCCTCAATCGTGACCGACCGCTTGACGTCGAAGTACTCACCGCAGACTTCCAACGCCAACAGGGGCAACAGTTCCCGCCAGACCGCTGGAGGCCAGTCCGCCACCATCTCGTGAAACCACAACTTGTGATCGGTGAGGCCGCTGATCTTCTTGGAGGTTTGCGCCTTGTCGTCACCCAAGGCTTTCGACTGAATCCCGCTGCGGGCAATGGCGAGCTTGACGAGATTCGCGGCTGTGACAATCGCGTGGTCAGTGAGCTTCGCCTTTGCCGGTTGGAGTTTGCCAACCGTGTTGAGACGACTTAGGGCGGTTGACCGCGCTATAGTGCTGCTCATGCCACCCGGTTCCTCGTTCTGGCGTGCCGGCGACGATGCGCAGCAGACAGTGCCGCGCGATGGTCATCCGAGAACTTGCGTCCCTTCTGTGTGTGCGCGTGAGGCGAGCGCCGCCCCTTTTTATCCATGTCCCGGATGTTGTCGAGTTGAGTGCCGAGGAAGAGATGAGCCGGATTTACACAGGGCGGATTGTCGCAACGATGCAGGACCGACAGCCCCTGCGGAATCGGCCCGCGAGCGATCTCCCATGCGCCGCGATGCGCGAGCTTCGTTTGCTGCGCGGCCGTATCCCAGTAGACGCCGTAGCCGCGATTCTTGGCGAGCGCTCCAGACCACAGCCAACACGACGCAGGCGAAAGCTCGGAATTGGTGTTTCGTCGGAAGAACTCGGACGCGGATTCCGTCTGTTCTATGCTAATTTCATACGGCGACCGTGGCTGTAAGTCATTGTTTTGTAAGGAGATATAACATTCCTTATTAGACTCAGTCATGCACATCACCTGCAAGTGGCTGTGCCGGAGAGGCATTGTGGACGAGCGACTCAATCGGGATGTTCGCTAAGTCGGCGATGCGGAGCGCGAGATCGAGGGGGGGATTCTGTATCCCATTGGCAATGCGGGAGATATAAGACTGAGAGACTCCAATCCGTCGCGCAAAGGCGGTCTGGCTCTCGCCGCTTTTCTCCAGATACTGTGCCAAATTGGGATATATTCGGCGTTTCATAGATACGCGGAAGTATGCCTAAAAGGTATCGCTGTGTCAAGTGGATCCGCGCCTGGTTATGACTATTTCAGCAACTAATTACTAGGCAACGACTTAGGGCATCCGGCTGACGCCGATTCTTCTCTTGCATAGTCGTCTTTCGATTTGTAGGTTAGACGCTGATATGCCGAAGGCGTCTGAGCGCATCGTGGCGCGCGTGCGTCGCTGCATGGATGACCGGCGGATGTCCCAAACCAAGCTCGCGGGGTTGATGGGCAAGACGCAATCCTGGTTATCGCGGCGACTGAGCGGGGCTCAAAGTTTTCGGCTGCGCGACCTCGATCGACTGGCCGACATTTTCGAAATCACGATCCCGGAATTGTTCTTTGATGAGTATGGACAGTGGGATCGAAGATCGAAAACTGATCGGCGAAAGTCCGAACGGCGTCAGTCACAACGCACGATTTTCGATGCGAAGGTTGAACTCACCTCCACCATCGCGCGACTGTCCTTTCCTACTACGCGCGAACATGAATAAGTCTCAGTCTCACCGCACCTCTAGCACGTGCTCCGCGTGGACGGCGCCAGCCGTCGTCACGAGCAGCTTCTTGCCGGTGTCCGTCATCTGCACATACTCCACCTTGCTGTAGATGATGCGCGTGTAGTCAAAGAACGCGATCCAGTCGCCGACTTTCAGATCCTTGGGTTTCGGGAGGAGTGAGGGGGTCATGAATGGCGCTCCTTGTGGTCGATAGTTACCGCAGCAGTACGATGGCTCACGTGACGGGGCCGAACGACTCACCAGTGACGCGCTGACGCCCCTGTCGTCTGTCCTCACGCCTACCCCAGAACGTCAGGACGCCCAGACAGGCCCTCGTCAGCGCGTCAACTCTCACCCGTTTCCTCAAACACCCGACGCAGCATGTCGGCTTGCGGATCCACGGGCTTCCATTCGAACGTCTTGCTACAGCATCGGCAGAAATGCCAGACCGACGAGCCTTCCACCGGCTCCGTATTCGTGCTCGAGCAGAAGGGACATTTTTCGCCGGGCATGGCAGGCGCTCCTTAGGGCTTCATGTGCAGATCGACCAACTTGCGATCGATCGACTGCACCTGGGCCAGGATGGCGGCGAGTAACCGGGCGACCGCCCGCAGCGTCTCGTCGTCGGCCACCATTCACCCGTGCGGATCGGTCTCCGCCAGGAACGCGCGCCCCTTGGCGATGATGTGCTCACGCCGCGCCTGAAATTCCGCAATCACCTGGTCGTCGGTGGCGTCCGGTCGGCGCCGGAGAATTGCGGCTATCTCCGGTATGATCAGATTTACCAGCAGGACTTCAATCAGCCCATTCACTTCACACCTCCCCCGAGTAGTTCATCGACCACCGCGGCCGCAACAGCCAGTTCCCCGCCGGGCCGCAACACCGCCAGATCATTCTTCGCTTGCGTCCAGGCTTGCCGGGCGAGCGCTTGCCAGCCCTGCGTGGCCGCGTCCGCAATCTCGGCAATATTCACGGTGGCAAAGACCACGGCGCGCGTCGTATCCAGTGGCAGGGTGCCGTTCTTATGCGCCGCCAGCGCCGCATCCTGGAGCCGCTCGACGCGTCGCAACACTTCGTTCGCCGTGTACGCCGCTTGCCCGGCTGGCGTGACGACGGTCACCGGAGGATTGCACGCGGGCAGGACGGGCACAGACCCCATCAACAGCACGAGCACAAGGAAGATTCTCAAACGTTTCATCGGGTTTCTCCTTAGCAGCATGGGGTAAAATTACCTCCATGTTGCCTGATCGGTTCTGGGCGAAAGTCGAGAAGACTGACACGTGCTGGATCTGGCGTGGAGCAAGGAGCGCACGCGGGTACGGTCAACTTCGCGTGAATGGCCGAGCGGAGTACTCGCACCGCTTGATCTACGAATCTGAAGTTGGCCCAATCGGTCCAGGTCAATTCGTCCTTCACCATTGCGACAACCCGCCGTGTTGTCGTCCAGATCATTTGTTCGCCGGATCGCCAGCAATGAACGTGGCGGACATGGTAAGAAAGAATCGTCATCAGACGTGTTGTCGCCTGACGCCTGATGACGTTCTCCAGATCCGAGCGATGTACCGCCCCGGCATCATCAAACAGCAAGAGTTGGCCGACCTGTTCGGGGTAGCCCAAACAACCATCTGTTACGCGATCCGTTACGGTTGGAAGCATGTCCCTTAGGTGGACCACGCTTTATCCAGCACAGGCTCTGATGATAGAGACCGACCGCGGCGCACGACCATATCGTAAAAACCTTGTTGTGCGGCCCACTGCCACGCCACGTCTTTGAACACCTTCCACGAGATGCCCGTAATCGTCAGGGCCATGCCGGTGTCATCAAACACGCTCCCGTTGATGGCCACGTTGATCCCGAATGAGGTGAGCACCGCGAGGCCGAAGCCCCAGAATGCTTTCACCTGAGATGTCGTCTTCTCACTGAGTAATGGGAACCATGCCGTCCGCTTCAGGTGATTCATGAAGTAGCTGGCAATCAGTGCCCACATCACCTGATCCCCGGAATGATCGGGCGCTGCGGGTGACGGGACTTCCGTCGTCGGCAGGGCTGGCTGATCAGGGATCACTTCAGAGGGTGGCGTCACCGCCACATCAGGGACGGGTACCGGCTCCTGTGCGCGCACGAGGAACCCGGCATTCCACGCGATATACATCAAGACCGCGATCAGGAAAAACCGTTGCATGGGATGGCTCATCTCACACTCCTTCAGCGTTCCAAGTAGACGATGTTGTGGCGGTCGCCCGCCGTGGCCACGACCCGCCAACCGAGACGCGGGATGCGATCCTCTGCACGATGCTGTGTCGGCCTGATCACGATGGCTGTGGCGCGGTGCCCCTGAATCTTCGCGTAGGTTCTGAGAGCCCCGTTCGCCGCTGGTAGGTCGCTGTGCTCGAGTGGACAGTTGCTCGAGCCGCCGCGCGTGTAGGCACCGAAAGGCGCATCGAGCGGGATTGCCTTCATCCCAGCAACAAACTGCCGATAGCATTCCTGCTGCACCGGACGCGGCACCACGGCATTAATCAGATCGTCACCATGGGCTGTTGCTCCGCCGCAAAAGAGCCCCGCCGATGCCGCGTAGTCGAAGAAGTCCGCGGGGACGTTACTGCGGCTGTCGCCCTTGGCTTCTTCCGCCGCACCGGTGGGCTCATCCTCCACCACCGGCACGCCGACGCCATCAAAGAACACGCGCCGCCCTTTGTGGGGGGCGCTACTCACCACAGCCCGCCAGCCCTCGTAGAGCTCTTCCGCGCTGTGCGGGGTCCGGGGCCACTCCGCTTTGCGTACACTGTGATTCGTGAAGTAATCGAGGACACCCGCCATGCTCTGCACGAGTACCCCATCGACCATCGCTTCATCCAGGCGGTAGTTGCCGGAGGCTTGGAAGGCCGACCTGACCCGGCCCATCTTGGCGACGTCCATGCCGTTCTTGAAGGGTTCGTTGCAGTGCTCGAAGGGATTGACCCCGGCCTGAATGGACTCCAGATAGCGCCGCTGATCGTCGTGGTCGGGCATCAGAAGCTGGAGATCGCCCAGGGTGAGCTCGACATACAGCCCGCGCCGATTGACGGTCTCTAGGAGCCGCTGGACCTGTTCCGGGGTCAGGATGAACGGCGCCATGTGGCGTTGCTCCGGGACGATCTTCATCGTCAGGAACACTCGGAGGACGTTGAAGCCAGTGCTCTGCGCCCAGTCCAGAAAGGGTGTCACGTTCTCCCCGAGGGCGATCCGCGCGCCGAGCAGGAACGCCGACGCCCCACACCAGCGCCAGGGCTGGCCGCCCGAGTCAATGACGGGGCCGCGTGCCGACAGGGCGGGCAGGACCACCGGCCCCGCGGTGTGCGTATCGGTGAGGAGGAGAAAGCTACTCATCACCCCACCAGCGGAAAGGCGTACGTCGCGTCGTCCACTTCTTCGAACACCGCCCGTGTCCCGTCGTCCTTTAGCGTCTCCCACGCGCCCGCGGTACCTGCCGGCCGTGTCTCCACGGTACCGCTCGGTTGTACCGACATGACCGTGTCCGCTCCTTTCGGGTACCGGCAGGTGAAGTACCCCGCCCGTGACGGGTGCGGAATCAGATCGCGGCGATGGAGGACAAAGGTGGCTTTCTGCTCGCTCATGTCAGGAGTCCTTTCAAATGACCCAGGGCCGTCCGTTGCCGGTGCCAGATCGCCTGTTGTGTCAGGCCTTCCTGATCCGCAAGGGTCTGGTGTGGCGTCTCATCCCAGAAGCGTGCCCGCAGCGTGGCTTGATCCACCGGGCCTAATTGCGCGATCGCCGCGTGCAATTCGCCATACAACACTTGCCGATCCGCTGGCACGTCAGCGGCGGCGTGGGGCTCCTGGAGCGTCACGTCGAAGTCCATGTCCCGCACCACTATTCCGTTCCGCCGTTGCCGCTTGAACGGGCCGCAGGTGCGGTAGCAGTCCACCATCGCCCCATGCAACCGGAGCTGCGTGACATCCGGCGTCGAGAGGGCCGCCACCCACGCGGCCTGCTCGAGGTCGCAGAGGTCCACGCCATACCGCGATCGGCGGTAGCCCATCAGGCGCCGCGCGATCCGGCGAATGTGCGAGCCGATGAGCACGTGATCGGTCATCAGGTAATCCGCCGGATGCCGAGAATGCGCGACTTCGGAAAACTCGCCACGCTCACGGAATCACCTTGATTCCCCCCCAACACCGTGACGGTCGCCGCATCCTGCCCGACATACATCCCGACGTGGCCCGGAGCTGCGAGCACGGTGGGGCCAGGCTGCACGCCCGTCCCGCGCTTCAAGATCACCACGTCGTGGCCCGGCTGGGCATCCGATAACGGCACGCTCGTGCCGACGAGCAACCAACTGCGCGCGGCCAGTGATCGACTGCGCGGCAAGCCGAGCAGGAAGAACACAAAATTCGTGAACGCGCTGCACCAACTCGTTTGGTCATCCTGCACCCATTTCGCATCGAGTTGCAGCATCGCCAGAATGAGCGGATTGCTCGACGTGCCCGCCATCTCCTTGATGCCGATGAACCGCTGCGCGATTTGGAGTGGGGTCACTACCATTTTTTATTTTCGTGATCCTTTCGGCCCTGATCGCGCCACCACTGATCGCTGAACTCCCGCCCTTCGGGTTTCCGCACGCCGAAGAACCATCTCAACATACGGAGCCACCACGGGCGCCCTTTCGGCTCCCGGCGATGATGCTCTTGCAGCATCTTGCGCTCGCAGTGATCGCAGATGCCGTGGATCGGTTCGGCTGATTCATCCCCGCGCTCAAGGATCCGCAGGCACCACGCGCACTGGACTGTCGGCTTCGCCATCCCGGATCGGCCCCCTCATCAGTGGTGGTGCCGAGTGATGTGCAGCAATACCTGACGGCGCCACCCGCGGTGCGTCAGACTCAGGTACCGCTCGATGCGCGTCAGCCGTGCCGCGAGTTTCACATCGCGAGACTTGGACGCCCTGGCGTTGCGACGAGTGATGTCTGTGGCCTCGCGCGTCTTCGCCATCACAATCTCGGGACGGGGACGTCAGACACGCCGATCGCCCGTGCCACCACCAACACGATCACGAGCAAGACGAGCACCCAGATAATGTTGTCGATGATCGCCGGATGGCCGGGCGCGAGCGTGCCCAGCACCCACACCGCCAGCCAGCCGATGAGCACGACGACGACGATGTAGATCAAGAGTCCCAGCATGCGACCCATCCCCTTCCGTGCGGGGCTCGGCCCCACACATACCGATTACGCCCAGCGATCGCGAGGAGCCCTCACGGCATCGTTAGACCCCGAAACTTCGTAACAGCGCGGCCAATCCCACGATCGCGCCGATGAGACCCACCAGATAGCCCCACCCCGCAGAGAGGCCGATCCCTTTTCCCTCGATGCGATTGATCCGGTCTTTCACGTCCCCGATCTTGTCGTCGAAGCCTTTCTGTTGCTGCGAAATGAGCGTCGTCAACTGGTCGATCTGCTTCGTTGTGGAGGCTTCGCTTTTCGCAATCGCCAAGGCGCTGGATTTGTTCTGCTCGCCCACGGCTTCTTTCGCCGCCTGCAACGCGGCATCCACCGCCACCTTGCTATCCTTGGACGACTGCTCGGTGCGTACGTCGCGCTCTTTGAACTGTGTCTGGATGCTGCTAAATTTCTCCGCGTGTGAGTCGAGAATCGACGCGAACCTCTGCTCGTGGACATCACGTAACGCGTTGATCTTTTCATCGATGCGCGACGGAAACTTGTCCGACGTGTCTTGCAACAACTTGATGGCCTTGTCCATGCCATCAAGGCGCGTCTCGAGAATGCCGCGAATTAAACTATTCGCCGCCTGCACGCTCTCAATGCGCGTCTCCACCAATTCGCGCAAGCCGAAAATCTCACGCTGAAGTTGGCGCGTCGTCAGCAGTGACGGATCGGGCACGGGCACATTCAACCCACCCTCAAGCGGGATCCCGGCCCGATCGAGCGCGAGTTGTTTGTCGTCTCCTATGGCCATCGTGTTCATCCCCTGTGGATATCAAGGAGACGTCGCCCGATCGACCTCCCCCCACCTGGACACACACACCCAGAGGCGGCTGGGGGGCAGACGCCATCGTGTTCCCCAGGTGCGCAGGGGGCCGGAGGTCTTGGCCTCCGACCCCACTCACTCCACGACTACGCGACCGGTGTGGGCGGCAGCTCCGGCACTGGCTCCGGCACCGGTTCCGGCACCGGCTCCACCGGGTCCGCCGCGAGGCCGTTCAACGACACCGCGAGCGCATCGAGCGCCACGACGCCGTTGTCGATGCGATTCGTTTCCGCATCGAGCGCCGCTCGGACTTCGGCGACTTCCGCATCCGACATGCGCGTGCTGATCTTCGCCGCGAGCGCAAACACGCGCGTGCTGAGCGCGTCGTACGCTGCGCTGAGCGCGGTGAGACCGGCGCCGACTTTGTTGGTCGCCGTGTTGAGGGCCGCCACAGCGGCATCGAGTTCGGGATTTCTGGCCATGTTGTCTGTCTCCTTCGTGACGGTTGACGTTTACGTGAGGGGGGGTATCGGTGGATCACTCGGCGCGGTGGCGTCCAGATCGGCCGCCATCGTCACCAACTGGTCCGCGTACTTCGTGAGATCGACATGCTTCGCGGTGAGCAGCGCCACAAGCGCCGCGGCATCGAGCGTGTCGGGCGCGGCCGCCGCAATCCACAACTTGAATGCCGCGAGATTCAACTCACCTCCTTCGGAACAAAATTCGTGCGCGCCGATCTTCACCCGCACTGACGAACCGCTCGACGCGCGGTGCAGGCCCTCGCGCTCGATCGGGTAGGTCGATGTGGTGGTGCGATCGTGGTAGGCCTGTTTCTCTTGGTCCATCCTCTGGCTCCTTTAGAATCCCAATTGCGACAGGATCCACGCGCGGACCTGTTGCTGTTGCCGGGCCTGTTCGGCGTGTCGCGCCGCGATCGCCGCCTTATTGCGGGTGTCGATCTGCGCCGTCTCGTCGGGCGTCGGCGTGGGTTGTGACCGCCCGAGGCCCATCACGCCGATGTCGGTGCGTGTGGGCTCCACCGTCTGGGCGAAGTCCGTCGCGCCCGTCATGACCGAGAGCGGCGACAGAATGCGGCCAACCGCCCCAGCCGCCTTGCCCGCCGCCGTGCGCGCCACGCCCGCTTTTGCGGCGACCTTCGGCGCTTCTGGGCCGATGGCGACTTTGCCGTCAGGCCCGAGGATGCGGACGACTTTCTGCCCCATCGACTCGGCGTAGTGGTCCAGCGCCTTTGTTGGGGTGCCGGTGCCGATCAGATCCTTCGTGCCCAGCATCAAGCCTGGCGTCTCTTTGGCGTAGTTGATGACGCCGAGCGCGCGGCCCGCGTTCTTCGCCACCGCGGGGGCTTCCCCCGCCAGGCGGCCGGCCGTCTCGCGGATGACGCTCTGCGCGGGTGTCACACCACGAATGGAGGCGCCGACCACGGCCCCCGGCACGCCCCCGATCCCCGCGCCGATGCCGCCGGCGACCGTGGAGATCCCGGCCCCGATGGTCTTCTGTGTGCCGGCGGGATGCTTCGCCGCGAAGCGCGCGAGGCCCCGTCCAGCGGCCGGGACGGCCCGGAGCGCCCCGATCGTCGCGCTGGCGCCCCCGGATCCGTGCGCCTGCGGTGGGGCCTCTGGTGCGGCCTCTGGTGCCACGAAGGCGGCAAAGGGGTCGTCCTGCACCACAAACGCCGCAAAGGGGTCGTTTTGGGGCTGTGGAGGCATTAGCGCCGCTTGGCTCCCTTCGCTTCCATCTCGGCGACGTTGTCAGCGGGCACCATCAAGGACCGCCCATCAGGGGCCACCATCGGCACGACACCGCCCCGCGGCGCGCCCGGCTGCTGGGCGGGTGACTGGTTCGGTTCGCCGAAGAACTCCTCGTACGCCTTCCCAGACGCGAATTTCAGGCCATCCAATACGGCTTGCCGTGAGCGTCGTTTAAGCGCAAGCGTCTCCTGGGAATCGCCGGGTTGCGCGAAATACGTTTTCGCGTCGTTCTCATACTCAGCCGTGGGAATGGCGGCGCCGGATTCCTTCCGCAGTCTGGCCTCCGTAAAGGCCCGTTGCGACTGCCGATAGGATTGATTTGTGTTGGACTGGGCCCAGTTCGGCGCGTACTGCAACTGCGCCTGACCCGCCACACTTTTCTTCGCGATCTCGTCTTCGAGCGGCACGATTTCTTCGCTGGCGGTCTTCGCCCGATTGAAGTACGCGAGCGCGGTCCGTTCCGCGCCGAGGGACGGACGCGAGCCGCCGTACTTCGCCTTGATCTGTTCCTTCGCTTCAAACTCTTTCAGTTCGTCGGCAGACGAGGGCTGCGTGCTCGTGCGAATCCCGGCCACACGCGCCTGCTGATTCCCCTGCGCCTGAATCTGGGCGAGTTCGTTCTGATGCCCCCGCTCCTGTAGCAACCCGGCTTGCGCTCTCGCATCAGCCTCGGTCAGTGGCTTGCGCTCCAGTTCCTGTGTTTGCGTGCGGAGATAGCCCGTCTGGGCCTCGCGCTGTGGCGCGCCGGCCGTGAACTGTTCGCGCTCCAACCCTAGTTGGTCCGCATCGAGATCGATGCGCGCGTCGCCCTGCGACACCTGCCGCGCCCGCAGGTGGTTCTCGATCGCGATCTGCTGCTGCTTCTGGGCTTCCATCTGCGCCGCGATCCGTTGCGCCACCATCTCGCGCAACGCCATGTCGGCCCCGGCCGCGCCCCCGTACTGCGTGAACCTCGACGCCATCAGAAGTACCTGACCTTCCCGTAAATCTCATTCACGCGATCCTGATTCGCCGCGTTCAGCCGGGGGACTTCTTCGTCCGGCGGCGGTCTGTTGAAGAGGCCCGATTCCTGCAGCGCCCCGACGGCCGTGCTCCCCATCCGCAGCGCATTCAGGAAGGAGTCCATCCCGCTGCCCTCCGGCATCTGCGGAGTGGCCTCCGTCTGTTGCATCGTCGGGACGTCGCTGCCGCTCTCGAGCGCTGTCATCGCGCGGTCGCGCATTATGGCAATGGTCTCGGGGCTCATGCGCCCGCCATTATCGAAACGTGCGCGCGGATCGGTCGGTGTCTTCATGCTGCCGAGCATGTCGGCACTCGCGACTTGCCGCATCCGGTTTTGTTCGGCGCCGGTCTTCGCCGTGGCGTACTGCAGCGCTTGGCTGTTCTGCGTCCCGATGCGCTGCTGTTCCATCCCGTGCCGCGTCAGATCGTATTCAGCCTGGGCGCCGCGGTCCTGGGATCGCTGGTCCGCCGCGCCGCCGGCGAGCTTCCCGGCCGTCGAGAGGCCCAGGCCCAGAAGGGCCGCCTTCGATCCCCCGAGCGCGCCGAGAAAGCTGCCGCCCGTCCCGGCGGCGGTGCCCGCCGCCCCGGCCGCGCCCGCGCCGGTGGCCGCACTGGTGCCACCCGCAGCGCCACTCGCGGCCCCCGCAGCCCCGCCGAACACGCCCGCCGCGCCCATCGTCCCCACGGCCGCCGCGCCGATGATGGCGATCTTGACGCCCGTCGGCAGGCCCGCCCATCCGCCCTTCTCGTTCAGGTTCCCCGCCGGATCGATTTTCATGTCGCCAGGCAGTTGCACGCCGGCCTGCTGCTCCACCAGCGCCTTCAACTCGTTCCGCTGGCGGTCGTTCAGCTTGACCTGATTGGGATTCAGCCCGCGCTGTTGAAACCACTCCTGGTACCAGGGCGTTTGCCGAATGTTCAGATTAAAGGCATTGATGTCGGTGTCCGTCATACCCATGACGTCAGATCTCCGTAGTAAAATAGAGAGTGAATGCTCGCCTATTCATCGCCCACTCTCGAAACACGGTTGTGGTCCTACGCCGACAAAACCGATACGTGCTGGCTCTGGAAGAAAGGCCGTAATCGCGGCGGCTATCCACTCGTACACGCCGGAGGCGTGGGTAGCGAACTCGCGCATCGCATTGCGTGGACGTTGACACACGGCCCGATTCCAAGCGGCTTGAAGGTCTGTCACACATGCGACGTGCGCCACTGCATCAATCCGGCGCATCTGTTTCTTGGCACACAGCGCGACAACATGCGCGACTGCAAGCAGAAAGGTCGCTGGCCGGTTCGCCCACGCGGCGGAGACAATCACAAGGCTAAAGTGTCCGAGGCTGACGTGCGAGCGATCCGATGCGTCTATGCTGCGAAACTGAAGACACAGGCTGAGATCGCTGGCGACTACGGCGTCACGCAAGCCGTCGTATCGAAAATTGTTCGGCGCGATACGTGGAAGCATCTCGTCTAGCTCATCCCGTACAGTACGCGCCAACGATAATCGTCTTCCGTGTCCCGATTGAGGTTGCGCCCAAACTGGTCATCGAATGTCCGATTGCGATAGCCGAGGTCGTTATCGAATTGGCGCTTGCTCTCTGCGAGTTGCTTCAGACGAATCGCCTCATCCATCTTGGCGAGTTGCATCTGTAACATTCGCGCGGACTCTGCATCGCCCGACTGCAACGCCATGTTCATGAGCGACTGCACTTCCGCGCGCCGCTGCTGCACTTCCGCGCCGAGCAGTTGGGCGTCGTTCCCGGCGATGTCTTCGCCCTTCGCTTCTTGGATGCCGCGGATCTCGGTGTCAAACGCCCCCGAGGACGCCCCGCCCATCAACTGACCTTGGGCCGCCGCCCGTTCGGCGAGGGCCGCGCGTTCGTCGGTGGCGCCGCGTTCCCGCGCCACGCGGTACGTGTTGCTCTGCGCCGCCAAGGCGGGATCGCTCATCGAGGGGTCAAAGCTCATCTTGCCGAGCCGTTCCATGATCAATTTGCGAATCTCCGTCAGGAAGGTATTCGCCGCCGGGGGCGCGCCGCCCGTGCCGCCGCCGCCCACGACTTTCGGATTCCCCGTGTTGCTGCCCGGCACGCTTTGCCCGCCGATGAGCGCGCCGGGAGGGCTGATCCCCGTGGGGGGCTTCGCCGCGGCGCTGCCTTTGAGGAACTGGAGGGTATTGCGCCCGCCCACATCCCCAATCAGGTCCGCAATCCACTTCCCATTCGGGTCGTAGGCCGCATCGCCGCCCTTGATCGTCACGCCCCACTGTTTGGCGTAGTTCGCCAAGTCCTCGGCGGAGGTCTTGGTGCCAAAGCCCTTGTCGAGCCACCCCTGCCGAAACTTCTCGTAGTCGTAGGGATTCACCGGAGGCGCCTGTGGGGCGGCCCCGGAGGGATAGCCGCCGTCTTGCGGCCCGGCGATGCCACCGGACCCGAGATCGGTCGGCCCGCCAACCTCACCCAAGTTCGCCTGCACCCGCTGGCGGTAGGGATCATCGTCCTCGAACTCGTCATAGGCCATAGGTCACCTGTTCAGGTCTTCACGATGTAGTTGATCACCACATACGGCGGATTATTGCTGCCCGACGTGCCCACGGCTAACGTCCCCGCACTGTGACTGTGTGCGCTGCCCGCCGCCGACGTCCCGGCGATCGTGTGCGTGTGCGTGCCGCTCCCGACGATCCCGTGGACGTGCGCCATGTTCGGCATGGCGGTCCCCCCCGCGGTCATGCCGGTCGAGGTGTCGGGCAGATCCACCGTCCCGCCGTGGTCGTGGTCGCCACCCGCCGCCGCCGAGAGCGACCCGCCGCCGTGCGTATGGCTCGCCTCCGACGCCGTGGACCCACTCACCGCCCCCCCGGTGTGCGTGTGGCTGAAACTGCCGCCCGTGCCGCCCACCGTATCGCTGGACGATTTCCCCATCGGGAACCGTCGCTGGAGATCAGGGACGTTGAACGTGGTAGACCCGTCGCCCACCCCAAACGCCGTGCCGACCAGCGCAAAGAGATTCGCGTACGTCGTGCGGCTCACGGGGGCCCCGTCGCACAACAAATACCCGGTCGGCGCGGTCGTCCCGGCATACGGGAGAATCGTGCCCAGTTGCACGGTGGGTAAGCTCGCCACGCCCGAGGTCAATTCGTTCAAGCGCTCCGCGGCGTTGACGCCCTCGACCGCGCCCGCCCACGTCTGGAGCGCCGCCACGATCTGATCGATGACCATCGCCACTTTGGGATCCACCCCGGACCGGTCGTAAGGAATCGTGAGCGGCACTCAGCGCGGCTCCTGATGCACGATCGGCACGATGAGGGCATCGACAGACCACCGTTCGTCGTTCGCGGCACTGTCCCCCACGCTGATCTGGAGAACGTCGGCTTCCCCCATTTCCAAGCCTTCGACCTTCCGCACGACGCGGGTTTCACTCGCGGTGGGCGCGAGGCTCACCGCCTGCGATCGCGTTTCCAGCCCGAAGTCGCGGGTCAACGTCACGGTCACATCACTGCCGGCGAGGGCCGTGGCCAGGAGCGTCGGCTCCCGCATCCCCACCTTGTGCCGGAGGTCTGGTGTCATCAACAGCGGGCGCGAGGTGACCAGCCCCTGAAAGTCCGTGCCGAAATCATCGACATCGGTCGTATCGCACTTGCCGATGACCGTGCCCACACTGCGGCCGAGATGCGGCTTCAGATCCCGCGACATCGATGCCGCGATCGTGTTCGAGAACAGGCACGAGCACCGGGCGCCGGCCGAGTCGCCGGTATGTTTCGCCCACCCCCCACGGATCTGGTTGTGCTCGTCTTCGACGCCCAACTGCACATCGAACATCATTTTCACGTCGGGGTCATTGCTCGAGCCGGTCGCGATCCAGAGCCACCACTGATGCCGATCGGGGTAGTAGGTCGAGTGGGCCACGACGGTCGTGGCGGCGAGATTCATCGCGCGCCAGGTGACTTCGTTATCCCGGCCCAGATACTCGATATCGCCGTCCTGCGTGACGCGGTACGGCCCCCGATGGGACAGGAAGTACAGCGCGGCGCGGCCCCACTGGTCGTCGCCAATGGCGATCGTCTTGTGGTGGATGCAGCCGATGTCGTCGCGCATTTTGCGCGGGATGTAGGGCGCGACCACGTCGCCGGTCGGCTGGAGCTTCCAGACCTGCCGATACTTGAAGGCCCAGAGCAAGCCGGAGAGCGGCCCGCCCATGCCCGTGATCGCCCCGCCGTCGTTCTCGTTCAGGTCCACCCAGTTTTTCTGCGTGGTCGTGTTGGGTACACGCTCGTCATCGCCCTTGTCCGCGCTCCCCAAGACAGGCGTGAACCACACGCGCGAGTTCTTGCCGCCACTTGTCGCGCCTGACGCTTCCCACGCCCCGGCCCCGAGGATCCGGTTTCCGTCGGTGATGAGGCTTTTCACGCTGGGGAAGAGTGTGAATAATCCCAACTGAACAGAGACGGGTCGCGTGGCCACACTTAAATGGTTGGGGATCGCGTCATCTCCGGTCGTGGTCGCGATGGCGATACCGGCCGTGTCGGCGCCACCCGCCAGCGTCACGACGTAATACGTGGCATCATCCAGCGACACCTCGATATGCCAGTGCGTCTCACCCTCGCCCGGCGCCGTGGGTCGCGTGATGGTGACCAGGCCGCCAGATCCAGAGGGCGTGAATTGCACGGAGGGCGTGGGCTCAGACTTGCGCACCACACTGGACCCGCTGATTTGCAGAAACCGCACGCGGTAGTAGCGCAGCACGGCGGTCGCGTTGGTTCCAGAGCCCTTATTGGCCGCCGATGGCGCGCTGGAGCCTGGATTAATGCCGACTCGCCGCACGTTCGACGTCGCAGGGTCGTACACATGCAGACGATCCACCGTCGAGTCGTACGCAAAGAAGCGCTTCCCGTTCAGCGCCACTCCTTGCACATCCTGAGGTCGCGTGCTCACGGCATCAGCCACTGATACGTCGGCCCACGTTGTGCCGCCGGTTAGTCGTTTCCAAATGGGCGTCGCGGCCCCGTCAATCGCCCAGAGTTCGGCGGCGGTCTCCACCGCGCCTGGCACATGGCGCTCTAGCGTCTGAATGCCGATGGTAAACGTCGTGCCGCCGGTTTGGCTGACGGCCGTCGCCCCGCCCCGCTTGCGGGCGAAGATCGTGTCCTTCCAGTCACAGTTTAAAAATTCCGTCGCCTGAGTCAGCGGCAGGGACATCGGCGCATCGGTATCGTTGCGCCCGCCGCGCAGATCCGAGACCACGATGGGATCGAGACGGGCCGCCATTAACTCCCTGCCGGGAACTCTCCGCCCAACTGACTCGGCCGCCCCACGGGACGCCGGCCCATCACCGGCCGCACATCGGCGCCCGCCATCAGGAAGTACTTGAGGTTCCCCAAGTGCCGCTGGTACTCGCGCACCGCGATCGCATAGCGGTCGCGATCATCTTTTTTCGTCATTTCTCTGACGAGCGCGCCGTCAATCAGCAACGGATGGAAGCGCACCGGCAGCACCGGTTCGTCGGTCGCGTTCGCCATGTCCCACACGTCGCGCTCGTAGTCCACCGAATAGGTCACGGCGGCGGACGGCGTGATCCAGAGCGCGATCTGTCGATAGCGGGCGTGCGCCTGACCGATGGGAATGCGCGCGAGCTCCGTCCCGCCGCTGGCGTCTTCGTGGAGCGTGACCGTGCCCACCGCTGGCACGCTGAGATAGAACTTCGTGATTTCCACCAGGTCGGTATACGCCGCGCCGAGACTGACGGCCGTCATGCCCGTCATCGTCACCGACAGCGACACCCGATATCCACCCGTGCGATAGCCTTCGATGTAGGCGGTGCCGGTATCCCCCGCCGCCGTGGAATCGACGAAGATTTCCGACGCATCCGCGGGTTGCGTCGCCACCCCGACGAACCCCAGATCGACGTAATGCGTGGGTGTGCCGGTGGGGGTGGTCGGGTCGGCTTGCACTTGACGGTAGACGTCTTGCGACAACCCCTGGAGGGCCGTGCGGTTCGTCGCTTCGTAGATCTTCACGATGCGCGCCACACTCGGCGGGAGGCCATACTGCGGCGTGTTCGCGACCGACGCGAAGGTGGTCGTGCCCGTTAATAGCCGCTCCATGCCCGGTTCGCTCAGCACATCGCGCTGGGACTGATTCAGAAATTGTCCGAGACGTGCAATGACCTCCGTCGCCGGCGTGCTGGAGTATCCCAAGCGCCGATACAAATCTGCGAGCAGTTCGCTGTAAGTCATCGTCCCCTATGTAACGGACAGCGCGAGCGGGCAGGAGGCGCGATGGCCGGGTGGGCCGCCATGCCCCTCAACACCGCCGCACACCCGCGCCGTCCGACTGGTTACGCGGCCGTGACGCCCACGCGCAGGGCCGCGAGTTCCGCCTTGAGACGCGCGATTTCGCGGGCCAACTCGTCCGGCGTCGGCTCGGCCGCTCCCAACACCTGCCGGCAGTAGTCCACCAGGCTGCGATGGTTGTGCTTCTCGATCCCCTTGCAGGGAAACCAGGCGTTCACTTCATCCAACGTGCCGTTGTCGTCCTGCCTGTGACGCACCAGGAATTTGATCCGGCGCCCGTCCGCCTTCGTCACCGTGAAGTCCCCATGCGGGAGCTGATTCAGTAGGAGGATTTCCTCCGGCGTTTCCACGGCGCCGTCGAGCACGCGGCCCGCCCACACGGTCTTCGACCGCAGGACGGGTTTCACGCCTCCGTACGTCGCGTGGTCCTCCCGCGTAAAAAACGCGCTGAGGCCGGTGGACTGCGGATTTTCCGGCATCGACTTCACGAGCATCCGCTCTTGCTGGTCGATCAGCTTTTCAATGACCGAGGTCTCGCTCGAACCGCCCGATTTCAGATCGGCCAAGAGGTGCGCAGTCGTCTGCTGCAACGCGGCGATCTGCGCGAGCACGGCCCCCATCGAGGGGTCGGCGGGGGGCGCCTCAGCGGTCGGCTCCACGGGTCGGACGCGGGTTTTCGGATCGTCAATCATGCTTACGCGCCTCCGGGGCGTTCGAGATAGGGGTGCGTGTCTTCGCCGACCACGATGTTGTCGGGGTCGCGGGTGTCGTCCCCGACGGCGAGGTTATCGCCGCCGCCATACGCGGTCGTGATCGCCGGGGGGACCGCCTCGCCGGCGATGGTCCGTTCCCGTCCCATCGCCTCGCCAACCGCGACGTTGTCGTAGTTCGTGCGCTGCTCGCGCAGTGTCAGAGCCATGTTGTCTCCCGTCCTTTCGTCAGGCATCCGTGAGTCCTTTCGGTGTGACGTGACTGACGAATCACACCAAGTAACTCACGGATACTAAACAAGTTACCTTACGGACTGATGCGCAACATCACCCAGTTGTTTTTCCCGTCCACGCCGACCTGCGCCATGTTGCCGATGGTCTGGCCGACGATGAGGTTCCCGGCCGCCACGATGACCTGGGCCGCGCCGGCCACCGTGCCCGGCGCCAACACCGCCGCGCCGAGCGCGGGGGTGCCGGTCGTCAGCACGGAGCAGAGGCCCCAGGTCTGAATCCAGCCGCACTCCCCCGAGGCGATGATGTAGGTCGCCACGCCGACGAGCGATCCGGTTGCCGTGGTCACGGGGAACTGGATCACGTTCTTGTAGGGATTGGCGATGAGGCCAATCCGCGAATCCGTCGTCAACGCAACCTGAATCGGATCTTTGAGGTTCAGCGTGAACGCGGTGGAGGCGGTGATCGCGCCGTGCCCGCTGACGCCGTAGGTGTACCCGTTCCCGGGCGTGGTATCGACCTGGAGAAACCCATCGGCGTACAGATTCGCCGCGCCCGCCGTGTTGCCGGGGGTGTAGGCGAACGACGTCGCGCCAATCGCCACGACAGGCGCGGTATTGGCGAGATGGTTCGGGACGATCGCGGAGGACTGCAACACGTTCCCCGCGACGAGGGTCGCGCCCGCCTTGGCGTAGCGGAACACGCGCCCGTCCGCCGAGACGATCCGCGTGCCGAGTCGGTGTATCTCCGTCGCGGACGAGACGAGGTCATCTTGCCCGAGCACGGTGGGGCCTGTGGTGAATTGCGCCATGTCTGTGACTCCCTTCGTTAGTGGGGCGGGGCGGGGATCGTCCCCGCCCCGGCTTCCACTCGTGGTTTACGTGGTGCCCGACGCCACACCCAGCATGCGGGCGTTGGTCGTCATGAGGTTGCCGATGGTGTGGAACTTGTAGACCTTCGCGGTCTGGTTCGCCGGTTCCACACCGGGGGATGCCTTGTACCAGTGCCCCTTCAGATACAGGAGCTTCAGGAAATCGGGATGCCAGAAGTAGGCATTCCCCGCGGCACAGTCATTGTCGTAACTGACCATCGCGCCCTGAAACTTCATGATCTCGTTCTCGAACCCGCCATCCGCGGTTTCCTTCGACGTGAACCGCTCATTCGCGAGTAAGAGCCCTTGGAACGCCTCAAACACCGTGCGGGTGGTCGTGATGTACTTCGGGTGTTTCCCGCTGTAGCCTTGGGAACACAGGTTGTAGATCGAGCGCCAGGTGGCGCGCAGGTTGTCGTACGCCGACGTCGTCTTGGCCGCGGACGCCTGCTGATTGCGCCAAAACGAAAACGTGGCGCGGTTGATGCCGTGGACCGTGCCGGTGGTGGGCACCGTCGCAATGATGTGCTGGAACCCGCCGAACTCTTTCGAGCCCGACCCGGTGCCGTCACTGTGCACCGCCGCACTGATCAGATCGTCCAGGGACATCTTCGCGTTCGCGAGTTTTTCATCGAGGAGATCGAACTTCTGCGCGCCGCCTTGGTTGATGGCGTTTTCGAGTTCGGACTGCGCGACGGTGACCGCGCATTCTTTCCAGGAGACTTCGGCGCGGTCAAACACGTCCTGCCGGGTCGTGTTCAGGGTTTCCAGATCGGAGTACCACTGCGCGGTCCCATTGGCCGCGTACATGATCGAGGCGGTGGCGAGGTCGCCGCCGTCCACGGCTTTGAACGCACTTGATTTCTTCATGCGGTTCAACGTCCAAAATTCCGGAAAGTAGTTGTCTTCCGGCTTGGCGTTGACTAACGCATTCCAACTCGCCGCAATCGTTTGTCCGTCATTGGGCACTGGCATGGAGGTGTTCCTTTGTTAGCGATTCGCCCACTGCTCGGCGACCTCAGGGTGCTCGTGCATGTACTGGATCAGGTCTCGCGAACTCTGAAACTTCGGGAGGCCTGGAGGCCCGCTCGGGGTGCCCGGGGCCACCGTTTGTGCAGCGGCTTTGCGTTGGAGATCGGACAGCACGTTCGCTTCGGCTTTCTGCCCGAACCCCGGCAAGACTGTGGTGTCCATCACGTAGTCGTACGCTTCGCGGATGGTCATCGACGGATGGGCCTTGAACGCCGCAAGGATGTCCGCCTTGTGCTCGTTGAAGAGCGGACGCTTCGTGACGTACGCGACATCGGCATCGGCCGTCGCATAGGCCTGCGCTTGGCGTTGTTCGCGCGCCTGCGCCTGCTTGGCGGTTTCCTGCCGGGTGTCGTAGTCCTGCTGGAGGGGTTGCACCGCTTTCCCGATTTCGTGCGCGAGCATTTGCTTCACGAGGTCCGCGCTATACGTGCGGCTCACGATCTGCCCCTGCTCGTTCATCACCGGGACATCGGGCTCGAAGGTCGGGTCCGGGGCCGGCGTGGCCGGCGCCCGCAGCGACGCCAGCATCCGACCCACGCGCGATTTCACGGTCGCGCCGTGGACGGGATGACTCAGCGCCTCTTGGTACGCGCGCTCGAGAAACTCGCCGGGGTCACCCTGATAGCGGGCATACCACGCCGACATCTGCTCGAGTTGCTCGCGCGGGACCGATTCGGCCCAGCGGTACTGCTCGCGGAATTTCTCCGCGGCGGCCATGCGCGTATTGACTTCATCGAACCGCGCACGCGGGATAAAGCCTTCACGATCGGGGCTGTCGGTGGATCCGGTCTGCTGCGTGCTCTGTGCCGCCGAGCTAGCGTGGTCCGCAGAAGACTCGGGCTGTGAGGCGGGCGAGGCCCCACCCGACGCGTCGGTCGTGCTGACCGCGCCGGCGTTACCGCCTGAGAGATCGTCGCTCATGTGTTCCCCCTGCCACCTCTGCCACGGGTGGCCCGCGATCGACTTACGGTCGAGCCGTCTTCGTGGCCGGCGTCGGCGGCGGCGGTAAGCCACACCGCAGACAGATCTCGGCCCCACTGGGTCGCGTGATCACCAACGGGACACGACAGTCACACGTGTGACGAGGCATCGAACAGATGCGCCGAGCACGCACACTCCACGCGGTACGTCTGCGCCTGCACGTCGTTGTCGCCGCGCACGCCCGCGAGGTTCAGCGTCCCGAAACGGTCCGCGCAGCGGGCGCAGATGATCTGCCAGCCCATCTGCTGCAGCAGCGCGTCAAACTCCAGAAACCGGTGCAGCGCCGCGCGCGTCATCACGTGCGTCTGTTGCGCGACGACTGGGCCCCCCGTGAACGGACTGATCAGCATTTACGACTCCACCGGCGCGCGGACGCCGATCGTCAGTTCACGGACGGATGTTTCGAGCGTCTCACACACCACGCCTGGCGTCGCGGTCCTCCGCGATCTCCGGCTGAGCAGTTCGGCCGCATCGCGGAGCTGCTTCTCAGTCGCGCCGGCCGCCCAGTTCGTGAGGTGTTGCTCGTGCTCACCGGCGTGCTGCACAAACGGCTGTAACCCGAGTGCATCGGCGCGCGCGAGCATGGCCTTCTTGGAATAAAAGATCTCGGGTTGGTCGCCAAAATTTCTTTGGACGAAGCCGCCCACGAACTCGTCCCCGATCGCGACGGACGTCCCGCGCCCGTGGGGGCAGAAGGCCCAATCGCCAATCGCGAGTGTCGCGCCGCACGTGTCGCAGATCATTGGACCTGCGGCCCCGCGCCCGGCCGATTCCCCGTTTGTTCACTGTCCTGCTTACTCAACGGGCCCTGCTTGTCCGCCAATCCGCCGTGTCCGGCGGGTTTCTTCGCGGCGGCTTTCG
>Ga0137429_1000118_pt1 | contig 42318 bp, 33 predicted proteins | sample EasRivERMZT736_2_FD_102304 | JGI IMG/M metagenome (GOLD analysis project Ga0137429, IMG submission 102304) | Soil microbial communities from meander-bound floodplain in the East River, Colorado, USA - East River MetaG ERMZT736_2 | ecosystem: Environmental > Terrestrial > Soil > Floodplain ...
ATAGCTAGTTTCATCCACCGCATGGCCGGTTATCCAAAGAAAAGTTCCCGGACCCTTATACACTCAGGCGTGATCGAGCTACAGGAATCCCGTAAGTGCAGCAGCCACCGTCACTTACAGTGAAGCCTACGGCCCCTGTTTCAGGCGATCACGAAATAGGGTCGAACGCATCTTTTGTTGTTATCGGCTGTCGGACCGAGGAAAAAATTGTTTGAATTCGTGTTACGGGCCGCTTGACTCTAACCTCGACCTTAGCTTAAATTAGCGTCGTGTATAGTGCGGTGTATCCGCAGCGTCGCCCGGCGGTTCCATGCTGGGGGGAGCGGCCACCGGGGGTGAGGGGCGCACCAACACGACTGACGCACCAGCCGTAGACTGGAGAAGGAGGGAAGTTTCGTTTTGGATTCGGCGAACTTCCCAACAAGCTAGGTCGGGTTTGCTGCATAGGAGGTAGGGGTGATGTTTTCTCGCGGTATTGCTTTGTGTTCGATTCTCGCTCTGGCCGCTGTTGCCCAGGGAGGGGTGCAGGTGCAGCTTGTGCCTGTCTACTGTCCTGGAGGAACCTGTAATCCCGGCACCGGCTTGTGTGTCGGCGGCACGCACAACGGCTTAGCCTGCGCTTGTACGGTGTACGCGCCGAATTCCGTGGTGCAGGTTGACGTGAAGTTAGCCCAGACGCCTGGCGGAGCCGATCAACTCCTTCGCATGGTCGAGCTTGATATGACGAACACCAGCGCCAGCCTCGGCATCGTCTTCCCGCTCACCCACGACAAGGACACGCCGGGCACGGGCGACGATATCTATTTCTGGTCGTTTGACTCGCTGGCCAACTGCGTCTCAACGCATTCGTTCTGCGGATTCAGACATTTTGTCGATTTCAATCTGCTGGCCGGGCCGGTGGATACACGATTGAAGATGTTTTCCATTGCGTTTTATGGTCTGAGCGCGGAAGGGACGGCGCAGATTTTACTTCCGGCCAGCGGCGCACCCGTGACCGTTGGGAAGTTGCAGGCCACGTTGCCGGGTGGTGCGGGTAACTACACCCTAAACATGATGAACCCCGGTGACGCACTGGCGGACCGCGGCGCTCGCGTGGACTTCGGCTTCGATCCGCACATCATCTGGCGGGATCGCGCGACTAACGCGAACTGTACGGGTGCGGGGACACCATTCGCCTGCTGCACGGGACCTGGAACGGGCACCTGCCCTGCGGAAGTGACCGGCGGGACTCTTACTTTCACGGTAGGCAGCGAACAGTGCGGCGGCGGAACGGGGCCCTCGGTCTTAACGTGGGAGTCGGTGATAACCCACACACGCACCGGCCAGACACCCATAGATGTCCCCCTCGACATACCCGATAATGTGAGATGCACAAGTGCCGGGGTACCGTACACTTGCTGCACGGGAGCTGGAACGGGTACCTGCACAGGCTCGTTTTCTGAGCCACGGACCGGAGTCAAGAAGCTCGTTGTGACCTTTAATGGAGCACTCAACCCCGCGACGGCGATTCCGGCGAACGTGACGATTTGTGGAAACAACTCCGCCGGTTCGCCGGTGGATCTGAATCCTGTGGCCATCACTGCGGGCATCGTGGCGGGATCCAATGACATGAAGATGGAAATCAACTTTGCGCCAAGATTGCCGGATTTCGCACGCTATCGCATCACGTTAAAGCCCACTATTCTCGGTGCAGGTGGCGGTCCGATACAAGCTGGTACAGGCGGTTTCTCGCGTATCTTGACAGCGCTTCAGGGCGATATGACGGGTGACCGCCGCGTGAACTCAACCGATGTCGGCGGTTGCCGTACCCAGATTCCGAGGGATCCGATTAATGCAGCTATACTGACTGAAGTACGTGGAGACGTTAATAATGACAAACGAATCAACTCCACCGACGTAGGTTTTGCCAGGACCTTGGTGGGCAACGACGCGCGTGCGATTCCGGATCCGGTTTGTCCTTGACAACCGGGGTCTGCCGCGTGTAGTATGCCATAATTGGTTGTGATGTAGGTTTTGTTTAACCACAAAGAAGAAAGGGCGGAAACAATGCGAAAGTTAGGATGGGGAGGCTCACTCGTAGTGATGGGGTTGGCGTTGGCGGCGGCGGCCCTGCCGGCGAACGCGGACTATGTTATGAACATGACGGGTCCTGCGACCGCGACTCCGGGTTCGAATGTGGCGGTAAGCGCCGTGTTGACCGGATCCGGGCCGCACGATTCTATGGTATGGGATGTCGCCGCTACTCAGTCGGCGGGAGCGCCGAATCCAGTGTACCTGGGTTACTTGCTTGACGTCACCGCCTATCAAACGGGTGGCGCGGATGATCACAGCATTCCGAAGGGCACCGTCGACACCGGTCGACTCCCTGCCGATACGGCGACACCGGCTAACATACACATTGAAGGAAACACTCGAGCGCAGGGTACATTTTTCACCACGGGTACCCTTGCTACGTTTGACTTTACGATTCCGGCCGGTGCCGCACCTGGTCAGACTTACTCGTTCCGACCAGCACCGGACACCTTCACTAACGGACTCACCGATGTTCTTACAACGGCGGGAACCACGCTCACGATTACGGTCGTGCCTGAGCCGGCGACGTTACTGTTGCTTGGAATTGGCGGTTTGGCGGCGGCTCGTCGTCGCTTGATGGGTGCGTAAAGGCTGAGTTTCTAAGGACCGTGCGGGTTGGTTTCCGCCCCCCGCACGCGCAAATGAGATTCAATCAACGGCCTGGGTTTGCGCCCGGGCCGTTTTTTTTTGGACCTAGGAATCCGTTGTTTCGTAAGCGGTTCGCGCGTACAGGGTTGAGGAGCGACCTACCTTATAGACGATAGACGTGCGGGCTGCGGGCTCCTCGGTGGAGAGGTTGTGCCCTCAAACCTCGCGGGATATTCCAAGGCAACTAGTTCGGGAAACTGTGTCCAAAGGAGAACTTGTCATGAAAAAGGCCATTCTGACGGTGATTGCGGCGGGCCTGACGGCCTCGGCGGCAATGGCGACGAACATTGACCTCAGCGTTCAGCAGACCAATGGGACGAACGCGATATCGGTCGCGCCGGGCGCAACGGTGGATTACAAGATCGTTGGAACGCTTACCGATGGTGTAAACGAAGGTCTGGCGCTCATCGGGCTGAGCCTCCACTTCACGGGCGGGCCGCTAAATCCGGCCAACACTCCGCTGGACGGCGATTTTACGTGCGCGAACCCGATGCGAAACTTTGTGAAAATGGAGGGCATGACCAATCCGGATGGTTACGATGGAACCGTCATTGGCGGCGATCTTATTCAGGCCGGCGGGGCCCAGAACACGATCAATAACACGGTGGGCAATGCGTTGTTCCCGATCGGAGCGGTGCTGGTGGGCGTGGCCAAGCCGCTGGCGGAGGGGGGTTGCGGGCCGGCGGTTCTTTTGACGGGGTCCTTGTCGGTTCCCCCCAATCTCGCCCCAGGCCCCTACGTACTCAGAATCATTCAGGACGGAATCAACGATCCGTTCGCCAATGTAATCATCGACGGCGAGGACGGCACCGTATTCTGGGCGACCGAAGCCGCCGGGATCGGGACGGTGACCAACCTCACCATCAACGTCACCCAGGTGTGCGACGTAGCGAGATGGGATTCGGTGAATACGCACACGCGCTCCGGTCAAACAGATTTGGTTGTTCCCCTTGAAATCTCCAACGACGGCTTGTTCACTGAGCCGCGCAGCGGCCTCAAGAAAGTCGTGGTGTCGTTCAACGGTACGATCAATGCTGCCACGGCAACCGCTGGAAACGTGGTAGTTTGCGGCCTAAAGCGAGGCGTAACGCCTGATACCTATGTGCCGGTCGACCTGAACGGTGTAGGGGTCACGGCGGCAGCCGTCGCAGGCGACACGAAGATGGAGATAATTTTCGAGCCCAGATTGCCGGATTTCGCCCGCTACACGATCGCACTAGGAGGAGTCGAGTGTTCCGGAGGCGGCGCGGCCCAGGCGGGTACCGGTGGTCTCTCGCGTGTTCTTTTTGCAATTCAAGGTGACATGACCAATGACCGCCGCGTGAATTCAACCGACGTCGGCGGTTGTCGTACTCAGATTCCGAGAGATCCGATTGATCCAGCTATACTGACTGAAGTACGTGGGGACGTTAATAACGACAAGCGAATCAACTCCACCGACGTAGGTTTTGCCAGGACCTTGGTGGGCAACGACGCGCGTACAATCCCTGATCCTGTTTGTCCATGACGAACGAGGCCGTGATGGCCGCGTGCGGGACAATGATCGAGCGCTAGATCGGCCGCAACATCCTAGTGAGTAGAGACCGCCGGGCGGGAATCGAGACCCCGCTCGGCGGTCGCTTTCTTGTGCGTGCGCATTCAAGCCGGTCGTTGGATGCCCGCCCTGTACCTTCCCAGGACGAGTCCGCTCGCGGCTCGGATTTGACCCGTCGCTTGCGCTCCGGGTTCGGATCATCATTCGGTCGCTCCCACGCCCCGGCTCTGATCGTGGCGTGACGGGTGGGCGCACACCGCGTAGAATCCAGCGCTGTGAAGTGCAAGGAGCGACGATGACGGCAGAACAAACGGTGCTGTTGGTCGACGACAACGAGCAGAACCTTGAGCTGCTGGAAGTCTACATGGAGGACTTGCCCGAAGTTCGGGTGGTGACGGCAAGGAACGGTTTGGAGGCGATGGCCAAGGTGGCCGAGGAGTCGCCGGAGCTGATTCTGCTCGACATCATGATGCCCAAGATGTCGGGGTTCGAGGTGTGCAAACGGATCAAGTCCGACCCGAAAACGCGGGACATTATCGTGGTGATGGTGACGGCGCTCAACGAGACCAGCGACATCGAGCGGGCCGCGGAATGCGGCACGGATGACTATATCTCCAAGCCCATCGAACGAAAAGCCGTCGTCGGCTTGGTTCGCAACCTCTTGGCGGCTAAGGCGCGGGGATAACGACTAATCGCCGATTGTCAATTTGAGATTGTGGATAGCTGATCGGCGAGTTTGGAACATTGCGCCGAGGGCATACGTCCAGACGGTGCCGATGACGATCCACCAGGGCCAGGCGATGTAGACGGTGTTGTTTGCGTCCTGGTATTTCATCAGGGTGACGAGGACGGCCACCGACGACAGCATGGCCAGGGCGTTGACGCCGTCGCGGCCGCGGCGCTTCGTGGTCACCCCCAGCCCAAATACGCCGAGCATCCCGCCGAAGACCAGTCCGACCCATTTGAAAACCGCCCAAAGGAGACTTTCCTCGGCATGTTGGAACGCCAGGGCGACGACAATAAGGACCAAACCGAAGAAGATCGTGAAGGCCCGAGCAACGAGAAGATAGTGGGACTCCGGCCGCTGCGCCTTCACCAAAGGTCGATAAATGTCTGTCACCGCCGTCGAGGCGAGAGCGCCGATGGCGGAGGATAGACTTCCCATCGCGGCGGCGAAGATGGCCGCCACCATCAGACCTTGAAGTCCTGCGTTGCGCGGCAGACCGTGGGCGATAAAATAGGGAAGGATCAATTCGTGCCGGTCCATAATGTAGTCGGGAATGGTCTCGAAGGGACGACTCTCGTAGTAAACCCACAGCAACGAGCCGACGAATAGGAACGTGCAAACAATGGGGAACCCGGCGACGGCGTTGAAAATCAGCGACCGCTGGCTCTGCTTTAGGTTAGGACATGTGAGCATTCGCTGAGTAAGGTCCTGGTCGGTGCCCATGGCGGCCATGGTGACGAAGACGGAGTTGATCGTCAGAAGCCAGAAACCTTTCTCGCTGCTCAGGCTGATGCCGCCTGTAAACGTGTGAAACTTGCCCGCGTAATAGGCGTCGCCGAAGTTTTGGGAAAAGTGGCCCGGGGTGTAGAGGAAGAGAATGATAATCATGGTGACGGCGGCGCTGACGAACACCAGCGCCTGAAATGCGTCCGTCCAAAGAATGGCCTTGATGCCGCCGAAGGTCGCATAAATCATGGCCACGCCGGTCGCGGCGACGACCACCCCTACCAGAGGCCACTGGAAGATTTCCGCGACGGCAAGGCACGCCACCAGCAAACGAATACCGCTTCCGAAGATTCGCGAGGCGAAGAACATCAGCGAGGCCGTGGTCCGGGTCCAAGGGCCGAAACGCTGGCCGAGGTATTCGTATACCGTGGTCACCGCTCCGCCGTAGAAGGCGGGTAGGAGAAGCAATACGATCAGGATGCGGCCGATAAACGAGCCCGCGTACATCTGAAGGTAGGACCAGTCGCCGTGGAACGCGTCGCCGGGGACGGCGAGGACGGTGAGGGCACTGATTTCGGTGGCGATGATGGAGACGCCGGCGAGCAACCAATGCTGCCGCCTGCCGCCCAGAAAGAAGTCGTGCGTGGTGCGTTCGCGGCGGCCGAACCATAATCCGATGGCGATAGTGATCGCGAAGTAGGCGATCAATGCCGTAACGTCGATCCAACCGAGAGCCATGAACAGGAGTCTCCGCGCCGAAAGGTGCGGATGGTACTAGGGATTCAGGTGCTCTGCCATTTGCCCGTGGGAGGGATCCAAGTCGTCGGCAACTAAGCGGAGGGCGTGGAGGATATCACGAAGGCCGGAGGGCTTGTTGCGGGCGAGCCAGGAGTCGGCGTAGCCAAGGGCGGCGGCAGCGAGCCGCTCCGCGATGCCAGTCCGGTTCGTCCTGTGGTAGTTAAACTTCTCGGCAAACAGCTCGATGAACCGACAGGCCAGGATGAGTTCGGCGACATCGCGGGAGACTAGCGGGTCGTTAGACATGAGAGACTCGAAATGGCGTATGGCATTGCGTGCGGATTGAACCGCTTTTTCGGCGTCTTCCGCCGTGGGGAGAGTCGAGTCGTCGCGGATTTGCTGGAACGGCTGCCAAAAAAGCCGCCAAGTTTCACAAGTTCCAGCAAAGGCGGAGGCCCGTCGCAAGGCGAAAATCGGGGCAGGATCGTCAAGTCCCAGCACCGTTCGGACGAATCGACTATCGAAATCAGATCCTGTTGGCTGCTCGACGTTCCAAGCAAGGGCTGCGCCCAGGGCGATACCGTGCCAAGAGCAAGCGAGAGAGTTGAAGTGGCCGTGGTCGCCCCAGTCGGTGTTGAGCAAACCGCTCGCGCCATGTTTGCGTCCTGCGGCGGCGAAGGCGGCGATGTTGCGTTCGGCAAGGTCCATCGCGTTGAGGATTCGTTTCCAACCGCTGGTGCCTGGACAAACGATCGTATCGTGGGCGGCGTCGGTAAAAGCGCGAGTGCCATTGTAGTCGGCCTTGTCGTCGTAGCCCCAGTGAAGGACGGTTAGCTCCTTGGGGAGGCGATCGAACAGTTCGGGATGGTTACGAACCACGTCGCTCCAGACTTGTGTACGGCGTCCACGAGCGGTGCAGAGGTCGTGAATACGCAGGATATGGTCGATGTACGGCAACCCTGTGCCGGCAGCGGCGAACCGTTCGCGGTTCTTTCCTTTGCCTAAATCCCACGGCTCGTCGCCGCAGATGTTCACTATTGGGCTGGAAAAGGCGTCTAGTATTTCCGACCAAATGTGTCCAACGAGGGCGTGGGACTGGGGGTTCGTTATGTCGAGCGTAAAGCCGCGAGCACGCTGCGGCCAAGGCAATTCTTGCCACGACTGGGTCGGCTCGATTTCGGCTAGATGGCGGTACTTGGGCATGGAAAGAATCCGCCCCATGTGGCCCAGGGTGGCGACGGCGGGGACTAGGTCAATGAAGCGGACTTTGCAATAGTCGTCGAGTTCACGGATTTCATCGGGGGTGAGGCCGTCGTCGGGACCGCAGATGTCGGGGTCGAAAGCAAAGGTGAATGCATTCTCGATGTAGAGCTGGAGTTGGTTGACTTTCAGGGCCGACAGTCGGTCGGCGAGGCTCTTCAGGGTGTCGAGCGTCGGCACTTTGCCGCGGGTTACGTCGTGAAGGAGGCCGCGAGTGGCGAAATCGGGGAAGTCGTCAATGACACAGCATGGCACTTCTCCCAAAGAAAAATCGGTGAGCTGAGCGAGGGTCTGGAAACCATAGAAACAGCCGGCGGGCGACGCGCCAAGCAATTCGATCCCGTTGGTACTCACCGTGAGTCGATAGGCGTCCGAATGGGCTGTAAACATGCGATCGACCGCGATGCGGATGGACGGCGGCGTCTTCTGTGGGGCCGATCGTACGGGGCACCTCCCCAACCATCGCCGTGCAGCCCGTTCAACGCGAGAGTCGTTCATGTCGACCGACGGCGGACTCTCTCTCGCCACGCGGCACGTCCCTTTGGTTTCCCGAAGGGTCTTGGGGACGGGGAGCAAGGTCAAAAAGCGCGAATGGCGAGCGGAAGTCATAAGCCGAGTTGCTGGGTTGCAGCGGCAATGGTGTGCTCAAGGAGAGTGGCGATGGTCATTGGACCCACGCCGCCGGGGACTGGAGTAATCAGGGATGCTCGTTGAACGGCGGAGTCGAAGTCCACGTCACCGATGTTGCCGTCGTTGTAGCCGGCGTCGATCACCACGGCGCCGGGCTTGATCCAGTCGCCTTGGACGAAACGAGGATTGCCGATGGCGACGATCAACACATCAGCGCGGCCGATGACGCTGGGAAGGTCCCGGGTGCGGGAATGGCATAGGGTGACGGTGGCATGGGCGTTGATGAGCATGGAGGCCATTGGGCGGCCCAGGATGGGGCTGCGGCCCATAACCACGGCGTCGGCGCCGTCGAGAACGACTTTGTATTCCGTAAGAAGTCGCATAATTCCGGCCGGCGTACAGGACGGGTAAGCGGGCATTCCGAGAATCACCCGGCCCAAGGCGGCGGAACTGACGCCGTCGACGTCCTTTGCGAGAGGGATCGCCTCAAAGGCAGCTCGCTTGTCGATCGGCGCGGCAATGGGGTGCTGGACGAGGATGGCGTGGACGGCACGATCATGGGCAAGCCGATCGATCTCGGCGACGAGTTCGCCGGTAGTCGTGTTACGCCGTAGATCGATGCGTCGCGACTCGATGCCGACTTCGCGACAACGTTTGTCCTTTGCACGGACGTAGGCTGCGGAAGCAGCGTCATCACCCACGAGCACCGTCGCAAGGGTCGGCGTGACACCCGTCGCGTTGCGAATCGCCTCGACCTTGCGCTTAACCTCTTGCAGAATTCGCCTGGCCAGTGCGATGCCATTGATTATTCTGGATTCCTCGGGCCGGTTCATTCTACGAAGCGTACAACGGACGAACGGAGATGTCATGTCTGTGAGGCGGCGCTACATTTTGCTAGAGATAAACTCCAAGATTGTGTGCTCTTTGGATTCTGCATCGGATTTCAGTCTTTCACCACGAGAGAGAATGCCGGTAACGAATCCTTGGTCTTCAAGCGTCCCCACATTGATCTTCACATTCAGAAAAGCGCCGAGAACAGCAGTACGGGCGCAGAGGGCGGCGACGCCGGCGTCGGAGATGGAATTGGGATTGCCGATCTTGGCCATGGCTTGGATCACTTCCATAGATGACAGGGCAGTCTCCATGACCCTTAGTGGGACCTCTATCGCGCGCTTGGTCGCAGCGTGAATCGCTTGTTTTCTCGCGTTTTTTTCCGCATCGCTGTCTTGGGGTAATCCAAAGGCGGCCATTACGGCGTTGAAGGCGGCGGTATCTTCGTCGACCAATCGCATTAGTTCGACATAATACGCTTTCCCTTTCTCCGCCCAGTTGGAGAATTCCTCCCAGCGGTCGTCCCATCCGCGTTTGTGGGCGGAGAGATTGGCGACCATCGTGGCAAGAGCTGCGCCAAAGGCCCCCACCGCCGCTGCAACGGATCCGCCGCCGGGCGCCGGAGATTCAGAGGCCGTCTCTTCCACGAAATCGGCGACAGTCATGTCGATGAGTCGCGTGGTTTTTTTCGCCTTGGCGGCTATCGCATACTCGATGATCTTTTCTTCGGGCTTGAACGGATAAAGATCGTTCAGTCCCAAGGATTTGACGGCGATTTTCAGCAATTCCTTGTCGGAGACGCCGACGGAGCGCTGTTGTTTCTTAAGAAAATACCGACCGGCGTCGAGCATGGACTTTAGGGGGACAAGCCCGACCAGTTCCGAGCCGGTGACCCGGACACCGCGTTCGTCGGCCTTCTTGCAGCATTCATCAAACGCAATGTGCAACGGCGTCACGCTGAGGTTCGTCAGGTTAATGGAGATTTGGGCAATTCCATATTCCTCAATGTACCAACCGATGGCTTTGACGGACTTTAGGCTGCCGGGGATCGTCACCGGATTACCTTTGTCGTCCTTTACGATCTTACCCGTGATCGGATTGCCCGCTCGTCTGGGGCGGCCCTTTTCACGAATATCAAAGGCAATGGCGTTCGCCCGGCGAGTCGAAGTGGTGTTGAGGTTGACGTTGTAGGCAACCAGGAAGTCTCGGGCCCCCACCGCCGTCGCGCCGGACCTGGCGTTAAAGGCAGCCGGTCCGAAGTCCGGCTTCCAATCCGGTCGGGTCAGTTTATCCTTCAGTCCTTCATATTCACCCGAACGAACACTAGCGAGATTGCGGCGGGCCTCAGTGAATGCGGCATATTCGTAGCAAAAAACGGTCAATCCAAGTTCCTCGCCAAGTCGCTTGGCCAGTTGACGAGCATAGACGACGGTCTCGTCCATGGAGATATTGGCCACGGGCACGAGCGGGCAAACGTCGATCGCACCGAATCGAGGGTGCTCGCCCTGGTGCTTGTTCATATCGATAAGTTCGACGGCCTTCCTGGCGGCGCGAAAAGCGGCCTGTACGACGAATTGGGGCGATCCGACGAAGGTGACGACTGTTCGATTGGTCGCCTTACCCGGGTCGACGTCGAGAAGTCGGACGCTGTCTTCGGTCTGGATCTGGTCGGTGATCTGCTTGATGACCGCGAGGTCGCGGCCCTCGCTGAAGTTGGGAACGCATTCAATGAGTTGGTCGCCCATACAAAAACCCGTCTTGCGGATACATTCCGAACAGCCCACGCTCCCTTAAAGGCGCGGCTTGGATTGCGGCGCTCCCCCGCTGCTCGGAGAGCAGCGGCACTCCTGATGAGTGAATCCTAGCGTCCGGGTGGACGATTGTCTTGAGGGTAGTAGCCGGACGGTGTTAGCGGGATGTGGAGTTGGCCGTTGGAGCGACCGAGCAGCGGTTCAGGAGCTTCTGCAGCGCGGGATGCCCCGGGCGGATGGATTGCCATCGAGAGCAAAGCCTGGTGAGGCGATCGGGGGCCGCATTCCCCGGAAGGTCGGCGGACATGAGGTTCAGAACCTCGTCGATCAATTTTTCGTGGCGGTCCCGATCGATGAGAGCCGGAGTATGGGACACGACATCGATGGCGGCTTCAGCGGTTGCCAACGGATCCTCCCTCACAAGCGAACGTAAGCCAGCTTCTAGGAGCGGCTGAGCGAAGGCGGCGTCGGTTAGTCGCCAAAAAGCGACGAGCCGTGACCAGAACGGCTGTGCGTCGCACCAGTGGATGTTGGTGAGCCGCTCCAGGAGTGTCCGTTGCGTTTCGGCCAATAATTCCCTACGGATCTCATCGTCCACGTCCGCCGAGCGAGCACGAATGTGTTTGGCGGCCAAGCTAAGAAGTTCCAGACTGGCGGTAAGTGGAACAGCGTTGATGGCGATGTATAGCTTCCCGATGCGTTCACGAGCAGCATTGGAGAAGTCGGTGAAGGGACGCGAGGTGCGGCGAGCGAGAACGGCACAGTCGGCTCGGCTCCAATGGCTGTCAACGAACGTCAGCCACGCAGTGGGCGATCCATCCGTGAGAGTCACGGCCGGATCGAGGTATTCGACGGGTTGGCCCGCCATGCGGGAACGTGCCGCGCCCTTTTTGTCACAGAACAAATGCAGACGGTGGCAGCGCCCGAACGAAAAACGTAGTCCAGCGCCGAAGGATACCTTCACTCTCATCGGGCCTGGAAGGCCCATCAGCAAAAGCTCGGTTGATTCGAGCCAGCCGTCCCGAACCGGGACAATGATCGTGCGCTCGTCGAATAGGAGCTGCAGTACATAACGGCGATGCGGCGAATCTAGGGCTTTAGCGAAGGAGTCCATCCGAGGAGCGACGTCCGTTTTGATCGGAAGTAGAACCTCGGGCAGCACGGCGCTGGGCGTAAGTTTTGGGACGGTCAGGCCTACGACAGCCATAGCGCGGATCACATGAAACGGGTTGAAGCCGCACCGCGGGAACTCTTGTTCGTCAAAGACGACGTTATGGGTGTAGACGCGGTGTCCACCGCGAGCGGTGTGCTCGGCGCCAGCATAACAGGAATAGGCGACGCAGAGTCGCCCGGTGGGAAGCGGGTAGAAAGCCGCGGCGTATAGAGACGCATCCGGCCCGGCGGCGGGCTGCCAGCACAGCGCTTCATGAGAGGGTGACAGACGGGTGATCGCCTGTTTTTCGTCGGAACGCATTCCGCGGCTGGCGGCGATGATGCGGTACCCCTCCCCCATCGGACCGCGGACGGAGGTAAAGATCGCCTGGTCGCAATGTAGCGTCTCGGCGGGCGTCATGGTTGGTATCAGAGCTTGGAGAGCACCCACTCAAAGGGTTCGAGGATCCCACGAGGGGCGATGTGCAACGGATACGGAACGACGTTTCGCGACTCGTCCGAGCCGTAGCCCAGAGCGCCCACGACGGTGGCGGCGAAGAACTCAAAGTGAGCAAAGCGAGATTCGCAGAGATTCCACAAGCGGTTCAAGTTCGTCTGGGCGAAACCCCGCGGATCGTCGAAACATGCGGGACAATAGTCGGCCTTGGAGAGGACGACTGCGACGGGCGTGTCCAATCGGCTCATGCGCTTCGAAGCCATCACCCCGTCGAGGTAAGTCATCAGCTTGAGAGCGAAAAAGTCGGGCTGGGGCGAGCCGGCGGCGGCAAGGGCGCCATCCACAAGGAGAATCGCCCCGGCGCTCTTCTCCAGCAGCGAACGGATGACGGTGAAGGTCTTGGGGTTGGCGACTTCGGCGGCAATGGCTTCACCGGCCATGTCGGGCATGACCAGGTCGTAGATTTTCGCACCGAATTTGCGCCTCGCGACCTGGTAATAGGCCCAGTGCCAGTCGTCGATCTCCATAGCTGTCTTGGGCGGAAATTGGCGGTTGCTGAGGTAGCTGATGACGGTGTGTTGAAGGTTTACGGAATAAGCGCCCTTGGGGACTGCCTCAAAGTCCTCCGCGCGCTTAGAAAGCATGTCGAGCAACATGCCAAGGTAGACCGTCTTGCCGACGTTGCTGTCGCCGACGACGGTGACGATGCACGGATCGCGATCCAGCAACAAGGCCTCATGAATGAGGGCCATAGGCGCCCCGCAAGTACTACAGACCAGAGTCTCCAATTGATTCTGTGTTTCACAGATCAAACAAGGCAGTGTCGTTTTCTTGGGCAAAGTGATTGTGGCCATCCGAGTCATCCTCTCATTCCTTGGGGTCAGCTTCCGTTAATCCAGCTGGCTTCGCTAAGGTCCATCGCGCAACGGAACCCGGTGTTTTGTGCCCGAGCGAGGGCGATCTGTCCGGTCCGAAAATGGCTGGTGGCTTGGGCTTCAAAGTAGGTGTCGAACGCCCCGCCGCGGACGACGTACATGGGCATCTCTCCGACGACAGGTCCGCCGTAGTCGTCCGTAACCGCGAATTCCGTGTCGGTCCATTCCCAGACGTTTCCGACGAGCTGTAGAACGTGATTGGGCGCCGCACCATGGGAATACTCCCCCACTGGAATGGTCCCACCTGCTCGTGAGGACCAGATATTGCAGCGTTTCTTGTCCATGGCGTCGCCCCAGGGGAAGCGGCGCATCATGTCGGTGGAGTTGTTGAGGTGCCAGGAGGCGGCCATTTCCCATTCAACCTCGCTGGGCAAGCGCTGGCCGATCCATAGTGCATAGGCTTGTGCCTCATACCAACTCACACCGACGACCGGGTGGTCGGCCAAACGGGAATCATGTCTCGCTTGCCGCCAGAGACGCGGACCGGGCTGGCCGGTGAGATCCTTGAGCTCGATCAGATGAGGCCAGATTTCCTCCGGCCAATATTCGAGAGCGTCATAGCCACCCGCGTCAACAAACTTCTGATACCGAGCATGGGTGACGGTGTGCACGTCGAGCAGGAAGGGTTCGACGGCGATTTCTTCCTCGGCCGAACCCGGCGCGGCGCTAAGAGTCTGGGCGATCGCAATGGTGCCGGCGGGGACGAGGGCCATGCGTTGCTCGAGTTCTCGCTTTGCATTCCCGATAACTTCCCCTCCACCGGAATACGCCCCCCACTTCTGCTCGTCGCGCAGAATCATGGCGAACCGGCCTTGCTGGAAGTTGCGTTTGATTTTGTCGTCCTCCACGCTTTCGTAAGGTGCCGGCTGGTATTTGGCGCTTTGTGTTTCCAAGGACGGGTGAACTGGAACTCTGCCGTTGCGGCGCGCCTGGTGGCCGGCTTTTTTTCGAGTAAAGAGTCGTAGGGTCATGGTCCTGCTCCGTTTGCGGAACTTATTGGGTCTATCCGTTTACACTCCGATGGCTTTGCGTTTGGCGTCGCGCCGAAGCTTGCGAAACTGATCGACGGCCTGGGCGACGGCGGGTTTGGGTCCGCGCACGTGCATGTTGCGGACGGAAACCGGCTCGTCGGCTGCGCCGACGCCTTCTGCCCGGGTGGGGGCGACTCGCGCGGTATTGCCAAGTCGCTTCAACAACTCCTCACGTTGGACGGCGATCTCCTGATGGTCGCGGGTAAGTTGGGCTTGCATGGTGGTAAGGGCTTTGCGAGTTTCATTGATCTCAGATACCTGCACGTCGAGATGCCGACGTTGGGCGGTCAACTCATTTTCCTGTTGCTCCAGCTCACGCTTACGCGGTTCGAGCGCGCGGACGCGGGTCTCGAGCTCTCGTTCGGACTGGGCGAGCGCCTTTTCTCTACTTGCGAGCGTTTGCGCGGCGGCGGCTTGGCGTTGTTCGAGTTCGGCGAGGCGGGACTCGCCGGCTTTCCACTCGGACTGCCGCTGAACGAGTACCGTAGCTTCTTCCTCGAGTTGTTTCCGCGAGACGTCGATGCTGGCAGTCTGTCGTTCGATGTCAGCGGTCATCTTGACAATTTCGGCGAGCTGAACCTCAAACGCGCGGCGCTGGTCGGAGAGTTGGGATTCGTTTTCCGCCAATCTCTGGCGTTCCTCGACGATTTGCTCTCGCTCGGTCCGCACGCCCTCGGCGTCAAGGCGGACATGCTCTTGGGCGGCTCGTAGGGCTAGCACGGCCTGGCGAGCAAGCTGATGCACGCGACCCGGATCGGGTCCATCGCCGTCAAGCTCAGCGGTTCGGTCGAGGGTCAACTCACGCGTTTCCAAAGGACGCTCCACCACTGGACGTATGCCACGCAAAGTGGGTCCGGCCACAGTCGGACCGGGCGCGGAACCAACGACCAATTGAATCCCAAGAACCGTGTCGTCACCAAACGTCACGGCAACGAGCAAAGCGTACGATACGATCCGTTGGCAAGTGACGCCCAACGGGGAAGTGCATAGCCGTAATAACAACCGCGGTCTGGTTACCGGACGGAGAAAGTGAATACGCTGGCCCGCCTGTGAATGCGTCGTGAAATGTAGACTTGATTGGTGTGATGACCCGGCTTCGACTCGTAGTGTCCAGTGCAGACGGGTTACAGTGTTTGACCATTCGGAGCGAAGATCGTCAACGCTCCGCGTACTTTTTTCTACTCGTAGTGACGAGCGCGCGATCATGGTTGAAACCGACTCGAAGAGTGACGTATGGGCGGGTCTAGACACGGCGATCGAGGCTTTCGAACGAGGCCTCGACGAGTATCAGTCCCAGCTTTGTGTGTGGTCCCAAGATCGGCGTAAGCTGATCGGCCGCGAAACGGCGATGGCGGAAGAGCGTACCTCCGCGAGCGTTCGCAAATTAGAGAAGCGTGCTCAGCAACTCGCCCGCGACCAAGAAGCCCTGGCAAACGACAAGGCCCGAACAGAGCAGGTCAGGGCGGAACTTGACGCCTTCGCTGCGGAGTGCAATCGGCGCGAGCAGGCGTGGCGCGAGCGTGAAGATGCCCTCAAACAGAATCTATCTTCGTACGAAGAGTCTGCGGCCTCCCTTCAAGAACGAACCATGCAACTCGACCAGTGGCAGCGCGAGAATCAAGGACGGTTCGAAAAGAGCCAACAGGAGTTTGAAGAACGGAAAAGCGCCTTAGCCGACGCGGAGAAGGAGATTGCCGAACAACGCAAACGGTTCGATCACGATCATCAGGACCTTGCCCGTTTTCGAGACGCCCTAACCCGGCGTGAGCGCGAACTTGCATCCCAGTCCGCCGCCAATGACGAGGCGCGCCAAAAGCTCGCACAGCTCAGCGCTGATCTAGACGCGCGGCAGCGAAACCTCGAAGGTGAGGATGACGGGCTCTCGACGCGACGCAGCCAAATCGACTGCCGAGCGGCCGAGCTATCGTCCCTTGAATCCCAGTTGCAAGCCCGAATGGCGGAGATCGACGTGCGGGCGCGGACTCTAGACGATGACGCGGAACGACTCAAAACCAAGGCCGATGGCCTAGCGGAACGAGAACGTGAACTTGAGCGTATGGCGGCGCAGTTAGCCAAAGAGTCCGCCGAGTACTTCACGACTTCGCAGGAAGTCGAACGGCGAGAACGTGAGCTTGCTGATGCGACTCGTGAACTGACTTCCCGTGCTGCAATTCTCGAAAAAGACCGACAGGAAATCGAAGCTCGGCAGCAGGACCTCCTGGCGGCTACGCAAGAGCGTCAGCGGCGTGAACAGGAGCTATCGGAAACCCAGAGCAGTTTGGCGCAACGCCAAGCCGCGTTGGAGGAAGCGGACGGTCGGTTCCAAGTTGCCCAGCAAGCTCTAGCGACTGAAAGTGCAGAGTTAACGGCTAGGCGAAATTCGGCCGAAGCGGAACTGACCGCCAAGCGTGCCGAATCGAATCGAGGCGAAACGGAAGCTCTGGCGTGCCGAGATCAACTGGAGCGCGACCGAAAGTCCTTAGAGCAGCATGCTCAATCGCTCGATCGGCAATGCGAAGAGGTGGAACGCCGCTTCATGGCGTTGGCTGAGCGGGAGGGCGAGTTGAACGGGCAGCAATCGATGCTCGAAGCGGCCATGCAGAACCTGAGGAATGATCAGGTTGCCATCGAGAATGCCCGCAGCGTCGTCACGGAAGTCGACGAGTCGCGTTGGATCGAATTGAACAAGGCTCGTGCCGAGTTGAATGCGATGCGAATGGAAAACGAATTGGCCCGGACGCGTGAAAGAGAACTGGAGGGTGCGCTGGGCAAGGTTGAAGCGGCAAACGCACGGGAAATGCACGCAGCCGAGGACGCTCGCGCGCAGGCGGCGCGATTGACCCAACAACTGGAGGACGAAAGACGAACCGCCGCCGGCCAATTGGCCGCGATCGAGGAACGTGAGCGCGAAGTACTCACCTTCTTGGAGGGAGCAGAAGCGAATGCTGCCGCTTCGAATGTGAATCCGCAGAATGTCGCCACGCTGCTCGTGCAGCGGCAGGCGAGCCACAAGGCAGTAGCGACATTTTGGGCCGATTTCAAACTGGCGCCGTCAGCTGTGGGACCCAACGTTGAGGGCGTAGCGGGAGCGAAGTCGGGCGTGGCCGAAACAACTGCAACTGAATCTGGAACTCCCTCAACCGAAGAAGGTAGGGTACGGGAGTCCGCAACCAAGGCGGCGGTGGATACCCAATCTTCAGCGATGCGAGAAGCTATCGCCGCAGCGCGGGCTGAAATTGAAGCGGCTAAATGCGACGAACCCCCAGCCGCCCGGTCCGGAGTCAAGACAAAGGCCCCGTCGCGCGGCAAAAAACACAAGGTCGGCAAAGCACCAATCCAGACCACTCGGGAGACGGCTCAGAGACCGGCGTCTGAATCAGTCGCCAAACAACCGGCCGCCGTTTCGGCGTCGATCGATCTCGATCCCGAAACGGCGAACCGATTGCGAATGATGCGCCGCCTCAACCCTTCCAAAACCGACCAAGAGCTGCTCGCCAAGATTACAGCGGAACAGAAGAAGCCCGCAACGGTCAGGCAGAAGAAGGGTTGGTTTGCCCTTCGATAATCCTCGAAATGACGCGATCCGCGCGTTGGCGAAGAATCGCTCGTACCGGGCTGGCGTCGAACCCCACGAGCTTCAGCGGCAGCGCGATCAACTCGTAAACCCCGTCAGGGACGCCGTTCAGGACAAGTCCTTCCAAAATGGCCATATCGTGCCGCAGGAACCGCCTGTGCGCCGGTAGGTCTTTGGATGAGAACAAGTCGACGCTCGGCGTATCGATACCCACGAGTATCACTCCGCGGCCATGCAAGGAATCAATAAGTTGCGGCTCCAGGGCCGCGAAATCCTCGTTGAATACTGTCGGATCGGGGAAGGTGCCCGTGACGAACAAAACGCGCGGGGCCTCTATCGGCCCAACCAAGTCGTCGAGTGAGACGCGGGAACCATGAGCGACGTTGACGCGCATGACCTGGCATGGACCGACGTAGTATTCCAACGCACGTGAGTCGATCGCCGGCGCCGCAAGGCCGTAATGGCTCGGAGCGTCGGCGTGCGCGCCGAGATGCACCGTCGCTCGGAGCGTAGAGAGAGTCACGCTGTCGCCGCGCTTCAAATCGCAGAGGACTTCGCGAGAAAGCGGAGTGTCGCCGGGCCAGACTGCCAGGGAAGGCGTAATCGGCGGTGTGATGTCGTAAATCAATTGCCCTTCCCCAAGGCTGCCCGATTCTCCAGTCTCAGAAACGCCTATTCGACGCCAAACAACGATAGTGTGTCAAGTGCTCGCCCAGGCCAAAATCACAGACTATTCATCGAAAGTGGTACAACAACTTGCCCATCACCCTTGCAATGGTGACAATCCCGATTTGCGATGGCCGTCGTACTGAACATCGGCTCAGCGCTATAGGAATCGAAATGACATCGGTGGAGCGATCGTATGCCTGGGGGATCGTGTTTTTGCTCCTCGCATCGCTCTTATGGAGCCTCAACGGAGCGTTGATTAAGCTCCTATTTGAAGGCGGCCAAGGCGCTGACCCGGTGGCGATAGCGTTCTACCGCTCGTTGTTTGCGGGGCTGTTTCTACTTCCACTCGCCCGAGGAAAGTGGCGAACGCTGGGCGGATCGAAGGGCGGCCTTCCGCGCCGCGGCATTCGACCGACGGCGGTCTGGTGTGTGGTGGTTTTCACCCTAATGACCGCGTGCTTTGTGATCGCCAACACGAAAACGGAGTCGGCTAACGCCATCATCCTGCAATACACCTCTACTTTTTGGATCTTCGCCCTCTCACCGTGGTTCCTGCGGGAGCGGGCTCGTACGGGCGATCTTTGGATCCTTGGGTTAGCGATGGTCGGCATCGCCATCATCTTCGCGGGTAATGCATCAACGGACCTTGGCGGGTTAACGATTGCGCTGGCGTCGGGTCTTTTTTTCGGATTGCTGACCATGATGATCCGGCGACTACGTGATTCGGCCCCCGCGGCGTTGACGGTGTTCAACAATCTCGGATCGGCCGTGCTCCTGCTTCCGTTCGCCTGGGGTATGGGCAGCCTTCTTTTGTCATCGCGAGCGCTCTTCCTGCTCATCCTTATGGGAATCGTTCAGTTCGGCACGCCATATTATTTGTATACGTTGGGACTGGCGAGGGTGCCGGCGTACCAGGCCTCATTGATTACCATGCTGGAACCGGTTCTCGTGCCTGTTTGGACGTACATGGCCGTTGGGGAACGCGTTCCGCCTACGACGCTCATCGGCGGCGCCGTCATCCTTACAGCATTAGTCCTCTTCGTGCTGGCCGCACAGCGGACGCGCATTCGTTCAGTGGGTGAGACTGTATGAAGAAACGAGCAATCGTATTGGGGTGCGGACTTGTCGGCGCGACCATGGCGCGCGAATTCGCCGTGGACTCGGAGTTTGAGGTCTCCGCCGCCGACTTCGCACAAATTAACCTCGATAAGCTGCGAGACTGCAAAGGCATCCGGACGATCCGAGTCGACCTGAGCGATCCCGCTCACGTGAAGGAAGTCATTGCCGACCAAGCGGTTGTCCTCGGAGCATTGCCCAGTCGCATTGGGTTACAAACACTGGATGCGGTGATCCGCAGTGGTAAATGCTATTGCGACATTTCCTTCATGCCCGAAGACGCAATGAAACTGGACTCTTTAGCTAAGAAGCACGCCGCAACCGCCGTAGTGGATTGTGGCGTGTCACCAGGCTTGTCCAATATGATGGTAGGGCACGCCGTGTCTCGCATGGACCGCGCCGACCGAGCGGAAATTTGCGTCGGCGGACTACCCAAGGTCCGCCATTGGCCGTATCAGTACAAGGCCCCTTTCGCGCCGTCCGATGTCATCGAGGAATACACCCGCCCTGCCCGCATCGTCGAAAACGGCAAGATCATCGAGAAGCCGGCGCTATCCGATCCCGAATTGATGGACTTTCCCCAAGCGGGCACGTTGGAGGCATTCAACACAGACGGGCTGCGTACTCTTCTGGGAACCGTTCGTGTCGCCAATATGCGCGAGAAGACATTGCGTTACCCGGGGCATATTGAGTTGATGCGTGTGCTGCGCGAGACCGGGTTTTTCGATCAAAGCGAGATCGAGGTCCAAGGAGTGAAAGTCCGTCCGCGCGATGTGACCGCAAAACTTCTCTTTCCGCGATGGACTTATGACTCGGGTGAGGAAGAATTTACCGTGCTACGGGTCGAGGTTGAGGGTTCAAAAGGCGGGAAACCCATTCGCCTTACCTACGACCTTTATGACGAATACGATCGCGCAAGCGGCGCGTCGTCTATGGCGAGGACGACGGGATTCCCCTGCGTTATCGTGGCGCGAATGCTGGCGCTTGGCCGCTTTGCAGAGCGAGGCGTCTTTGCGCCAGAGACGCTTGCCCAGAGAAACGGTCTTTTCGAATTCATCGTAAGCGAACTGGACCGCCGAGGAGTTAAGGTCGTCACGAAAGTTGAAGAGATAGCCACATCGGGTTAGGAGCTTCTCAAGTGAGTGCCTTCTTCGCAGGAGATAGAAATGACCAAGAGAATTTGGAGTATAGCCGTTGCGGTCGGGATCATGGGCGCAGTTGCATCGTTTGTGAGTGCAGTACTTGCCCAGGAGGGCGCGAAGACAGCGCCGACCCCACAGCGTTCCGCGGCGAACACTGCGTCACCCCAACCCGCGATCCCCTCGCGAGCCGAACTGGTGAAGCAGTTCGAAGAGGCGTTGACCGGCGCGACTTTGACGGGAATCTGGCAGATGACCGGCGAAGGCGGCCTTTCCGGGCAAGCGGATTTGACCGCGCCGAAGCCGGACCAATACGCCATTAGCCAGATTGCCAAGGTCAGCGACGATTATTGGGTCATCACCGCGCGCATTCAGTATGCGGACAAGAATGTAAACATCCCTGTCCCGGTTCGGGTCATCTGGGCCGAGGACACGGCGATCATTACCCTCAGTGACTTGGCAATGCCATTACTTGGTACCTATTCTGCGCGAGTAATGATTCATCACGGCTTTTATAGCGGCGTATGGTACAGTGGGGGCAAGAACTACGGCGGCGTGATGCAAGGTCGAATCACAAAGAAACCGGAGGATGCTCAGAATGCGACAAAGAAGTCAACGGAGTAAGCGGCCGACTATTCCAGCGAATCAAACGCCCGTTGAAATGCCTTCATGTCTTCGAGGTCGACATCGCCATCGAGGTCTTCGTCTAGGGCTTCGCAGCCGAGGTTTAGTGTTTGTGCGGGACCGGTCACACAATCGCTCATTAGATGCAGGTCGTCCAGGTTGACTCGGCCATTGCAATCGGCGTCGGCAAACTCGCCGGGGATGAGACCGGCCACAACACGTTGTTTCATCAGGACTGGCGGGGATTTACCCGTGAGTTCCCATTGCTCGTAAAGAATCTCACCCGCGTCATTGGTCCGGTTCTCGTCGCGAAGGAATGTGATGTACTCCTTGCTCGCCGTCTGGTAGTAAACCGATACGACGGCCGTCGTCGCGGCAGGAGGAACACGAAAGATCGTGTCATCCCAGTACTGCCCTTCGGCGTATACGGCGGCTATCGGGGCGGCCTGGACGGCGGCAAAACCGGCATTGGTGAATCCCCGAGGCGGGATGCGATTGTCCTTGTAGTATTTATTGTTGAGTGCGAAGTGGAAGGAAGGCCCCTCTGGTAACCCGGCAAGTGCGGCAATAGCGGCGTCCGGGCCGAGGTTCGCCTCGTATACTTTCGTGTCGGACGTGGTCAGATCAGCGGACGCCGAACCGTATTCACCGCGTTCCGCGAGCACGTTCAGAACGTCATTCCGGAATTCGACGTTGATCCACATTCGTCGCCCTTCGGGGTATCCCGTGGGCAGCTTGTGACCGGTCTCATTGATGATGCGGACCTTGATCGCACATGCTTCGAGCTTTACTTCCAAAGATGCGGCGTTCTGTAGCATATAGATCGCCCGGTCTTGGCTGTCCGCCAAATATTCCGGCTGCAGCTCGTTGGGGTAGAGGTTGTAAAGAACTTCCTGCATCCACGCGTTGCCACCGTTGAAGTCATGCGCGGGCACATTAGGCCGCTCAAACGTGTACGGTTCGTAATCGAACACACATCCGTATGTCTGATTGTCAGGCATGTGACAGTCCTGACAGGTACGCATCACTCCGGTGGGATGATTTCCGCCGAAGGCGCCGCCGGCATCGACGCCGATCGTCGCATAACTGCTGTTGGCCCACTCGCTGTAGGTGCGCTCGAGGGGGAACATGTCGAATTGGTTCAGCGTGGGATGCTCTTCGCCAAAGGCGTTGAGTGCATACGATCCGTCGAGTTGCCGGACGTATGCAGGATTGCTAACGTCATGGCAGGTCGCGCATTGCTCGGACTCGCTATGGAAGGGAGAGTACACGATGTCTACGCCGTGGAAGTTCCAGGGAACGTCGTTGAAAGGGCCTCGACGGGCGTCGTCCGGGTCCACCACGTAACCGGCGTTGCCGGGCTGTAACGGCAGCAAACCCACCGAAGCCAACGCCTCGAGTATCAAGTCATCCCGCGGCGGGCTAACGCCCGCTTTGAAAACGGGGTCAACCATTCGATGACAAAAATTGCAACTAACCCCTTCGAAGTCGTCACCGGTAAGGGCCGACCCGTCGGTCGGCATTGATCGGCCGCCAAGCCAACCGCCCGGCGAATGACAGCGAATGCAAAGGTCGCCGGAAAAGGCGACATCCTGGTTGGCGACGGCCAAACAGGCATGAAATAGCGGGTCGCGTGCGGCGTTGGCCATCATGCTCCCCGCCCACCGGCTATAAATTGGGTATTCCTTCACCTTTATGGGTTCATAAACCTCATGGCAGTCACTGCAGTTCGTTGCGCTTACGAACGGGTCGAAGTTCTTGCCGTGGCTGGTATCAGGTTGAGTTCCGGGGTGGAAGAAGTTTTCTAGCGTGGTTGGCACCTGGGCCTTGGTAAACGAAGCGCAGAAAAGGAAAACGACCCAGCCAATAAGCAACGGGCGGATTTGGTCGATGCGGACTTCTGTCTTAGCCAAAGACTCCCCCCCCCACGCCTGATTCGACCGGGCGGTCGTTTCGACCCCTCAACCTCGCAGGTATACTGTGATGGACTAGGCCACGTCATGGAATCATAGGCGAAAAAGAGCCGATTTCTATTACTATCGCCCGATAACAATCGGCCTAGATGGATTTCTTTGGCCTGGTTGACGTAGCCCGAAAGCAGCGACAGAATCGAATCCGAGGAACTTGCAACCAGTCCTTGGGAGGTGGTTTTTGCGCTTTTGTTTGGTGGAATTAAAGGGCAAGGCGGCACCACAGCTTTCGGTGGAGCGTGACGGCGGGCTGCTGCCGCTGGACGCCCCAGCGAGCCTCCGCGGGGCTTTGGAGCGGTATGGTGGCGACGGGTTAGTGGCGTTGGCGCGGCAGGCAAACGGCCCGATAGTACCGATCGACAAAGTGACTCGGTGGCTTCCGCCCGTACCGGACCCACGAACCTTCCGGGACTTCTACGCCTTTGAGCAGCACGTCAAGGCCGCCCGGATACGCCGGGGGTTGGAGATGATCCCGGAGTGGTACAAGCTCGCGATCTTCTATTTTTCCAACACCGGTTCGTTAACGGGACATTTGGAGCCAGTCAAAAAGCCGGCAGTTACAGCGGAGCTTGATATCGAATTAGAGGTCGCGTGCGTGATAGGACACGAAGTTAAAGACGTGCACGGCGACGAGGCGGAGGAGTCGATTTTTGGTTACCTCATCCTTAACGATTGGTCGGCCCGCGACCTGCAACGGGAGGAGATGAAGTGTTCCCTGGGACCGGCCAAGGGCAAGGACTTCGCCACCTCTATCGGTCCGTGGGTGGTTACGAAAGATGAACTCGCCGATAGGAGGGTCGGCCCGGGTCGATACGATTTGACGATGCTCGCCCGGAAGAACGGCCGTGAGATTTCGCGTGGCAACTTCAAGGACCTCTACTACGATTTCACCAAGATGATTGAACGGGCCTCGCGTGATGTGACCCTCTACCGTGGCGATCTGATTGGCAGCGGCACTGTGGGCACGGGCTGCATCCTCGAACTCGGCCCGGAAAAAACCGGCGGCTGGATTCAACCGGGCGACGTGATCGAATTGGAGATTGAACGACTCGGAACGCTAACGACGCCGATTGTTTAGGTGCGTCGCTCCGGTCTGGCGGCCCGAATTCAACTTCCTCTAGGAGGGCCTTTTCATCGAAGCCACACCAAACGATGCCCGGACATCCTCGCCGCTGACGGACGATCACCGGATGCTGCTGGAGATCCGGGATACGTTGTATGAGGGCAGTTGGGAAGACTTCATTAAAGACTTGGAGGCCAGGGCCGCTGGTCGACCGCACGTCTTTGAGCTCGTCCCAGCTTCGGACAGCATGAAGGCCACGATCGCCGGCCACCTGCGGATGATCAGCGACATGCGGGAGTGGGAAGCCGACATTGGTCGCCGCCTGCGACCAAACGAATACGGGCCTGCAGCGTCTGCCTAAAAACCATCGCCGCCTTACCCACGATTGACTCGCAGCCGTTTTTCGCATTGAATAAGTCAGTGAGTCTTGGTTAGACCGGGACCCTAGGAAGTTCGGAGTTAGACGAATGGCATTGGGCGCTAAGGAGCTCTGTCTGATTGTTGCCGGGGTCGTCGGTCAACCGTTACGCGCTGCCGAGTCGCCGCTGGTCAGCGAGGCGGCCCTGCAACAAGCGGGATTCATAAAGTTCTGGGAGGCAAACGTACCGCTGGTCGCTGGCGACACGATCCGCGATGGGTACCTTGTGGATGAAGCCCTCTACGTCGTTTCAACCGGGGGGAGCGTATTCTCCCTGAAGGCCGACGTAGGCCTGCTTCGCTGGGGGGCCAAGCTGACCGAGGCCGACTACCGCATCTACCCCCCCGCTCACATAGGTCAAGACGACGGGGCCGGACACGTCGTCGTACCGACAACGACCGCGGTCTTCATCTACGATCGATTCTCGGGCGACTTGAAAAATCGGTTCAGGCCCGAATTCGCTATCGGAAGCGCCGCCGTCGGACTCGGCAAAAACCTCTTCATGGGCGGCGCGGATGGCAAGTTTTATTCGCTGAGCGTTGATCCACGATTCCCCGAGCGGCCCATTAAACAATGGGAAGTTCTCGCCGGCGGGCCGGTCACGGCGTCCCCCGTCCTGTACAACCGCGACACACTCCTGTTCGCTTCGCAAGGGGGAAAGGTATTTTCCTGCCTGGCGGGCGACAAGACGTTGCGCTGGTCGTTCCGTACGCAAGGAGCGATCAACGGCAATCCTGCGGTGGATGACAGCGGCGTCTACGTCGCCAGTACGGACCGCTCGCTGTACAAGCTGCATAGCGGCATCGGGACGGTGCTGTGGCGAGTACGGTTTCCCCGGCCGCTTACAGAAGGACCAACTGTTGTTGCGCAAACGGTCTATCAGTTTTGTCCGGAACATGGTCTAACGGCCCTCGACGCAATGACCGGACGCGAAAAATGGCGAATGGAGGATGGGCGGACACTGGCCGTTCATAGCCCCAACGGGGATGTCGTCTTTACCACGGGCAATCTACTACAGGTCGTCCATCACGAAAACGGCGAGGTTCTCGCAACGGTCGAGGCGCCGTCTGCATTTAAGGCCGTTTCCAATTCGCGGGACGGCTCAGTTTACCTGTTGGGACGGGATGGGCGGGTCCTTTGCACTAGGCTTGATGACGTGCCGTATCTTCGCCGACAGCAGGTGATGGCCGCACGGCAGCAACTCAACCAGCGGCCGGTGGATGAATCGAAGTCACGCGAACAACTCCCCAAGCCGTTCGTTCCCCAGCCCGACCCGACCGAGGACGATCCTCTCCGTAGTAAGAAAGACACCAAACCTTAGGCGGCTGGCGTTGGACCGAAATCCGGTTACGATGTGCGCATGGCCGAGCGCCGAATCAGACGGGCGCTGATTAGCGTCTACGACAAAACCGGCATCGTCGATTTCGCCCGCGCGCTGGTGAACGAGTTCGGCATCGAGATCATCTCCACCGGGGGCACGGCGTCGCTCCTCAAGGAAAACGGCATTCCGGTGACGCTCGTTGAGCAGGTTACCGGCTTCCCGGAAATGCTAGACGGCCGGGTCAAGACGCTCCACCCGAACATCCACGCGGCAATCCTGGCCGATCGGGACAATCCGGATCACATGCGGCAGCTTGCGGAACAGGGCATCGAACCGATCGACATGGTGGTGGTCAACCTCTACCCCTTTGAAAAAACCGTGGCCGATCCGAATTGCACTTTCGAGCAGGCGATCGAGATGATCGACATCGGTGGGCCGTGCCTCCTCCGGGCCGCGGCAAAAAACTACCGTTGCGTGCTCGTGTTATCGAATCCGGCGCAGTATAAGCGAACCGTCAATTACATTCAGGGCACTCTGCACGAGGACATAAAGGATTGGCGTCTCTGGCTCATGACCAAGGCGTTTCAACACACCTCCCCTTACGACATAGTGATCCACAAACACTTCGCGACTAGTTACTGGGAGACGCCGTTCACTCCGTGCTTGTTTATCGACCTCCACAAGATGAATCCGACGACTGCGAATGAACTTCGTTATGGCGAGAATCCGCACCAGCGCGCCGCCCTTTACGGTGTTGGAGAGGTCGATAACTGGTCCGTCGTTGGCGCGAAGCTGCTGCAGGACGAGGTCGTACTTTCCTATAACAACTATGTCGACGCCAATGCAGCAGCGGAGCTTTGCGCTGAACTTTCGCGGGCGAAGCAGGACGATGCAGTTTGTGTCATGATCAAACACACGAATGCATGCGGCGTTGGTGTCGCAAACACAGAGATCGAGGCTCTTCGGCGATCCTACCTTGGCGATCCAAACGCAGCGATGGGTGGGATTCTCGCGTGCAACTTCGCGATCAAAGTAGAGTTCGCGCGGACGGTCATGAGAACTTACGATTGCTGGGGTAAAGAGGCGGGTGCGGGCGGCTTCTTCCTTGAAGTCTGGATCGCGTCGGACTTCGACGAAGAAGCGATCACAGCAATCCGAAACGCAAAAGAATGGGGCAAACGCGTGCAAATGCTCGGGACAGGAGAAATCTCCCTAGCGCCCAACAGTAAAGAACTTGACTTGCGTATGTTGACTGGGGGTGGTCTCGCACAAACACGTGACCTCGTTGGCCTCAACGAAGATCTATGGAAAGTTGTGACTCAGCGTAAACCGACTGAGTCTGAGATTTCAGATTTGAGATTAGCCTGGCTCATTGCCAAGCACACCAAGAGCAACGCCATCAGCGTCTGCAAGGATGGGATGCTCATCGGCAACGGGGCCGGGCAGATGTCGCGGGTGATGAGCTGCCGGATCGCGACGTGGCTCGCCAAAGAGAACCGGCACGCCGATAAGTTGCCCGGTTCGGTCGCGGCGTCGGACGCCTTCTTCCCCTTCCCCGATGGGCCGAACTTGCTGATGGACGCCGGTGTGACCGCGATCATCCAGCCGGGCGGCTCCAAGCGTGACGCCGAAGTGATCGCCGCTTGTGACGCACGCAACGTGGCCATGATCTTCACGGGTACGAGGCATTTTCGGCATTAAAAGGATTGAATGACCGGTTGGACGACCGATCCCACAGAGGTACTTCAATGAAACTCTACACCAAGCAAGGCGACGACGGTTCGACAGGACTGATCGGCGGAACGCGGGTTCCGAAGAACGATCCCCGTGTTGCGGCCTACGGCGACGTGGACGAGACTAATGCCGCTATTGGAGTGGTCATCGCCGGCTGCAACGACGACGAGACCGTCGCCGCGCTTCGCCGCATTCAGGGCGAACTCTTCGTGCTTGGCGCTGAACTAGCAACACCCGCCGGAGAGCAGCCTCAGTTTCGGGTCGGCGAGTCGCATGTCAAGCAACTGGAGCACTGGATCGATGCGGCCACCGCAGAGGTTACCCCGCTGCGAAACTTCGTTCTACCCGGCGGAACCGCGACAGCGGCCGGTCTTCACATGGCCCGTACGGTGTGCCGACGCGCCGAGCGCGCCGTCGTCGCACTCGCACAAATGCAGTCCGTGGGGCAGTCGGCGATCGTCTACCTTAACCGCCTTAGCGACTTGCTGTTTGCCTTGGCGCGTCAGGCGAACAAGCGATCGAGCGTGGAGGACATCCCCTGGCACCCTCCGTAGGAAGCGTCGAGCGGCTAAGTCCAGCTAGCGCGGTTGAACCATTAGGTCTGAACGCCGTAGTACGGAAATTAAATCCGAGATTCTCTCCCGATGAGGAGCCGGAGCAATCCATGAACGTAATCCGCATTGGTGAACGGGACGCCTTGCGGCCTCTGCACGTCGTAATGATTTTCCTGGTCTCGATGACCCTCGCGGGCGGATTTCTCCTGCTCAGTGCGGCCGAGTCCGCAACGCTGGTGGACGGCGCCGTCGAATGGCACGTTGAGTCACTGCTCCGTGCCGTCGTGCAGTTGCTTTGCCTGAACTACCAGTTGCCGACGATCAATGCCGGGGAAATCAAAGGCTTTATCCTGGGTATCGGTGCAGCCCTGGCGGTACTCGCAGTGAGCATCGCTGTGCTTGCTCGTGCGCCCGGCGGAGAAGAGGAAACCGGCTCGATCGAGCATGACGGTGATTCGCTCTCACCCAGGCGTCCCCAGATCGCCCCGCTTCTGGCGGCACAGTTCTTGGTGGCCTTGTACTTACTCTGGTCTTTCGCCAGCAGCCGCTGGTCGTCGGCCCCGCAGCTTGCCGTTAGGGGAAGCATTCTCCTGACGATTCAGTTTCTTTGGGCCTTCGCAATCGGCATCGGACTGAGTTCACGTGCGGCGAGGATTGTCTCGCTGACGGTCGTATTGATAACGGGGGCTACGGCCGCGATTGCCATCTGGTACTACTACGGCAGGAACCCCGTTCTGCGGGCCAAGTTTCCCTTCGGCAACCCCAACTTCCTGTCCGCCGCGTTGATTCCAGGAATTCTCCTTGCCCTTGCGTTCATCGGGGAGCGAGTCTACACGGCCCTTCAAACGTATTCGCCGCGTCCCGTCTACTTTGCCGCACTGATGCTTCCCGTGATCGCGGTCAGTGTATGGGCATTTGTGTTGGCCGACTCGCGCGGCGCAGCCATTGGCCTGGCGGCCGGATTGCTTACCCTCCTGTTCATCGCCGCGCCTCGCCGCTGGAAAGCAGTCCCCTTTCTCCTTGCCGTCGCGTTGGCAGTAGGCGGTTGGTGGTGTTTCTCACCCTCCCTCGACGGCCAATCATTCAACGGACGCAGCGAAACCCTGCGTTTCCGTGGATACGCATGGAGTTACTCGTGGCGAATGTTCCTTGAAAAACCACTCACCGGCCACGGTCAGGGAGGCTTCGCCCTGACCGGCGATTCGAACGCCGTCGGGGACGTGCTAATCGACCCCTTGGTGTTCGAGTCGCGGATCGACCACGCACACAATGAATGGCTCGAGGTTATGTCCGATCTGGGATCAGTGGGCATCCTCTTACTCGCCGCGGCCGTCCTCATTACTTTTCTCACGGCCACGACCGCATTGCGACGCTCGCCGCCACACAATGGTCGTTGGGTCTTGCTCGGACTGTTGGCGGCACTCGTGGGGCTGATCGTGGAAGAGACGTTTGGAGTTGGGCTGCGGATTTGTGAGTTACCTATCGTTTTCTACACTGTGCTGGGCCTCATTTGGGCGTTGTGTGGATCTGTGGTGACGAGTCCAATGACACACCTTTCCGCAACCCGCGGGCGGAGACTGATTGTCGGAAGCATCGGCATCGCCTTCGGACTGGTCGTTCTCGTGATTAACCAACAAGACTTCGCCTCCGCTCGCAGTGCCTATCGGGCCGAGGAAGCCCTCCAAAAGGGCGAATTCGAGGAAGCCATTCGCCTGGCGTCGCAAGCCGTGGATCGACTCTATCCACAGCGTGCGCTTGTTAACCTGTACCGGCTGGGGGAGGCTTACGTGTTCACCGCGGATAAGTTGCAGCAACGGGCCGCCGACCGAGAGCAGCGCGCCCGTGAGTCGGAGCCCTTAAACTCGCGGCTACTCGCCCTCGCGGAGGACGACTACCGCGCCGCCGACGAGCATGGCAAATCCGCCAGCCACGTGCTCAAGGAGTTGATTTCCCGCTCTCCAGGGTTTCTCAACCAGGGACAACTGGAGTTCAAGATCAATCTAATTGAAGCTCGGACCGCAACGGTCCGGGGCGATGCTGAAGCGAGTCAGGCCTATCTCAAAAACGCCCGCAAGGCCATCGAGCGGGAACTCCTTCGCCAGCCGTTCGATCCTCTGATTGCCCTCAATTTCGTCCGCGTTTCCGGTACGAACACGGACTACGCCGAAGCGCTCGATGTTCTTGCGCGACCTCTGCGCTACAACCGCATCACCGATGCCTATGTGGAGGTGCTGCGCGAACTCGCTCGCGATCCCGATTTTGACCGCCAGAAAGAGCAGGTCTTAACCACTGCTCGCGAGGCCCTTTCGGAATCGTCGCCCGTTGGTCCGGCGGAAGAGGCCTTGGAAACTTGGGCACCTGAGAAACTGCGCCTGATCGCGACCTTGGACTTTGTTCGGGGCGAGTACCAACGTGCGGCGGACGCACTGGAGTCGGCGGCAGGTGCATACGATCGTCTTCCAGGGGCAACCTCAATGGGTGCGGCGGCTTGCTACGCGGAATTGGCCGATTGCCATTTTTTTGCCGATCCGGATCATCCAGGGGAGGCCATCCGCTGTGCCGAGCGCGCCCTGGACCTGGCCCTAGATTCGCGACTTGGGCGTGAGTTGAGGCTGAGCATCCAGCAGCGGATGATTCACTATTACCTCGCCTCGGATGACGAGGTCTCGGCCAAGCGTCTTCTCCGCGAGATCGCACCGGCCGGAATCCCCGATGAAACGCTCCAACAACAGCTTGGGATTCGCCTGCGGCGATTATGCGAGTCCTTGCTGTTGCAGCGTCGAGACGCTTCGACTTTTCGCAAACCAGCGGAGAACTTGCTGCCCAAATTGCAGCGTTGGATTCATCGCTCCATCGAAATCAATTCCGACGATTCTTCCACGCATTTCCTCGCCGCCGACCTAGCCTTTCACGCGGGCGACGATCTCGCCGCCGCCCGTCACTTAGAGGTCGCGCTGCAGCTAGGCCTTCCGCGAGCGGATGCAGCAAGGTTCTTGGAGATGGCCAGAGCCAAAAAACCCGATAGCCCGGCATTGGAAACGCTCCGTCGTGCAATCGAGGCCCCTCCATCACCGGATCCGGAAACACCTCCGCAACCGTGACCAGCCAGTTGGTCCACCGTCATACCTTGCGTGACTACACCGACGCCTCTACGCTACCGATGGATGGGTCGCGGTCATTAGGCTGTCGGGCAGCCACTTACGATCCTTCGGAGTTTCAATGGGCGAAATCGTTCACGAGCATCTCTCCAGCGGGTTGGAATACGGGGTGACTCCCCTTCCGGACCGCCACGTTGTCTCATTCCAGCTTCGCATCCTTGCGGGGATGGCCGGCGAACCGCCGCAGACATTGGGCCTGGCCCGCCTCGTCGAGGAAACCCTGGACAAGGGGACGGTATCGTACACGGCCCAGGGGCTTGCGGACGCCTTTGATGCCATCGGCGCCGGTCGTCAGAGCGGCACCGGCCGGGAAACCATGACCTTCACCTGCACAGTCCTGCCTGAGCATTTCGAACGCGCTGTCGAGTTGCATGCAGAGTTGCTTCAGAGACCCATGTTTCCCGACAATGCCGTCGCCATAAACGTCCAGCTCGCCAAGCAAGAACTGGTCGCTCTGGACGACGACGCCCATGGGCTGGTGGACAAGTTGATCACACGTCAGGCCTACGGGCCGGTCGCGGGTAGACACCAACTCGGAGAGCATGAGACCCTCGAGCGAATCACCCGAACCGACCTGGAAAACTTTTGGCGCACCCATTTTTGCGCCGGGCGAATCATCGCCGCGGTCGCCGGCGGCATCGAACCGCGCCGCGTTGCCGATGCGTTGACTAGGCAATTCGACGGGTTCGGCAACTCGCGACGCGAGGGACGGGAGGCGCTGACCATTGAGTTCAATCCACGAACGACCCACCACGATAAATCGTTGGAGCAAGAGCACATCGCCATCTGCTGGCCCGGCGTCGACGCCACGCACGATGAATTCCCCGTGCAACAAGTCACGCTCGGAATTCTTTCCGGTGGAATGAGCGGACGTCTTTTCACTGAGGTTCGGGAGAAACGTGGACTCGTCTATTGGGTGAGTGCCTGGCAGGAAACGCCGCGGGGATCGGGAATGGTGTTCCTCGGCGCTTCCACCACCCCCGAGCGCTGCGCGAAGACCTACACGACGCTGCTGCACGAGGTGGACCGCCTGGCCGAAGATATTACCCAGGACGAGTTGGACCGCGCCGTGACCGGCATCGTGGCAAACCAGGAAACGCGCGGCGACGCCACCCGGTCGCGATGCATGGAGCTTGCCAGTGACCTGTTCTTCTTCGGGCGGCCCGTTCCCATCGAAGAAAAGGTGGCGAAAGTTCAAGCGGTGACGATTGAGGACATCCGTCGTTACCTCACCCTGCACCCGCGGGACCGGCTATGTGTAATCACCTTGGGCCCGCGCCCGTTGGTAAGTCCCGGCGCTCCCGCGGTGAAGGTAACGGGAGGTGTCGTACGATGATTCGGATGAATGAGCAAACCCCCTATACGCTACACACCTTGGCCAACGGCCTGCGCGTGGTGATCGAGCGAATGCCGGGCGTCCGCAGCGCCGCCGCGGGGTTTCTCGTGCAAACCGGCGCTCGCGACGAAGTCCCCGAACTTGCGGGGGTGTCGCACTTTCTCGAACACATGATGTTCAAGGGCACGGCCAAGAGAACGTGGGGCGACATCAACATCGATTTCGACCGCATGGGAAGCACCTACAACGCCTTTACCAGCGAGGACCGCACGGTGTACTACGGTTGGGTACGTAAGGCCGACATCGGCAAGCAGATCGAACTGCTCGCCGACATGATGCAGTCGTCGCTCCCTCCCGACGAGTTCACCACGGAAAAGAACGTGATCCTCGAGGAAATCGCCATGTCCAAGGACCACCTCGAGCACGTGATGTTCGATTTCTTGCAGGAGAGAGTATTCGCCGGCCATCCCCTTGCCTGGCCGGTCCTTGGGTACGAGCGCACCCTCGCCGCGATGACCCGTGATCAGATGTGGGCCTACTTCCAGCGACGGTACGCACCGGACAACATGATGCTGATCGTCGCGGGAAACGTTAAACCGGACGAGATCATTCAACTAGCGGAGACCCATTGTGGTTCTTGGAAGCCTGCCGGCCCGATTCCGCCGCGAATCGCGCCGCCGGTCCACCGTGGGACAGATGTTCTCCAGACTGATCGGTTCAAACAACAAGTCGTCGCCTTGACCTTCCCCTCGATCGCATCCACGGACCCCCGTATCGAGACGGCCTCCGCCGCCGCTTCGATATTGGGAGGCGAGAACTCACGGTTCTATTGGAACATCGTGCAGAAGGGACTGGCTCCACGCGCCGGCGCTCAACATCTGGACTACACCGACTGCGGCGTGACAATCCTTTATGCCGCTTGCCAGCCGGACCGCTGCGAAGAAGTCCTTGCCGCCATTCGGACGGAAGCAGGACGAATGTGCGACGAGCGCGTCTCCGAGCACGAAGTCGAAAGAGTTAAGAACAAGCGCCGCACATCTCTAGCGGTGGAAGCCGAAGCCCCCTATTACCGACTCACCCAACTCATGGACGACATGGAGGATTACGGCGCGCCGCGTACGATCGAGGAGTCGCTCGCCGACGTAGACGCTGTTTCCGCAAATACGATTCGCGATTATTTGAAAGCTTGCCCGATCAATATACTCGGACATCTAACAAGCGTGGGACCGCGTAATTGGCCTAAGCGCAACTGACTCGGGTAATGAGTGCCGTTCGCCGCAGGCGGACAAGGGAGCGATCCTCCTCGCTCCATGACTCCGCATTTGACGATGAGCGAGTTCCGATGAATACATCCGCCCCACTCGAAGTCAAAGTTGTTTTCAACGCCTCATCCCGAGGCCAGCGAAAACCGACGCGAATAGTCAGCCGCCCCCAGCGTGTCAGCCGGTCTTCGCATTGGATCGTACTTGGCTTGCTAAACCTTCTATCAGCCGGAGGCCTCTACTACGCCACTTGGTGGCGCGTCGATCCGTTCATTTATTTGACGTTGATGCTCAAGACTCCAGTCGATGTGGACCTGAACATGGCCGCGGGTATCTTCGTGCCGCGTCCTACCGAACCGCGCGAACCCGCGCCGCCGCCGGCCGTCGAACAGCCTTCGCCACCTTCCATTGTCCCGTCCTACACTGGACGAACGGCGCAGATAATGATCGGGGGCGCAGCCTATGGCTGGCTCACCTTGGCGACGGTCGCTGCATGTGCTCTTTCCGCTTCCGCCGGAGCTGCCATGGGTCGCGTCGGCGGTTCAAGCGGGCGTCGCCTCGGAACTCTTCTTGCCCTAATCCTGACTTTGGTCCTTGCCGTCGCCACCCTCGTCGTATGGAACCAGTACGGGCAGCAGTATTTGCCCAATCATCTGCGCATAGGAATGGGAGGGCTGGGCGTCTTGTGTGCCTTGATCGGACTGGCCATCGGCCGAGCGGCGCGAGGCCTCGCCCGACTTGCGGCGATTACATTGATCCTCTCCGCCGTTGGCACCGTGGTGGGACTTTACCTTGGTTCTCGATGCGGCGCCATCCCGCCTACACAGGCGACGCCTTTTTGCCTCATCCTCGCGTTCCTCGTTCATTCAGGCTACGGCTGGATCCAGCTTCCAATCCTTTTCCGCCTTAGTCGTTAGAGCACGTGCCTTCCCGTTGCATACAACGCCCCCCTTCCGTAAACTCGCCGTCATGGATACCGTCACCACGATTCGTCAGCTGTGCGAGCATGTGGGTCAGATCGTCCGCCTTCGCGGCTGGGTCTACCACAGCCGCCCCGGCGGCAAGATTACCTTTTTGGTTCTTCGAGACGGCACGGGATTGTGCCAGTGCGTCATCGAGAAGAACGACGCCTCGGCGGGTTTTTACGACGATATCAAGCGGCTCGCTCAGGAATCTTCGCTGGAAGTAAGCGGCACAGTCAACGCCGACGAACGTTCCATCGGTGGGTTCGAGGTCCGCGTGACCGACGCCCATGTTATTCAATCCGCTCATGACTATCCGATTACGCCAAAAGCTCATGGCATTGAATTCCTGATGAAGCACCGCCACCTGTGGTTCCGCTCCAAGCGGCCTTGGCACGTCCTTCGCATCCGTGCCACGGTCGTTGATCAAATCCGCCGTTTCTTCAACGACAACGGTTACGTGCTGATCGACACGCCGATTTTCGCCCCCGCCGCCGGCGAGGGTTCACAAACATTATTCAAGGTCGATTACTTCGGCGAAGAAGTCTACCTCGCCCAGACCGGACAGCTTTATCTCGAGGCCGCGTGCATGGCCCACGGCAAAGTCTATTGCTTCGGCCCGACTTTTCGCGCGGAAAAGAGCAAAACTCGACGGCATCTCACCGAGTTCTGGATGGTCGAGCCGGAAATCGCCTTCGCCTCGCTGGATGATGTGTTGAACGTGGCCGAGGACTTTATCTGCTCCATCGTCGAGCGCGTACTGCGCGATCATCGCGACGAACTCGTCGAACTAGGCCGCAGCCTCGAAGACCTTCAGGCCATCAAGAAACCATTCTACCGCGTTACGTATTCGCAAGCCGCTGAAATGCTTCGAGGGCCGAAGTCGAAGGCACTGCTGGAGAACGATCTGAAGGAAAAAGCCGTTCGCCTGGGCGAGTTGGATCAGCGCATCGCCGACCTCGAATCGACCGCCAAGAGCGGATCGGCCTCGCAGTGGGCCAAGGACAAGGCCGCCGCCGAGGCGATCGAACTTCGTGAAGAGCGCTCCGAGCTTCAAGAGCAGATCGGCAACATCCCCCAACACATCGAGTTGGCCCGGAACTTCGAATGGGGCGGCGATCTCGGCGGCTCCGATGAAACAATCATCTCCCGTTTGCACGATCGCCCCGTCTTCGTTACCCACTACCCCAAACACTGCAAGGCCTTCTACATGCGCGAGGACCGCAACGACGAACGCGTGGTGGAGAACTTCGACCTCCTCGCCCCGCAAGGCTTCGGTGAGATCATCGGCGGCTCGGCCCGCGAGGAGGACTACGACCGCTTGCTTGCCCGGATCAACCACGATCGCCTACCGCAAGCCGACTATGAATGGTACCTCGACCTTCGCCGCTATGGCAGCGTCCCCCATGGCGGCTTCGGCCTGGGCGTCGAGAGAACCGTCGCCTGGCTGTGCGGGCTCAAACACATCCGCGAGACCATCCCATACCCCCGCATGATGGGTAAGTTCTATCCATAGTCTCCATTTTCTTCATTGAAAATAGCAGATCGGCAATCGTCGAACGGCCTCGCTGTAACAGCCTGTGGTACAATTGGCGCGCGGGTCAGCCCATGCTATCCTACCGCGCGCGTAGTGCCGGTAGGTGGCGTTTCGCAACGTCCGCCGCGAAAGTCGGTTTGGTGAAAAGAACTCGCAAAGGAAAGGAAACAAGAATGATTCGACGAACGTGCCTGATTCTCGCGACCCTTGTTATGGCCGGTGGTTGCATGAAGCCATCGATGCCCATGGAGGCGCCGAAAAAACCAGCCCCTGCCGCGGAGATGAAGAAGCTCGAACGCATGGTCGGAACTTGGAACTGGACCGGCGAAATGGTCAGCCCGACGAAAGAAGAAATGATGAAGCACATGCCGCCTGGATCGAAAGAACCACAGACGGCCTTTGCCGGAACTGGAAAAGGGGAAATGGTGCTCGGTGGCACGGCGCTCCACTCGATCGGGACTTTTGACATGGGGGAAGGTCAGAAGATGACCTACGAAGAGTACATGTGGTGGGATGCCAAAGCGGGCAAATATCGAAATTGGTCCATCTCGGATTGGGGCGAAGTCGGGTCGGGATGGACAACGGACTGCAAAGATTGCGACGGATTCTGCAGCAAGGCCGATGCGGTCGACGCTCAAGGCCACAAGAAGCGCTTCGAGGGCTGCATGAAGTTCGTGGACAAGGACACCATGGAATGGTGTTTCACGGAATCTGGGCCGATGGGGAAGATGTCCATGAAAGGAACCTCCAAACGGCAGAAATAGTTGAATGATTCGCGGGTGGCATGGACGGTTCGGTGACTGCCCATGCCACCTTCTTTTCTGTTAGCCTTTGATGACGCCAACCGGGCGAAGTCGGGCTACGCGGTGGCTGATCGCGGCGGCGTGGAGGACATCGACGACCTGGTTGACGTCCTTGTAGGCGTCGGGTTGTTCCTCTTCGAGGCCGGTCCGCCCACGAGCGCGGGCGATGACGCCCCGATCGGCGAGTTCTTTCTTGATGGACCGTCCGCGGCTGGCTCGAATCGCGGCCCCGCGTGACATCCGTCGTCCCGCGCCGTGGCACGAACTGCCGAAGGTGTGTTCCATTGAACCCGGCTGGCCGGTGAGCACGTAGCTCGCCCGGCCCATGTCCCCCGGAACGAGCACCGGTTGACCGATCCCTCGATAACGCTCGGGCAATTCCGGATGACCCGGTGGAAAGGCCCGCGTCGCACCCTTGCGGTGTACGCACAGTTGGCACGTCTTCCCGTCCACCTCGTATGGTTCCATCTTTGCGATGTTGTGGGCCACGTCGTAGACCAAGGTCATGCCGAGCTTTTCCGCGGGCAAACCGAAGATATTGGAGAATGCCTCCCTCGCAAGATGCGTCATGATCTGCCGGTTGCACCAGGCGAAGTTGGCCGCCGCACGCATCGCGCCCAAATACGATTGTCCCTCCGGCGAATCGACCGGCGCACACACAAGCTGTTTATCCGGCAGCTCGATGCCATACTTTCGCGGAGTGTGTTGCAGGTCCTTGAGGGCGTCTTCACATACCTGATATCCCAATCCCCGCGAACCGGAATGGATCATCACCGTGAGGTTGCCCTCGACGAGTCCCATCGCCCCGGCCGCCTTCGCATCGTCGATGCGCTCGACGACCTGGATTTCCATGAAATGGTTGCCGCTGCCCAGCGTTCCGCACTGGTCCGACCCGCGACTCAACGCCCGGTCGCTGAGCGAATCTGGATCGGCGTCAGAGATACATCCGTGGGCCTCGGTTGCTTCGATGTCGCTATCCCACCCGAACCCACGTTTGACGACGAAGCGCGACCCCTCGGCCATCAGCTTTCGCAATTCCGGCTTGCTGAACTTCACCACCCCGCCTCTGCCGACCCCGCATGGAACCGTGTTGAACATTTCCTCGACGAGCTTGCCCATCTGCACCTTGGCGTCGGTCAGCTTGATGTTTGTTCGGATCAAGCGGACGCCGCAGTTGATGTCGTAGCCCACGCCGCCGGGGCTGATGACCCCTCCCTTTTGCGGATCGGTTGCGGCCACCCCACCGATGCAGAAGCCGTATCCCCAATGAATATCCGGCATGGCCAGCGAGTACTTCACAATGCCCGGCAAACACGCGACGTTGGCCACCTGCTCTGGCGATTTGTCCCCCTTGATCGCATCGATCAACTTATCGTCTGCGTAGATCACCCCATCGACGCGCATGCCCAGCTTATAGGATTTGGGGATGCGCCATCGCGTGGAGTCAATGCGTTCGAGCGGCCCGGTGTAGTTGTCAGCCATGGTCTAGATGTCCACAATAAACGTCGCTTCGTACCCTCCAGGTCCCTCGCGAATGCTCAACTCGTGATAGGTTATCGCTTTCACCTCACGATGAAAGGCGCTACGTTCCAGTTCGACGGGGGCCGTCTTGGCCTTGACCGTGAGTCGCGATTCAACGAACGCCGCATCTACCACCTCAACGAGGCGACGTTGATCGCGTTCGAACAGAATCAACAACTCGGTGAGGAAATCCCGAAGAAGGATGGACGGATCGTCGCCTTGGAAATCAAAATGCTGGAGCGACGCTTCGCTGGCGGCGACGAGTTCCCCGATGGCCGCGTAGAGTCCTTCCGCCGCGGGCATCAGGAGTTCCGCCATGGTGGCCGCCCGGACACGAATTCCCATGTCGGCGGTGTGGTCGAAGAACTCGTACGATGGTTGCACGCGGCGTAGTATATCACGGTGGATGGCGCCACGATGAGAAAACCAGTGATCGGGGTCATGGGCGGATCGAAGGCAAGTGTCGCGGTCTGCGCCCAGGCTCAAGAGCTCGGATCGCTGATTGCGCGGCGAGGCTGGGTGCTGCTCAACGGCGGGCGTAATCAAGGCGTGATGGCCGCTTCCGCGGAGGGCGCTAAGCAGGCCGGAGGGACTGTGATCGGCATCCTGCCCGATTCGACGGACAGCCGTGCCTCACCTCATCTCGACATCGCCATCATGACCGACATGGGCGACGGGCGGAATCTCCTCAACGTGCTTTCCAGCGACGTGGTTATCGCCTGTCCGGGAAAACTTGGAACTCTTTCGGAGGTCGTGCTGGCCCTAAAGCGCGGCAAACGCGTGATCTTGTTGGGATGGGAATTGACCGATCTGCAGTTCAAACCCTTCATCAAGACGGGTCAGCTAACTCACGCGGCCACACCCGAAGTGGCTGTCGAGCAGGCCGCCGCCACACTCGAAGCATTGCGAGGTGCGTCCAATGTCTGAGGTAGCCAGCCCGGTCACCAAAGTCCTTGAAGAAGATACGCCGTGTAGGCGTTGCGGGTACAACCTTCGCGGACTACTTCCAACCGGTCTTTGTCCCGAATGCGGCACCGCCGTCTCGTATTCCATCGTCGGAAACCTTTTGAAACAGGCCGATCCCGGTTGGTTGAAGCGCCTGCATATGGGAGCGTTGGTTAAGATTTGCAGCATCATTCTAAGCACACTTCAGGCGCTGGCATTTGCCGTGGACTCAACATTAGGAATTGCGGGGGCGCTCTCCCTGTTGGCAAATTTGCTCATCACGTCGCCTGAACCACCGATCGTTTTGAACGGGCGCCGGATTACGATACGCAACGCGCTCAGAATGTGCGCTGTCATGGTCTTCGTTGGCGATGCATTATTGAATAGCATTCTCTCATTCACACTTTCGATTCATTTTAGCGCCGCGAGCTGGAATGCCATCAGGGTCAAAGGTGGAATGTTAATAGGCTTAATAGGGATGTTTATTGCCTGGGGTGAAATGCTTTATTTTCGTCGTCTGGCTCATCGCATTCCCGACGCAAATCTTCTGAAATCAACTACATCATTTGTTCGGCTTGGTCCATTGGGGGTGTTCGTGGTTGGGCTCGCGACCTTCATTGTGGGGACTAGGGCACCACGAGATCCGTTAGGCTTTGGTCCGGGGCTGTTTGTTTTCTTCTTGGTTGGAGTTGGCTTAATCTCACTTTCAGCGTGGTACCTGTTGCTCTTGATCAAATACCTCAAGGCATTCCGACAAGCTGTAGCCGAATCGCGCGCGTCCGTGATGCCTCAGCCGAATGTCTAGAATTGGCAAATCGCATTGCCGATCCGCCGCACATCGCGACGCTTACCGATGCGTTCGCTTCTCCGAGCGCAGCTACGCGCACTCGGTGCTGTGGAATTACCTTCGATCAGGGAGATGTTGGCCGGGATGGTGCGGTTTTGCTACTCGCCGCCCCGCTCGATCTTACTCGGGCGCGAGCGTCGGTAATCACGTCGAGAAGCCCTAAAACATCACCAGGGCCTAGAGTGCCGTTGTCGTCGATGTCGAATCGATAGTCGGGAAGCGTGCGACCCCCATTGACGGCGTCGAGCAACGTTAGCATGTCGCGCGTGTCGGCTTTGCCGTCGCCATCGACGTCGCCGGGGAACCGGCCGATCCGCGTACTGGAGGAACTGTTCTTGTGGGTGATCGTTGTCCAGGCCTCGGGTTGGATGGGTCGATCGAATTGGACCGTGAGCGTCGGGCCGTCCGTGCTGATCTTCTTGATTTGGGGAGGAGTCGGACTTCCATCTTGGACGATTAAGTCTTCCGCCGTCACGCTACCAGAATCGGCATTGAACACCAGGCGCACCGTAATCCACGGGCCGCCCGATTTACTTGATTTCGTTGCGTTCCGCGCGTCCACCGCACCGTCGGGCGGATCGCTGGAGAGCATCCGCCGCCATCGCGCAGTAGGTTCGAGAACGACGGAAAGCCGCTCGTATTCAATGGGCATAATCTGCTCATTGTCCGTAGTAATCAGGCCCGTGGTATAGGGATCCTCCACCAAGGCGATCGTGAAAGTGCCCTTTGCGTTTGCTGACGGCGTAAGCTTGACCGTTCCGCACGAGAATTTCTTCCCATCCTGGGCGGTCACCGGGCCACCGTAGGGATCTAGCAATACACTCAGCCAACGGTATCCAAGCGAGGCCGAATCTACGAGCGGAATCGTCGGGTAACCGCGATGAACCCACTGGGGATCGACTTCGTCGATAAAGGCATTCGGGTCCTTTTCGGGGTTCATTTGGAGGTCGACCGGCTGCACGACGCCTTGCTCGCCGGTGGCGTAGCTCGCGTCGTCAATCTTAATTTGGTAGGCGCGAAGCTTCTCGCCGCCCGGCGACCAGTCTCGAATGAAAAACTTGGCTGTGACCACATCACCGTGAGAGATGGAAACTTGCTTCGCGGGACCGCCTGGGATCGGGATGCCGTTGACCGCGACCGCCTCGATCGAATAGGTCGGCGTTTGACCGACAGCCATGCTCGTTAACAGACCCCAAAGGAGGCCTGCTTGTCCGACCCTATCAAGCGTACCCATCGTTCGTTCTCCGTTGGAAAGGTTAAGGCCGGCCTTGC
>Ga0137429_1000121_pt1 | contig 41527 bp, 59 predicted proteins | sample EasRivERMZT736_2_FD_102304 | JGI IMG/M metagenome (GOLD analysis project Ga0137429, IMG submission 102304) | Soil microbial communities from meander-bound floodplain in the East River, Colorado, USA - East River MetaG ERMZT736_2 | ecosystem: Environmental > Terrestrial > Soil > Floodplain ...
CCGCGCGGAGGAGCGCGAGCACGTTGGCCTGGGCCGCCTCGGGCGCGGTGAACTCGAACGCCACCTCGGCCCCGTTCGACAGGCGCTGCGCCTCGAGCGAAGCCCAGCGTGGGCCACGGGCATACTGAGCAACGGGGTGAGCTCGGTCGACGCGCATCGAGGCCCTGAGCATCCGATGGGCGGTCAGGGCTTGGGCTTGGGGATCATCCAAGAGCGCCGCTGTTCCTCCCGAAGAGGCGTGAAGCTGGAAGGCCCCGAAGCTGGTCCCATGGTCTCCGACTTGGCGGGTATCGAGGGAGCTCTCGCGGAACGCGATTGCAACCATGAGCGCAGCGCTGCGATGCAGATCAGCATCTCCAGCGAAGAGAGCACCTTCGTCATGGAGAGCCGTGGTGATCGAAGTGGCGAGCGCGCCGTGACGGAGAATGGGCTGGGAGTGGGGCGAGAGCGAGACGCAGAGCGAGAGCACGAACCAATAGAGCGACATCATCCGTCGTGGGTAGCACCGTACGGGCCGAGCGTCGCGTCGTAACCCTTTCGGGCGAGCATGGAGCCCTTGCACATGGCCCAAAGGTTCTTGCGGGAGGTCGCATCGAGGCTCCTCCACCGGAGGACGATGAACCCGTCCACGAGCCCCGTGCGCTGCCCCTCCTCGAGCTGCCTCACCATCGCCCCGAGCTCGCGAAAGGTCGCGCGGTAATCCCCTGGCGGCAGCGGGCTCATGGAGCCGGCGCAGGAGGCTCGGTGGTGATGCGGACCACGAGAGCCTCGAGCTCGGCGACGCGGGCCTCGAGCAGTCGGTGCTTCTCTCGCAACGCCTTGATCTCTCCGATCTGATCTAGAGGGCTTTGGTCATCTTCATCAGGTCGAGGCATAGCTGGTGTTCTATCCGGTTGAGAGATTGAAAACTGTTCTGTAGCAGATTGGTGGGGGCGCCCAGCCCAGCCAGGGGGAGCCCTAGGGCCTAGCCCCCGGGGTGGCCCAAGCTACTAGGATCGGCCCACCGGCCTATCGAGGCCTCTAGGGGAAGGGCACATCAGGTACCTCGGCGGCAGGGGCAACAGCTATCCCAAGCTTCTCTTTGATGACTTGCGAGACCTTGGGTCTACAGGTGGGGCACCCACCGATCGCACCCATGATCAACCCGCTCAGAGTCATCCACACCGGGTGCGCGCTGACATCGCTTGCTCGGCCCTGAGACGCTTCGAGCATCATCCGACCCTGCAACTCCACCAGTCGCGTCAGCTCGCGGATAGCGAGTAGCCCAACCCTGGGATCCTTGCCCTTCCCCTCAGCGTCCCCAAGCGCCTCTTGCGAGATCTGCTCAGCCCGCGCTCTCAAGCGGTGAACTTCCTGGGCTAGCGAGGCTCCCGAGAGCATCTGGGCTATCCCGCGCTGCACTTGCTGGGCAAAAGCGGGGCTTGGGCTAGCTGGGGTCCCACGTACCCCGCTAGCTGTCATAAGCAATCCAGCCATGGCTCGCGAGTGCACGACGTGTCGCGCGAGGCCAGAGAGACTCAGCCCGTACTCTTTAGCGAGCATTGTTCGGGACTTGACCGCGTGGGCCAGTTCTTTGTCTAGCGTCTCACGCTCGGGATGTCCGCATGCTGAACAGGGACCGGCCATAAACCGGTTCTAGAGGATCTGCTCTCTCCCGTCCCTTTTAGTCTCTCGTTCGCGCCGCAGACTCCTGCTCGGAGCTGCCGCAGCCGCGCTCCCGAAGCGGGATCCTCATGACGGGCGCGCGAGACGAGAGAAACATGTGCGACCGTGTGTGTGCAAGTTCTGTCACATAGGGCACAACGTAAAGAATTGTAAAGGAGCACTGCGTCAACGCGTCAAACGCAAAAAGGTCCGATGCTTAGCACCGAACCTTTCACGCCCGATCTAGTCCGAGGACCATCGGGGGCATGTCTAAGATGACACTATGTGACCATATGTCAAGGGACCGCCTGCACGACCCGCTGGCGCGCTTTCCCGAGCTCGGGCCCCGGGCGTCAGTCCCCGGGCGAAAGCTCGTCCTCGGCTAAGACGTCGCGCGCGAAACCGTGATTGCAGCCCCCGGCGATGGGGTGGCAAACGTGGGTTGTCCCGTCCGTTTGCTGGGCTGCAATTCGGGCCGGGAGGCGCACCACCGCGTTTCGGTGACAGAAGGGACAGATCGCCTCGACGCGCGAGGTGTAGGGCCGTCCCTGGTAGATCCACTTGAAACGGATCATCGGGGCGCCTTTCCGTGCGTCTCGCAGGTCCCGTGCTCGTCCACCGCGAGATAGCAGCCCGGTGTCCAGCACGCGACCGGCTCTAGCCAACACTCGTCGTACGATTCACCCAGGAGGCATCCGCAGGACTTTCGCTCCTGCTCGGGTTCCGCGTAGGCGCTTTCGATGCGTTCCCCGCACTGCTCGCAGGTGAGGTCAGGATCTTCCCAATTCACTTCCGCAGCGACGACTGAGAGATCCTCGTCCTCTTCCGTGTTGCAGCACTTGGGACACCAGCACGACGCATCGCGGAAGGTCTCGCGGGTGTCTGCCGTCACGAAGTAGAAGACCGGATAGCAGCCGATCGAGGTGAACGAAGGGAGCGCACCCGCGCGGAGCTCGCTAGGGTTGCTCGGGTCTCGCGAAGTGCCAAGCAAACGCGCAAGCGCGATCACTGCGGCACCAGCCTTGAACCGCGGCAACCCGCGCAGGTTTCGGTGTCCTCGTTCACGGTTCCGCGTCCCCCGCAGTCTTCGCAGGGTTGCAGATGAGCGACCGCGAGATCCACGATGCGGCCACGAGGTATGCCTGTCGTGCTCGCGAGCGCCTCTAGGCGCGCTTCAGTGACAGGTGAAAGCGTCATGTTGCGAGCCACCCGACAGGCGGGTTTCAAGGTGCGCGGGTTGATCGCTGCGATACGTGGCTTCATAGCTGTTGCTCCTTTAGTTTCTCGAATGCTTGCTCGGCTCTGCTGAGGATCTCCCGAATGCCTGTCACCGACAGATCCATTGACTTGCTCAATCCGCGTAGCTGTCGAGGCGTCAGGCCTACCGCGTTGATCTCGGCGAGCAGGCGCACGAATTGATCCGCATCGCTGACAGGCTCCAGGATCGCGAATGCGTGCAGCTCACCCGCGAGACGCGAGCCGCAACAGTCGCACCCGCTGTTACTAAACTCCAAGATCCCTTGCCCCGTCTCGCTATCGAAGTCCGGGACTAGATGCGTCCCTAACTTGTCTAGCCCCGCTTCAGTGCGTTCGATCTGCTCGTCCGACTCAATGCCGCTCGCATCGCCGTTGACGGCCACCATGAGGCAATCGACGCAAAGCCAGATCCCATCCCGAGCAACACGCATCATCGTTCCCCGTAGCGGTGCATGGCTTCGCACGTGATGTCATCGCCGTACTCTTCCGCGAAAGCGATCTGGGCTTTGGTGTAGCTCGTAAAGTACTCCTCGTCGGTGTCGCCTGGCTTCATTGCGAGTAGCGAAAGCACTAACTCTTTCGCGTCATCGCCGTCTAGCGAAGTGGAGCTGTTGACCGCGCACCATGTCTGGCCTCGCTTCCAGATCGTGCGGGTGCGGCGCCTTCCGTTCTCTGTCCAGATGAGCCGGGCTCGCACGTCGATCCGTTGGTGTCCAAGCTCACCGGTGTGGTTTCCGTCCCATGCTGTCACCGCGAGCACATGTCCCCCGTAGGCCTTGCCTCGCAAGGCTACGCGCAACATGAAAAGCCGATCCATGTCCTCGTACATGTCAGGCCTCGCTTTCGTCGTTGGAGTGCTCGTCCCACGCTGAGAGCATCGCGCGTGCGATGGTAGCGATAGCGCAATACTGGATAACCGAGATCCGTTTGGTCATGTCCGCGCCGCATCCAAGATCGTCGGCCTCGCTCTCAGCGTTGGCCCACGTATCGGTAAGGCACATGTCGGCCGACCACTGGTAGATGTCTCGCGTGTACACGTCCACCGCGCTATCCGCGTATTCGTGCACGCTGTCATCATCCGTTAGCGCACCATCGTCAATCCAGGCGCATGCGTCGCGACACTTGCGATAGATCCAATCGTTCGGAAGGTCGGACCCGTGGACGTCCCGGATTGCTTCGTGTAGCCATTCGGGGCGGTCGTCTGTTAGGACAACAGCTTTGGATCCGTCGTTGCGTGTGATGGTCGTGAAAAACTTGGATAGGTTCACTTCGCACCTGCGAGCACGGCGCGCATGGCCGCAATGACGTTGCGTGCATCCTGCAACTCTGCCCTTGCCTCATCCAAGGCGCGGCGCGTCCGATCTAGCTCGCGTCGTGCACATTCCAGCGTCTCACGTGGGACGTAAGCGACGACGGGTGCCGATGCGGGCGCGGTCATTGGAAAGGGATCGCGATGCGTGGGCGGATCCTCATCGGGAGCGGTCGCGAGTAGCAGCGGGGGCGCCTCTGTTGGGCGTTGAGACTTCGGCTCCGCTCCCTTCCGGTGCCCGTTCTCATTGTCGCGAGTGCAACTAATCATGTCCCCTTTCCAGACCATTCGCTCGCACGATTCGAGCGCGCAGGCCTGTTGCCACTTCGCTACGCGCGCGGGCGGGTTGGGTTTCGTGGGATCGGCAATGAGCCGACAGGCGAGGTGATAGACGGCCATGTTCAGATTCCTCCACTGCGAAGTGTTGCGGGTGCGGTTTCGTATTCGGTTTCGCCCGTCCACACTTGCGGTTCGCGAGCGAGCTCGTACCAGCTGCTAGCTGTTGTCCGTGGCGCGGCCACGATGAGGTCACGAGAAGCGGCAAAGGCGCGGAGCTTTGCGATCGCGTGCTCTGCCGTGAGACGCGGGCGCATCGCGCGTTCGATCATGCGGTCGACTGCGGCGCGCTGTTGCGTGGAGACTTCCGCGGTATCGGGAGCGAGCGAGTTAGGCATATCGCTACAGTGTCCACGTCTCGCGGCATGTTCCAATCTTTTTTGCAAAAAAGATTACATAGCCGAACCGCACTAGGAGAGTGACCTTCTAGCGCAACAGCTATGTGTGTCGTGACGTGGGGGACGTGCCCCGAGTGTGGTCGGCCCGTGTGGTTCACGACGAAGAATGGGAGGATCAACCCGTCGCACCGCTGGCGGTGCCCTCCGTGGCTCGCGAGACGAGCTCGACAGACGTCGATGGCCGCCGCGCCAGAACAGAGCGGCCACGCCTCGAGTCCCCCGCCCACGCACCGTCCTGGCCGTCCTGCTCGGCGTCCAAAGGCCGAAGTCGCACCGTGACGCGCGCGCCGCGAGACGGGCCGCGCGGGAACCCTTGCACGTAATATCAGTAGTGTCTACTGTAATATCAGTATGATGTACATCTACCTGATTCGGGCCGGGGCAGCGTTCAAGGTTGGAGGTACCAACAACCCGGAAGGTCGCCTGAAAAACATGCAGACGCATAGCCCGGAAGCATGCTCGTTGATGCTCGCCGAGCCGGGTGGGCACGCGACCGAGGGGAGGCTTAGGCGCCACTTCCGCGCGCTCGGTCTTCACATCCGGGGAGAGTGGTTTCGCTGGAAGCCCAGCGTGCTAGAACAGGCGAAGAGGATCCTCTCCAACATGCAGGACGATGCAGCCATGCCCAAGCCGGCCACGACAGAACCAAGAGACGGTCTCGCCGCCCGAATGCAGAAGGCGCGCATCGATCGCAACATGACGCAGGGCCAACTGGCCGAGCGCTTGCGCGTGCGTCAGTCGATGGTCTCGATGATCGAGAACGGCGAAGAGGTTGAGGACGGCGTGAAGTACAGCGACGAGCTCGCCAGCCGCATCAAGTCCTGGATCGATTCTGGTGCCGGCCCCGCGAAGAAGAGCCCAAGGGGGCCCTACGCGAAGCAGCGCGTCACCATCAAGAGGTAGCGGGAGCTGGACTCGAACCAGCGGTCTCCGGCGTATGAAGCCAGCGGGGTGACCAGGCTCCCCCATCCCGCAGCGCGGCGCCGTCTCTTCGTGACCTCGGCCTAGGCGTCGGGAGGAAGGGAGCGGCGCTACTCCGGTAGCTGTACCGCTACTCACCCCCTCGAGCAAGTCGTTTCAGCTTCGACCACTGCGCCTTCGAGAGCTTGATGTTCACGGCCCCGTACGGAGCTCCGGCAGGGCCACCCGTTCGCACAAGAACGAGGACAGCGTGACCGTCGCGATGTTCCGCAACCTTCACGTCGTCCCCCTCGTGGAACGCATCGAGACCGAGCCAGCGCACGGCCGTCTTCTCAGCCTCGTGCACCATCTCGAAGGGATGGCCCGTGCGCTTCGCGCGCTCCTCGGTCTCGGCGAGATCGGCCGCGTCCACCTCGACGAGCGCCTGCGCCTCCTCGAGCGGCGTCTTCCCCGAGAACAGGGAGAGCGTGCGCAGGACGGCGGGATCTTTCTTGCGGCTAGCCAAGGTTCTCCGTGATGAGGATCTCCACGCCCCACGGTCCCTTCTTCTGGTCGACACGCCAGTCCACGCGCGCGTCCTTGTCGTCGACCTTGAGCACCTTCGCGATGGCGTCGCGCACGTGCTTTTGCGAGGCCACCAGGTTGTCGCTGTCGAGTCCGGGGCCTGGAGAGATGCGGGTGATCTGGACGATGAGCGGGAGCTTCAGTTTCTTGACGGCCGCTCCCGCCGTGTTCATGCAGAGACCAACGATGTGCTTCTGGTGCTCGGTGCGCGCGTTCCTCGAGCGCCAGTGCTCGCGGAGGTTCTGCTCGCTCACCGTCTTCAGGCCAGGTACCGCGATGCTCACGTTTCTTCCGGCTCGGGTGGCTGGTACACGCCGTTGTTGAACAGCGCCGTCGCTTCGCGGACGGGCCTTGGCGATTCCAGGCGAGGCCGCACGCTCTTGGGGGGATACTTGTTGCTCGTCGGGCCAGAAGTATCCTGCCTCGAACCAGACGGGGGTGAAGAGTCCCGACGTGGTGGGACGGCGAGTGGGGCGCGCCCCCTTGGCCTCTTCTGTCCGCACGTCGGGCACTCCTCGCGAAACTCGTGCTCGAACCGCTCCGCGTGCTTTTTTTCTAGGACTCGACAACTTGCGCATAGACGTTCCTCGTCGTGGCCGGTGGCCTCACTACATTCGAGCTTCACGGGTCGGAACGCTGCGTCGTACGTCAGCGCTCCCGCACATACGCGCCTGCGGGGCATGGTTCGCAGGCGATGGAGATGGAGCGGACAGAGCGGAAAGGTAGAGCCAGCTTCGACAGGCTCGCTGCAAGTCTCGACCACTCCGTAGATGTTGATGCCCTGACACGTCAGCTTGCGATGGGGCGGCAGATTCACTCACGACCCCGACCACGACCCCGACCGCGACCCCGACCGCGACCACGACCCCGACCGCGACCGCGACCGATCGAAACCCTCACGCATGATCGCGGCGTTCACTTGGTTGCCGTGGGGAGCGGGTGATTCCAGGGGAACATGTCCACGATGGCCCCTCGGCCAACAACTACCCACGACGGCACCTTCTCGACTTCTCTCAAGCTCCCGTTGGCTAGCGCCTCCGAAAGTCTGCCGACGTCGGCGAGCCAGGACGCCTCGTCGAGCACGATCGAGTCCACGCCGATGCTGACGACACGACCCACCTGATACATGGTTACGGTTCGGATAAGGACAGAGTCCCCAATGGAAAACGGGAACCCGGTCTTCGGATCGATCTTGGTTGCAGCAGTCTTCTTCGTCTTCATGTGAGTAGTCTTCCCCTATCTCTTGCTTCGTAACGTTGGCGAGCGCAGATGATGCTCGTGTGGTCCATGCCGAACAGCTCACCAGCTTCGACGCAGGACATCGGCACCTTGAGCACCTTGGCGATGCACGCGTCTCGCGCATGCACGACACGTGTGTTGCGGCGGCCCATGAGAACCGACTCGAGGAGGACGTTGTACTCCTTGCAGATCTGCTTGAGCTTCTCGAGCAGACCTCGCTCGGACAGCGCACGCCGAAGCGCCTCCACTTCCTTCGGCGTGCGGTGCGGACGGTTGGCCATGATCAAAATGGCACAAAATCTGGATGATCGCGCGGGAGCTCTCGATTGTCGGTGATCCAGACGCCGTTGATGTCCCATCCCTGCTCGTAGTTGGCCTCGTTCGCGGCTTCTGGATCGGGCACGTACTCGGGCGTAGGCTGGAACCCGCCCTGTTGCGGCTGGCTCTGCCCGCGCTGCCCGAACCGCTGCTGCGCCTGCTGCCGCTGCTGGTTCCCAGCATTGCGAGGATTGTGGGACTGCTGCTGACGACCACCGAAACCGCCCTGTTGCGCACGTGGCGGTCCTCCTCGCTGTTGCTGCTGGCCGCCCTGTTGCTTGTTGTTGAACATGGCCTCGCGTTCTTCGCGCGTGAGCGGCACCTGGAGCTGGCACTTGCCGTCGATCGGAAGGCAATCGAGCTGCACGTTGATGCTGCCGTTCTTGTTGGTGAACGCGACACCGATCTTCGTCCACTGCGTCTTCGTCACACCGGCCCTGTCGGTGTACTCACGAATGCTCATGCAGTCCCACCGATTGCTTTGATCGCTCACGTGATGCCTCCCATGGGTTCGGGCTCCATCGCCATGATGGAAGATGCCCCTGTACGAAAGAGCCAAGAGAGACTCTTCCTGTCTGATTCGGTGATGCCGCCACGATCCTCTGCCCGTGCCAGTAGGATGTTGGTGGCGTTCACCCTGCTCTTGAGCGCGTCCACCAACTCTCTCTCTTGCCTTGTCATGCTCATCACTTCCTCCCGTTGACTTTGCGGACCTGATCGAATGCCTCACCACGCTTGATGAGCGGAACGATCTCGTCCTCTGTCGCGCCGAGGCGCTTCAGGAGCTCGATTGCGCCCTCCTTGTCGAACCCGAGTCGCCCGGCCATGGGCAATACCTTCAGGAGCTTTCCGTCCGGGAGCGGGAACCCGCCCTCGGCGCGCATGCGTTCCTTCAGGGCGTCCTCGGTTTTCTTGACGATGTTCTTCTTGATCTCGGCGAGCTTGAGCCAGGCATCGCCGCACTGCTCGACGGTGAGAGCGGCGATGTTGTCCACGATGTCGAGCGATAGCATCGACTTCGCGAGTTTCCACTTCGAGGGGCAGTGCGGGAACGCCCCGCAGTAAGTGCACCATCTCCCCTGAACGGTGCGGAGCGACGAGTGATTCGTGACGCCCTGTTCGAGCTCGTGCTCGAGGCGCTCGGCGACGTTGAACGCTTCCATCATGTCGTCGGCACGCTGATCCAGGTCGACGAGATACAACGTGGCCTCGTCGGTCGTGAGCGTGATGTTGTCGTCGCGGTCCTCGATGAAGACGAAGCCCGCGTCGACCTCGTGCTCGTCGATGATGCCAGGCAGCCAGAGGAGCGCCATCGCCTGAATGTAAAGCTGCCACCACGAGCTCGTGATGCCGAACTTGAAGTCGCGGAGCCAGAGACGTTGCGTCGCTCGGCCCTTCACGTCGAGGGAGCAGCAGATCTCGAACGGCTCGAGACGACGCCCGAGCGCCTTCTCGTACTGCCTCTTGATGTTGCGCCCAAGATACCTCGACGTGCGCTTCTCGACGTTCACGACGTAGGCGTCCTCGGCCGTGATGTCCTCGACGCCAACGAACAGTTTCGCGAGCTTCGTGGGCATGTGCGGGAGCGCGAGCTCGAGGCGCTCCTGCGCTCCTGGCACCTTGTTGTAGTAGTTACAGAGAAGCTCGTGGCCGTCGTTGCCGGACTCGTTGAGCTCTCCGTAGCTCTCGTGTTGCGGAAGGATGTGCGAGGCCGAGCAGCGATAGAACGCCTCGGCCGTGCTGGCGCTCGGTCGCTTCACGGGATGTCCTTCCCGCAATGCGGGCACTTAGCTGTTGGTCTAACTTCTGGAGTAGCCTCGGCCGGAATTGCGGGAGGCTTGGGGGTTGGTCTCTTGGGTCGCACGGGTCCAGGCGCGACATACTCTCGAGGCTGGAGCTCGACCTCGCCCGTGCGCGACTTCACCTGTTTCAATGGCGGTCCCTCTTCGCAATCTCGGACTCCGCCATCCGCTTCGCGACGGCTGCCGTGAAGTTCTTCATCTCCTCGAGATCCATCATCCCGTGGAGCAACACGTCCTTCAGGCCCTGAGCGGCGAGCCGCTCCATGAGCTCTTTCAGATCCTTCGCGCTCGGCGCGGGACAGTCTTCGGTCTCGGTGACGTACCCGCGCGAGTCGAGCTTCGCGCCGAGAGAGACGGCGGCCGAGCGGCGCAACGCTCCCATGAGCATGTTGATGAGCAACGTCATCCCATCCATGTGCAGATAGAGGGCGGGCTCCTCTCGGTCGCCGTCGTCGCTCACTTGCGGAACTTCCCGTAGGCGAGATTGGCGGCCTGCTTCAGATCGTCGGGCTGGCCGAGCGCCGTGACGAGCTCGAGGCCTTCCTGAACGCCCTTCATGTCGGGGGCCGATGCGAACAGCGCGATGGCCCTGGACTTGATGGCGTCGAAGACGAACTTGCGATCGGGGTGATTGCCGCCGAAGTGCTGGTCGGCGTCCTGCGCAAAGGCGTAGAGGATGGCGAAGGTGTTGGTCGTGTTGATGCGAGAGACGGCAGCCGTCGCTCCGTTCTGCTGCTGCGGAGGAGCGACACCGTTGCCGTTCGGGAACGGCATCTCGGCGGGGACGTCGACCGTGCGCGCCTGCGTGAGCGGGTAGTTGGCAGGCGTCGGCTCGGCCTGCGTCTGCTGTACGGGTTGCAGATCACCACGCGGGAGCTCCTGAGCGGGTGCCTCCTTGGGCTTGTTCGGCCCGCGCGTGCGCTTCGCGGTGTCTGCCGGTTGCGTGGCAGCGGCAGCGAGCTGCACGCCTGGCGCCGCGTTCTCGTCAGCTCCGAAGCCGCGCGGGACTGCCTGCTGCGCGGCGGCTGCTGGTTCGGGCACGTAGATCTCCGTGTCGTCTCCCGCGGTCGGAATCATGAGCACCATCAAGATGGCGTACTTGCGCGAGGCCTGCATCGCCTTGTTGAGCGCCTTGTCCTGCGTGTCCATCGCCTCGCCCACGGTCGACGTGACCTGCTTCGATCCGTCGAGCGCGGAGACGAGCGTCCATTCGATCTCAAGGATGGCGTGCGACTGGTACTTCCCCTTCTCCGTCGTCCCATCGCGGAGCTCCTTGGACAAGATGCGCGGGTACATCGCGATCTGATGCTCGGCGCTAAGGCCGCAAAGGATGTTGTCGAAGTCCTCGATGCCGCGGAACTTGTAGCCCATCGGGGCCTGGCGACCCTTCTGGATGCCGCCCCCGCCCGCGATGGCGAGCTTCAGAGCGCAGATAGCCTTATGAATGCCGAGTCCGTCCATGTTGTTCAATCTCCATTCCAACGCCAGACGTCGAAGCCCGGCTTTTCACCAAACACACAGAGCATGCAGTCTTTCGGATAGGGGTCGACCTTGCCCGTCTTCGGGTTGGGCTCCATGCCCTCGAAGGTGAGCCGACCGTTGAGCACGAGCACGAGCGCATGTCCGTGCACGTAGCGCGCGAACCAGTTGGCCCCGACCGCAGCAGGGACAAGGAACAGGATGCGTCCACTGTCGAGACCGACGTTCGTCGCCGCACACTTCTTGGCCCACGGCGTGATCTTCGCGAAGGGCGGGTTGAGGAAGAACGTGGCGCTCGTCCCGAACGAGAGCCAGTCGAACGCAAGAGAATCTTCGGCGTACTCAGAGCCAGGACCGAGATGGTCGCTCGCCTTCTTGTTGTCGGAGCGGGCAGCGAGGTCTACCTCGATGAACCCGAATCGCCGTTGCGCGGCGGCAAGGAAGTCGCGCGGAGTGCCGTAGTCCTGCTTGGACTTGCCCGGCTTCTGGACGGGCATCTTCATTGCGGTGACGGAAGAACGACGTCCTTCCAGCGCTCAACGTGCTGAGCGCACATGAAACGTCCCGCGATCCTGCGGGTCCACGGCTTCAGACAATGCCCGTAGTCGCACGGGGCGTCAGGATGCGGTACAGGAGGGGGCGGTTCGGTGTCCGCGAACGGACTGGTCTCTTCTTCGGGTTCGTCTTCAGGTCCGGCCATAGCGATACATCTATGGGACGAACCGCCGCGCTGTCAATCTAAAAAGTTGGGGAAAGAACTTTTCGATTCGAGCCGCCCGGTTTTCAGGAAACGCACCACGTTGGCATGCGTCCCTTGTAGTCCGCGCCGATCATGTTTGCGTCGACCCACGTGTTGCCGCGCGTGTAGCTCGGGAACATCTGCGTCATGCACCAGCCGCATCCAGTCGGCTCAGCGAGCGCGTTGTTCCTGTCTCGGATGGAGCCCTGCCCGCGCCAATAGCGTTGGACCTTCAGGGCCCAGAGCTCGTCAGACGTGAGCGGTTGGGGAACCCCAACGTAGAGGCCAGGGACGTACCCAGCGACCGCAACAGCCAAAGCCCACTCGTTGATCTTCCCGATGAGAGCGACAGGATCGGTACGGAAGGCCTTCATGCCCTCGAGATCGAGGAACACGGTGACGCCCAAGGGGATCCCGAGCGCCTTCAGTTGCGCAATCTCGTCGTTCGGTCCATCGGCGTACTCACCCGCGAGCGTGACGGGAACGTAGGCCATGCCCGCGTCGAGGATGTGCGCCACGCGCGCCGCGTTGATGACGCCGAGGTAACCGGCCACGGCGTCCACGCCCGTGAGCTTGAGCGCGTGTGCCTGCGCAAGCGTCCCACCCTGGGAGAACGGCAGAGAGTCCACGACCACCGATCCCACTTTCGATTGCGCGGTTTTCATCCTGGCTGTACCTTCCTCGTGCGTAGCATCTTCTTCGTTCCCACCGACCCCCGCTCTGCTGGCCATGCAGGGCGGGGGTTCTCCTTTTCAGGGACCGCTTGGGGCGTCGTTGAACGCAGCGTTGTCGAGCTGCTGCTTCACCATCTCCTGATGCTCCATGAGCGCCTCCTGCTGCTGCGTTCTGTCGTCGCCAGCACGGAGTAGCTTCAGGATGGTGCCGAACGTGGAGACCACGAACGTGATGAGGGACTCGGGGATCGTGACGTTGTTGGGCATGGAGCTCACTTGCAATCGAGAGACGTGGTTCGAGGGGGGCGGGGCGGATTCTGACGAGATCGCACGGCGTTCTCGCACTGGATCGATTCCTGACACGCCTCGTCCCTGGTGATGACACCCTTGGTCTGACGAGCCTTTGCGGCAGCGGTGCATGCAGCGAGCTCGCCGCCATAGGTGATGTGCTCCGGTGGAGAGCACGCGATGTGCACGGCCGAGAACGCGGTGCCAGCAGCAAGGATGATGATGAGCTGCGCGCCCACCTTCCCGGCGACCTGCACCGCTTGCGGCCACATGCGCGCGAGCAGTCCAGCGAGCCCGGTAATGACGGCCTCGCTTGCGGTCGCATGCCCCCCGAGCGCCATCGCTCCGACGAGCCCGATGATGGCGTAGATGGGACCGTCCTGCGCCAGCTTCATCGCGACGTCGGCGAAGGTGACGGCCTTGGGGGGCTTGACCGAATCGAGGGGGGGCGTGCTGACGCTGTTCATCGGGATCCTTGTGTGCATGTTACAGGTATGTGAACAGACCGGCTCCAGAAGCGCCGCTCGTCTGCCCGTCAGCGTTGGTTACGACAACATCGACAGCACCAGCGGCGTGTGCGGGAGTCGTGCAGGTGATTCGAGTGGCCGAGACGCGGACGACGCTCGTGGCAGGCACACCGCCGAAGGTGACGGTCGGAGGGCCGGGGTCGTCGAGGAAGCCGGTGCCCTGCAAGTCGGTGATGGCGGTCCCGCCCGCTGCGGGCCCCGTGTTCGGCACGATACCCGTGACGGTCGGTGGCGGGTCGTAGGTGAAGTTGGGCCCGACGCAGAACTGGCCGTCTGGCGCCGTGAGCTGCGTGCCGACGATGCCCGCGGGGTCTCCAGGCGTGATCGCTGTCATGTGTTGCGAGTCGATGAGCGTGCCGAGCACCCACGTGAGACCGAACGAGACCTGCGTGCCTGCCACGAAGTCCGAGCCCTCGCACATCACCAACGTGCCGCCGGTGAAGGGACCGTGGTTTGGGGTGACGGTGTTCAAGGTCGGAGGAGCATAGAGCTGCCCGGCCGGGATCTTGTCCTGCCCGGTGATGGGCAGATGAATGCCGAGTCCGATCTTCATTAGAGCAACAGGAACCCTGCCGCTGTCGAGCCGGCTTGCGTGATCTTGCGGATGCCGATCGGATACACGAACCCCGCGAGCAACGCAGAGAGTACAGCCGTGCTGCCGTCGAGCAGCGTGACGACAAGCGTCCCGGCGACCGTGACGTAGAAGCCTCGAGCGGGAACCTCTGGCGTTTGATCGCCAGCACCGTAGTTGATGGCCACGGCGCCGATGGCCGGGTCGGTTCGCTGGACGGCGCGCGCGGGATAGAGCTCACTCATGGGGATCCTCCTTCGATGCTTTCGCTTGCAGACATCATGTTCTTCGTGGCCTTCGAGCCGCTCGCGCCAGACTTCCCAGCATTCGCGCTTTCGTTCTTCTCGGACTTATCCGCATAGCTGTCGCGCATCAATGCCTGAAAGTCAGACTCGAGAACTTCGTTCGTCACCTGGCCGAGCAGGACACCGACATGGATCTCTCGCTCGTAGTCGATGGGCGCGGCGAGATACATCGTCTGTCGCCTCACCTCGTTGCGCATCTTGTCGAAGAGTCTCGGGTAGACAGCTTCGATTGCGTTCACCTGAGTCTGCGTGATTGATCCGTCTTCGACGTCGGCGAAGATCGAGAGCGGTTCGTCGATGGTGGCCGAGCTCCGCATGAACTCGTAGCGCGCGGTCGGGCCGACGTCGCCGGGATCGAGATGCGGCGTCAGACTGTTCGGGTCGCGTTGCGGAGCGGGAAGGATGCTGAGAAGGAAAGCGTGCGCGCGCTGCGTCGTAGCCAAGATCTCTTGGTACGTGCCAGGAGCGTCGTGCGCGATGTGTCCTACCGACTCGCGCACGCGGCGCTCTAGCTCGAGAGGGTTCGCCTCGAGCTCGATGAGACTGCTCGACAGCTCCTCGAAGGTGGGCGCTTTGCGCTCGCTCTTGGTGACGTCCTCGTTCGTCGCTGCGCGGACGGCCTTGCTCGAGGTGCCCGTCAGGATCGACGTCGCACCGCTACGGATGGCGTCGTCCACCGTCGAGAGCGTGGTCGACAGGCCACGCAGCGTGCGCGCCGCGAGAAGGTTGCCGTGGTTGCGGGCCTGCCCTGCCGCAAAACTAGTGCCGAAGGCCGTGGCCGCAGCGGGAAGGTTGCCGTGTAGCACCGACGCGCCCGCGGCCCACATGGCTCCTCCCGACACGAGCGGCTTGCTCTTCATCGCGGCCTGGCGCTCGGTCATGCCCTTGATGAAGGGGTCGACGTCGGTCGTCGTCTTTGCTTCGGGCAGACCCTTGATCTCGGCGCCGTGCTTCTTGGCGAGAGCGTCTCGTTCCTTCGTGGCGATGGCCTCGGCCTCGATGCGTGCCGCTTCGGCGTCTGCCTTGGCCGACGCGATACGCGCCGCGCCGCGCTTCTCTGCCTTGGCGACTTCTCCTTCACCCTTGCCGCGCGCCTTCTCGACGAACGTCGCGGTCTCGGCTTCGACCTCGGCAACGCGGGCCTTGGCGACGTCGGCCGCGGACTGCGCCTTGAGTGCCGCAGGCGAACGCACGGGCGCTTCGCGCGACGCCTGATGGATCGCCTGCTTGGCCTGGACTTGGTTCGTGTGGAGCGCTTCGGTGACGGCCGTGAGGTGTTGCTCCGCGGTGTCGCGCGCGGTCCTCAGCGAGTCATAGAGCGACGAGAGACGCTTCGCCTCGGCCTGAACCGACTCGCTTCCTGTCGTCGTCGCGCGCTTCTCTGCGAGCTCGCCGAGGCGCTCGGCCGTCCAAAGCTCTCCGGTCTCGGTGTCGAGATCGCCGACGCGAGGAGGACGCTGCGCGTACTGCGCCTTGGACCCTGAAACGACGGGGCGGGGAGGGTTCTCGCCGCGACGCTTGGCCGCCTGGTACTCGATGAGATCGGCCTTCGACGCCCCTCGAGCGACGCCTCGCTCCGCGCCATCGGCGCCATCGCCGATCCTCTTGATGACAGCCTCGAGCTGCTTGCCGACGTCGGCGTGCTCCCGCGCGAGCTCCTGAAGGGACTTCGTGGCCGCCGCATGCTCGGCCGCGAGCGTGCCCTGGACGGCGCCGAAGTGGTCGGCGATGCCCCGGACTTCCGCGGCGCGGGCTGCCCCGGTGAGCTCGGCAGCCTCGACGCGCGCGCCCCCGCCAGCGGCTGCGTCGAGCACCCCCTCGGCCGCTTCGGTCTCCGCCGTGGCAACGCCGCGCCTGCCGGCCCCTGCCGCAGCCTTTCGAGCGGCCTCCTGGCGTGCGGAGAGGAGCGCGGCCTCGGTCGTCTGCGCGCCAGCCAGGGCGTCAGCGGCTCCTGCGGCCTCGGTCGCCGAGCGCGCGCGCTGGACGCCCTGCTCGCCCGTCAGAATGTCGGCGAGACCCTGCCTCGATGTAGGTACGGCGCCCTCGTTGAGCGAGCGAACGCGAGAGCCGGCGACGAGCGCCTCTTCGCCCTCGAGCCCGAGCTCGCGACCGATGGCCTTCGATGCCCCCTCCTCGAGCGCAGGGACCGCGCGCGACGTCGCCGCGGACACGCCCTTGCCGAGCAGGTGCGCGCCCCCCTCGAAGGCGCCCGTGAGCAACGCACCGACGACGAAGTGCTTCGGCAGGTTCGCGACGAGCATCTCGCCGTTGACCGCCTTGTCGCCGAGCGCGGCCTCGTTGACGTCCTTCGTGGTGGCCTGAACGACGTTCTCGACGCCACCGATCGCGGCGCGCGCGGCAACACCTCGAGCGCCAGCAACGGGCGCGGCGCCGAGGCCACCCGGGACCTTCAGGGCAGCGGCCACGCCGATCGCGCCAGCCACGTTTCCGATGACGCCCGTCGTCGTCGTGAGCACGGGGTGCCGCTCGTCGAGGCCCTTCAGGTACGCGGCCGTCGACTTGCGCGCGCTGTCTCCGCCAATGAAGTCGGCGACGCCCGTGATGCCCTGGTCGAGCGGAACGCCCGCAGCTTCGAGGATGCCGCGCTGGAGTGCATGGTTGCCCGCGAGTGCCATCTCGCCGTACTCGCCCGCGGCCCCGCCGATCGTCCCAAGCGCAGCGCGTTCCGCGTCCGCCTTGTCCGTCGCTGCCGCTTCGGTGGGCGTGATGACGCGACCGCCGCTCGACTCGAGCTCGGGGACTTGCTCGACAGGGAGCGTGATCGGTGCGCCGTCAGGACCAACGGCGGGGACGCGAGCGCCGGCCATCTACTTCTTCTTCTTTCGGGAGTGATGCGCTGCTGGTGCCGGGAGATCCTTCGGGTAGGCGACGCGCGGCGCTTTGGGCGTCGTTTCGCTCGCGGGACGCTCGGCCGTGTGCGCGGGCCTGTCAGGATCGCGCGACTCGGATCCGCGCGGCGCGAGCCCCTGCATCGGCTTCGAGAACTGCCCCGTCTTCACGGTGTTCTCCTCGAGCTCGCCGCTCGCGGGGTTCTTGGCGAAGCGACGCTTTACGATCGGCGCCGATGCCGCGTGCGGAGCCTCCTCGAGATCCTTCGACCATCGCGCCGTCTGCGAAGCGATGACGTCGTCGGCCACCTTCTGCTCGCCGTGACCAACGATGGGCACGCCACGAATGAGGCCGAGTCCTCCGGTCGCGTGGCCGGTGGTGGCCTTGGCGCGCTCGTACTCGCCCTCGCGAAGCACGCCCTGCTTCTCGGCGGATTCGATCGCCTTGAGCTTGTTCTGTTCGAGCTCCTCGATGCGCTTCACGAGAGACTTGTGCTTGTAGTAGCCCTCCGGCCCAGAGACCGCGGGCAACTTCTTGGCTTCCTCACGCAGCCCCGCGATCTCGTTGTTGATGCGAATGAGGCGCTGCTTCTCTTCGACCGTGGCGATGTACTTGTTCTGCGCTTCCTTGTTGGGGAAGGCGTAGCTCACGCCGTTCGGCGTCGTGACCACGAAGTCGGGTTCCTTGTGCCCGCCCGCACCGCTGCCGCCAACGAACCTGCCCTCGCGATACTTGTTGAGGATCTCGTCGGTGACGTCGGCCTGCTCTTGCTTGCCGAGACGGTTCGCGACGTCGGCCTGTTCCTTGAGGATCTGCGCCTGGAGATCGAGGTACTTGGCTTCGTTGACCTCGCCCGCATGGTCAGCCTTGTAGGCCTCCATCTGTTGCAGCACGTTGTCGTAGTACGCCAGCTTGGTCGCATCGATCGCCTTCTGCTGGTTCTTGAACCGCTCCTCGTGGAGATGCAGAAGGTTGATCTCACGACCCGCGGCCTTGCCCGCTTGCCTGCGCTCGTCGACCTTTGCCTGGATGTCCTGGTTGATGAGACCGTCGATGAACTTGCCGCCCATCGCAAGCGCGATGCCGCTCGCTGCGCCTCCCTTGCCCCCTGTTGCCATCTGAACGGTGCCGAGCGTGAGGGCAAGGAAGCCGACCATGCGCCCGAGCACGTGAGTCGACGACCAGAGATCTTCGGGCTTGCCCTGCGCCTTCTTGTTGAGCACCTCGATCTCGGCGAGGCGCGCGGAGACCATGCGGTCCCGGTCTTCGGCGAGGCGCTGCTGCTGCGCCATCGCAGACTCGTTCGCGTGCATCCGTGCAATCGCGGCGTCGTGCTCCTGCTGGTAGAGGTGCTCGTTCGCGGCACGCTCCCTCCCGCCTGCCTCGAGCTGGAGATGTCCCGCCGCGCCGAGCGCGTCGCGCACGCCGGGGGCCACGACCTTGCCGTGCTTCACGTCGCGCTTTTCGGTGTACGGCGACATGCCTCCCGGAACGTAGACACCAGGAGACGACGGCCCGCTCGCACCATCGTCATCGGCGTCCGCAGGTGGAGCCTCTTCCTTCTTTGCCTCGGTCTTCGCAGGCGGAGCCTTCTCCTTGTCGGGCGACCATTCGGGGTTACGCACCGGGCTCGAGGGCGCTGCCTTGTCGTCGGGGGCGTTGAAGCGGCGTGCTGCGGCGACGTCACGATCCGTGGCGCCGTACTGACGAAGCTCCTCGTCGCTCGGCGGCCCGTAGTTGGGCTCGGGAGCAGGCGCACGAGATACAGCGGCCTCCGGTGGAGCGTTGGGCAGATCGTTGACGTTGATGGTCTCGCCGCGCGCGGTCTCGACGCGCCTCTGGACGGGAGCGAGCGACGCCTCCCACGCCTGGCGCGCCTCCATGTCACGGATCTCTTCCTCGGTCAGTGCCATTACGCTACCCGCTTCTTTCCGCGTCGCGCCACGAGCGCGTCGATGGCCTTGTCGAGCTCGTCCTGCTGCTCCTGAAGGCTCGCGACGCCCGCAGCCGTCACACGCAGGGCGTCCTCGTTGTTCACCTTCTTGATGCCAGTGCCGTCCTCACGCACCGCAGTCGCGGTGATGGGGTTCTTCTCGAGGTTCTGCGCCATGAAGCCATGGTGTACCTGATCCGTGTCCTCTCCGAAGCCTTCCTTGTAGGTGTAGGTCTCGCCGCGGAGCTTTCGGTTCGCGTCCTTCTGCATCTCGATGAGCGCGTTGCCGCCCTTCGACTTCGAGTCTTCGTCGCTCGTCATGTAGTCGTCGAGCCAGTGGCTCTTGCTGCGCTCGATGGCGCCCTGCGTGCTCGGCCCGGCCGACGTCTGCGCCTCGGTCTGCGCCCTGGTGTTGGCGAGCATGTCGTCGCCGATCTTCTTGAGCTCGTCGTCGGTGTACTTGCGCGTCTTCGGCTTGCCGGGAGCCGGCTTCGCGGCGCTCGGCGCTTCCTTGGGCGAGTTGTACTTCGGCGTCGGCCCGCTGAGGCTGGCGCCGCTCGAGGACGACTTGGCCTTCTGGTTCGTGTCTACGTCCTGATCCCAATGCTGCTCGATGCCGCCCTCCTCCTGGCGGAGACCGACGATGTTCTTTGCGCGCTCGTCGCTCATGGCTTGCTCCCGAGTGAATGAAGTCGGCTGCCGCGTCGGCTTCAACTTGTCGATGAACTGACGGGTGGCGGGATGGATGTATGGGGAGCTGTCGAAGGCGTCCTTTCGCTCCGCTGCCTTAGTCGTCGCTTCCTGGTCTGCCTTGTCGCGCTCGACCGCGGTCTTGATGTTCTCCTCAGGCGTGCGGTTCTTCTGCCGCTCCATGATCTTCTCGTTCGACCATCGCTTGATGAAGCCGGGAACCCACTTGTTCTCGTTGTTGCGACGAATGAGCTCGGCGTCCTGGTTGCGCATGTAGCTCGCGCCCTCGTCCTCCCGAGACTTCTGTTGCGCTGCCTTGATCTGCCGATCCTGCTCGTTGCGCTCGTCGATGCGCTTCGACGCCTCCTCGTACGACTCGGGCTTCTTGACGGTGACGGCGCCCTTGGGGACGTCGCCCATAAACTTCGCGGTCTCTTCGGCGTCTTCCTTGTCCTCGCGCGCCTTCTTCTGTTCGGGCGTCTCGGTGGGCGCAGGCTGCTTATTCTTCGCGCGCTCGTCGCTCGGCGCATCGGGACGGAGGAACGCGGGCTGCTTCGCTTCCATGCCGCTCGTGCTGTTCGGGTTGAGGAAAGCCGGCTCCTTGGCCTCCATTCCGCTCGTCATGACGGCCTTCGAGAAGTCGTCCATGTCGCGCTCGGAACGCGCGCTCGGCGTCCCGTACTTCAGGACGTCGCGCGTGCCTGGCGCCATCCCGTGATCGGCGTCCCACGAGCTCGCGTAGGCGCCCTGACCGGACGGGCCACCGCCAAACATGTCGCCAGCCTTACCGCGACGAGACGCGGCGTAGCCCTTCGGCGCTCCAGCAACACCTAGCTCCATCTTGCCAGGGTCCGACTTCTCTTCGATGTCTTCCGGGTCACGCCCGTACTTGATCGACTTCTCGATCCCCTTGTGGAGCGCCTCGGTGTTGGGTGCGCCCTTGTCGTCAGGGTTCTCTTTTGGCTCGGTGCCCCACGTACGAGGCGCGGGATCGTTCTTCTTGTGCATGGACGTGTCGTACCCCGTGATCGACGGCGCCGTGTTCGCTTCGGTGCCTTCCGGCTCGGGGCCGGATCCCATCTTGCTCGACGGCTGAATCATGCTGAGCAGCGCGTTCGCGGGCTGGATGTCCTTCACGCGCTCGTCGCTCGACGGGTCGCTGGCTTCGCTTGCCGCGGGAGCCGTTGCGGCGTTCAGGGCGGGGCCCGCCACCGGGATCGCGTTGATGCCCGCGGACACGTACCCGATGGCCCGATCTCTGTCGGCCTGGTTCGCCGCTTCACGATCGGCTCGCATCTTGTCGGTAATGGCAGCCTGCTGCTGACGACCCGAGAGCGCCTGCTGGTGCATGTCGGTCGTCATCTTGTCCATGCCATACTGGCCCGCGTCGTTGAGCTTTCGCTGTTGCGCTGCGGCTGCGGCCTGGAGCTCCGTCTGCTGATCGCTGAGGCTCTGACCCGTCTGATCCAGCTTTCGCTGCTGAGCGAGCCCCTGCGCGTAGCCGGCTCGACCCGTGGCCATGTCGTCGGCCTGCTGCGCCTGAACGCCTTGCATACCCTTCTGCGTGAACGCGCCTCGAGACTGCTGCGCGTTGATGGAAGCGCCGGCCTGAGCGAGCGGATCGCCCGCGGTCGACAGCGCGGCGGCCTGCTGGTTCTGAGCGCCGCGATCGACAAGGCTTCGCCCGTACATGAACGAAGTCTTGTCTTCGCCGGTGGCCTGCTTGCGCCACTGCTCGTTGGCATCACCCTGGAGATCGCCCGACTGCTGAGCGGCTGCACGATCCTTGTCCGCCTGCGACCAGTCGAACTTGTAGGGATCGCGTTCTTGCATCCCTTTGCCGATCGACTGAAACCTGTCGCGGTCCATCTCCTCGCCGGACTTGTTGCCCTTGATGATGTTGCCGACAGGGTTGCCAGCGTCGTCGAGACGCACGCCGTTGTCGTCCCACCGGTCGTCGGTGTGCATGACCCCGCCGTAGGTGCCGGGGTTGAAGGGAGTCTGTCCGTCGAATCGTTCGCGAGCCATAGCTGTACCTCTTTACTTTTCGTCTTCGCCGCTAGCGAGGGAGCCGCCGAGCTTCCCGACGGCAGCGATGCCCTTGTTGTAGAAGCTCGCCATCCGATCGGCCTGCGCGGTCTCGCGCGCCATCGCCGCGCCCGTGAGTCCAGCGTGTCGCTGCTCGTTCTTGATACCTGCATTCATGGCGTTGATGTTGGTGTCGTAGCCGAGCCCCTCGTACCCGAGCTGACGCCCCTGATTGAGCTCGCGCTGGCTCATCTCGTTCGCGAGTCCCGCGCGCTGCCGCTGCTGATCGAGCGCCTGCTGTTGCATGTCCCCCGTGCGCTGCGCGTTCGTGCCTTGGCTGTACGCGCCTCGAGCGCCCGTGAGCTCGTCGGACCTTGCTCCCCCGAACTTGTTGGCCACGCCGAGCTGGTTGCGAGCGGCGACTCCGCCACCTGCCTGCGTCGCTGCGGCCTGGTTCGCGACTCCACCCTTGGCGCCTGCCTGCGCGCCGAGCGCTGCACCGAACGAGTCATCGGACGCGCTCTGTCCGCGGATGACGGCGCCGCTCGGAGCCGCGCCCTTCGCCGCATCGCCGAGCATCGCTGACGCGACGCCCTGGTTGCCGCGGGTGACGTCGGTGCGCGCGCGATCGGCGTCACCCTTCGAGTAATCCATCTCGTAGGCTTCGCGCCTTGACGCCGCGTCGGCGATGCCGCGCAGGCGTCCCGATTCCTGGTGCTGGAAGTTCCGGCTCGGATCGACCATCGGCTTGCCATCGGGGCCGGTGACGACAGCGCCGGAGACACCGCCGAGCGAGTACGGATCAACGATCCTGCCGCGCGTTGCGCCTGGCTGAAAGTCGGCGATGCCCGTGCGCGGGTCGTAGCTCACGCCCGCGGCCTGCCCACCCTGGCCCATCGGGATCGTGGTTGCGGGCGCAGGACCGGCGCCGGCCCACTCCGTTTCCCACTGGCCCGTTTTCGGGTTGTAGTGCTGCCCCTGCTTCGGCTTCGGCATGCTCTCTCCACCGGAGGAGTTGCCTTCGTCGGGGTGCGAGAAGTTACTGAGCTCGTTCGGCACTGGACTAGCCTTTCTTCGCCTTGGGCGTGTTGTCGCCCTTCTTCACGCCGACCTCGTATCCCATCGTCGCGAACGCCGGACCCTTCCCGTTTCCGGGTGCCGAGTTGAACGTCGTCGGCTTCGAGTCCGTGATCTTGAAACGGATGGAGTTGCACTTGCGTCGCTTGCCGACGCTGATCTTCGCCTCTTCCAGATCGCCGACAGCGGTAACCCTGGAGAGCGAGGGGAAGGGTCGGATCTGCTGGTAGGTGTTGTTGCTGTCGAAACCGATCTCGATGGTGAGGTCGTGGTTGGAATGGCTGACGCCCTGAATCCAGAAGTTGCGAACCGCATGGTACGCGATGGGGCCCGCTGCGCTGTTCCACGCCGTCTCGATCACGCCATCGGCGTACGTATCCGTGTCATCGAAGTGGTGCGTCGTCACTTCCTTGTAGACCGAGCCGCTCGGCGTCGTGAACGTCCACGCCCCGTTCCACATGCACGAGTCGGCGATCGGACATCCGTAGAAGTCGGCCACCCCGTCGTAGTACCTCGACGTCGACCACTGCTTCTCGACGTAGTTGTAGACCATGACGACGCCTTCGGTGCCGTCGCCGTTGTTGGCCGTGAATCGGATCTCGTTGCGGTGCGCGACAAGCGTGGCGCTGGTGATGTTGGGAAAGAGAACAAGCGTGTCCTGGATCGGCCGACCGATCCACACGAGCTCGAGGTTGCGCGTCAGGAGATAGATGCCCCTCACGCTCTCGAACATGACCCCGTCCGGGCAAGAGACGACGCTGCGCGCGTTTTTGCACCCGACATCGGTCTGGATGCGGACGGGCGTGGAGAAGTCGTTGCTCGTGCCGTCCTTCGCGGGGCCAAGGCCGAGCATGTAGTCGATGCCTTCGTTACTGAAGAAGATCGCCTTGTCGTCCATCGACGCGCCGGCCACCTGCTTCCTGGTGAGGATGACGCGGAACGCGGTGTTGAATCCTGGAGCTACACCAACGTTGTCCGTGAAACGTTTCGAGTACCACCACGTGAGCTCGCCACCGTCGAGAACGAAGAGGCGGTCGACGTGCGCGAACATCGTCACCTCGGCAGGAGGCGCCTGATCGTTGAGCTCGCCACCGCCCGTGTAGACCGCTGGACGAGCAGATAGCGGCAGAATGAAAGGGCCCGCCGCATTCAGGATGTCGGCGTCGGCGTTCGGGTCGGCAAGATCCTGGAGTGGCTGCGTGTAGTCGACAGCGAGAACGTTGGCCGCGGGCTCCACCGTCAGCCGCTGGACGAACGATCCCTCGACCACCGATCGGTACGTGGCGACCTGCGTGGGGTATCGCTCGGTCCCTACGTGCTTCTTGTTTCCGACATTGGCGTTCTCGACCCGAACCGTGACGAGATTGTTCGGGAACGCGAGCACGGTCACCGGGGTGGCGATCGTACCAACGGGACTGCGGTACAGGACATTGGCCGCGCCTCGAAACTCGAGCACCACGGCATACAGGTACTGTCCGGCAACCATTCCACCTGCGCCTGCGGAGGGAAGGTTGTAGATGACGGGCGCGCGAGGGAACCCGTAGTCGAAGATCATCGTCCCGTCGTAGACGGTCAGCGTCCCGCAACAGAAGTGGCTTTCGATGCCTGAGAGCGTCGAGCGCCAGAGATCTTTGGGAACGCTCGCCCCGATCGTGACGCGGATCTGCCTGAGTCCGCATCGCCAGATGTACTTGTTGTTGGGGATGGTGCCGATGACAGGCAGCGAGCCAAGCATCTCTTCCGTAGATGCTGCTCTAAAGCGCGGGATCGGATCCCTGAGCCTGGTCGTGCCACTCACGAGCGGATCAACGTTGCCCACGTACATGTGCTGGCCTCCACCCGTGTCCCCGTCGAAGATCTCGAGCAACGCGCACTGAGATCCGAGGAATGCGTCAACGACGCCGTAATAGAAGTAGGGGTAGTTCGAGACGAAGACGTAGCACTTCGTTCCGAGCATGAACGGATTCGACACGATCTCGGTGCCGTACGTGAAGCGCGTCGTGTTTGCGACGATGGCCGGCACATTCGAGACGATCATCGACTCCGTGATGTTGACGACCACGGCAGCGACGAGCCCCGTGTAGACCGCGGCGCACTGCGTGGAGCTGTACCGGCAGACGCCCACCCTGGCTGGGTTCGCGGCGAACCCCACGGCAAGATTGATCGTGGCGCCGACCTGCACCATCGTCGCCGGGTCGGCCACGTACAGGTGGATGATCCCGGTGTTGGTGTCCTGAAAGACGACGTAGACGCTTTCGCCTTCCGTGGCGCAAACAGAGACCGCCTGACACACGACACCAGCGAGGGCGACGGTGCTGTTTGCGACCGCTGCAAGTGCCGACGTGAACCTGTCGAGCCGCATCACGCCACCTGCCGCGGGCTGGTAGGCGAGCACGAAGTCGGTCGATCCGTCGATGACGTTCGCATCCCAATTCTGTCGGTTGGCGACGATGCGGTCAGCACGAAGAACCGTGGGCGCACCAGGGGCCGCAAACGTAGTCAGGTCAAGACTGTATGCGTAGATGTTGCCCGTCGCCGTGGTGTTGACGATGAAGAGCGCAGTGGTGCCAATGACGAGAACACGAACACCCTGGTGCGTGCCGCCGAGCGACAGCGGCGCGAGGTACATCCCCTCGCCACTCAGTCGTGCCACCTGGATCCAGAGCTCGCCTCCGGTGGAGGTGATGTTCGTTGGGTCGCCTTCGGTCCATGCCGTGACAACGAAGTCGCCCGACACGAACGTGTCGCTACCTGCAACGCCATCGGTGGTGTCCACGAGGGGCGCCCACGTGAGGCCAGCAGCGGGAACACGATCGACAAGTGACCACGTGCCGAGCGTAGTCGAGTACGAGAACAGCTTGTCGCCGTCGAGGAGACAGAGCTCTTTGCCTCGAGAGAAGAGGCGCACTGCGGCGGAGAGGTTGCCGCCTCCTGCTTTGGAGCTCCCGAGCCATTCGGTGCCGAGGCGCTTCTCGACGCGGTTCGTCTTCTTCCAGACGTAGTTTTCGAGCCGCGTGAGGACACCGAACGGGACCGCGTGCGGATCGTCGCCCTCGGCGAGTCCGAACCGAAACGGCGTCTGCTTGATCTGGAAGTCGAGCATTACGTGAACACCTTGGAGAATCGTGTCGCGCGCAGGAGGGCACGACGATCGATGGTGGAGATCGAACCCGCGGTGACGGTGGACGCTGCGATGGCAATCCTTCCCGCATCGCCGCATTCGATGCGTGCCTGAATGCGATCGGGCCTTCCTGCGTCGGTCGCTCCCGCGTGGCACGCCGCGATCACGCCGTTGAGGACAAGGAACGTGGTCGAGAACCAGTTGGCCACCGCGGTGTTCGCCGACGAGCTCTCGAGCACGCCGGTGACGAGACTATTGGGAGGGCCGAAGACAGAGAGGTTGATCCCTCCTGCGCCCGCGGAATGGCTGAGGCTCCAGTATTCGATGAACCAGAGGTCGCCCTTCTGGACGGGGAACGAGAGCGGCGTCGCCTTGAGCGCCTGGCTGTTGGTCGTGAAGTTTTGCGCAAGGCAAAGCAGGATCTGGTCGTCGAGCCGCTTCTTCGCGTCGTTGACGCCGCGCGCGGCCTCCTGACCCTGGAGCTGGGCCTGCTGCGACGAGAACGAGCCGAGCTCTCGCCTGGATGCAATCCTGCCGGCCATGGCTACCTAAAGCCGAACGGCGAGAAGAGGTCGTAGTCGAGTCCGCCCGTCACGTCGGTGACGCGCTCGGGAGTGCCTGCGTCGCGCTGCGCAGCGTTCGCGTCGATGAGCGCGTAGATGCGGGCCTTCCGTCCCTCGAAGAACGAAGGATCCGTCTCTTCCTTCTCGCGGCACGAGGCGCAGGCTCCGTACACGGCGGCCATCTCGTACCCGTTGAACCCGTCGATCGCCTGCGGAGGAACTTGCCCAAGCTTCAGTCGCACGGCGCCGGCCACGTACTTGATGAGCAGCGTGAACGTGAGCGTCGCCGGCAAGATCTCGATCTGCGTTCGACTCGCGAGCCGATACATCGGCGAGGCCAGCGTCCCGAAGAGCTGGCTGTTCTGGAGCGACGCGCGCTCGCGCTCCATGTACGGATCCATCGGGCGCGTGAGCCCTCCGATGGTCGCTTCGACGCCGAGGAGCTCCCAGAAGTCGAGAGGCAGGTCGTACAAAGAAGTGCCAGCCCGCACGGCGATCGGGTGAGTCGATCGGTCGTGGGGCTGGCCCTCGTTGCGTCGCAGATGCGACTTGAGCTCGGCGAACTCCTGGTTGAGGAACTCGAGGATCTCGGGGTCGTCTACGAGCTCAGAGAACTCGAGACCGGTCCGGTTGCGAACGTCAGCAACAAGGTCTTCTGCCGTACGCAAACGCATGATCTCGAGCCTCCCGTCTAGTAGTCCTCACTCCCCGAGCACGCCTTCACGAACGACTTGAGAGCCGCGCGGGCGCGCGCGCGTTTCTCCGGTGGGATGCTGAGCGCGTCGGCGAGGGAGTCGAACGCGGCGCCGTGGGCGCTGCCCTCTTCCTCCATCTCCTCCTCGTCGTCACCCACTTCGTCGTCGAGGGGCTCGCCTACTTTGCTGTAGGCCTCCCCTTCGGCAGCGTCGTCCACCGGCTCGCGCTTCGGCTTCGGCTTCTTGCCGGAGCTTTTGAGCAAGCCGAGGAACGCGCCCGCGGTCGACTTCTCAGCCACGTTACGATCCGTCCTTGAAAGCCACGTTGACCATGACCGTACGGCCAGCCGTCTCGACGGGAGCGCCGTTCGCGCCGTCGAGTGTCGTCACGAGCTGCGTGACCTTGGTCGTGTGACCGCTCCCCTGGTTGGCCGCAACGCAGCAACCGGCACGTACGCCGTCAGATGGGCCAGCGACAGGGCCCAAGCAGACAGCGTCAGCCCAATGCTGCTTTCGATAGCCGTCCGCGTACGTGATGAGGAACTCACCATTGTTCGCGGTTTTGACGATCGACTCGATGAAGGACGGACTCGGGTTCGCGCCTCCCGCAGCAGCGTCCGGCCCCGTAAGGCCGCCGCAACCGAAGAAGAGCGTCGGGTCCGGGTTCGTCCCGATGTTGGTCGTGATGAACCCAAACTCACCGCGAAGAATGCGGCTGGTTGCGTTCATCGAGACCGGGTTCCATGTGCGGCGGCTCATAGCTGTTGCTCCTTACCCCCTCAGGACGTGGACCTGAATCTCCGAGATCGGAACGATCTGGCCTGCGCCAGCCTTTGCGATCTCGAAGGTCACGGACCCGCCCATGAGGACTTCGAGGTTGGCGTTCGTGAGCGCGAATGTCTTGCGGACGAACTCCGCAAGCCCGCCCTGAGCCGCCGCGAGCGTGGAGTACGTGCCGAGCGTGGTCTTGTTCGCTCCTGCCGCGTCCCGCTTGCTCACGGTGATGACCGCGCCGTCTGCCGCGTCCACGGGGACGTCAGCGTCGGTCGTGACGTCGATCCGCATCACGCGCCCGTACCTCGTTGCGGCCGTGAAGCCGGTGAGGAGCGGGAACGTGAAGCCGAACGTTTCGCCCGTCGCGTCGGCAGCCATCGCGTCCGCCGCAGTCTTGCGAATGCGGAAGACGTCGGTGTACATCCGGCGCGTCTCTCGGACGGGATCGGTGACGTCTTTCGCGTCGCCGAGATCGCCCTGCTCGATGCCCTGCTTGTATTCGGTGTCGCTCATGGCTTGTTGCCTTCGTGCCTTTCTTGACCGCTTAGGTCAGGCGCGCGCGGACAGAACCGGCGACCTTCTTGGACTGCATCTGGTAGTACCCGATGATTCGACCATCGAACGCATCGGCCGAGTCCGCGCGGAGGATCTTGTTGCCGTCGCGCGCCTCGATGAACGGGAACTGTCCCGGACCCTTGATCTCCCACTTGTCGAGATCGAGACCCCACGCAACGCCCTGCGTGTTGTTGTAGTCCGAGTAGACCTCGACGGTGCCCACACCCGTCGCGACCTTGACGCCCTCGAACCCGACCGTCGCATCGACCTCCGTGTTGACGGTGATGCGCCTCGAGCCGAGCGCCAGGATGAGCGCAAGGAAGTCGAGGTCGTTCTGGAAGATGTGCGAGAGCTTTCCGCCGTTGCGAGCGGAGACCTGGCACATCTTCTGGATCTGCTCCTCCGGGCCGAGCGTCCGCACGTCGAGGCGCGAGCCTGCGAGGCGAACGGGATCGACGGAGCGATCGAGCGCGAAGAACGAGTCGCCGAGCGTCGGCGCCGTCGCCGGAACCCACGCCTCGAGCCCCTTGATGCCGAGACCGAAGTCGCCGGCCGTGAAGAGGAAGTCGTTCGCCGCGATCGTCGGGATGCCCGTGGGGTCGTCCCACGTCGGCTGAGTGACGGTGATGGTGCCGAGGTCGCGATCGATCGAGCCGGCCGTGACCTGCCCGAACTTGACCGCTCCGCTCGTCCCATCGGCCACGCTGGCGACGATGGGCTGGTTTTTCTCGAACTTGACGATGTCGTTGATGTTCAGCAACGTCACCGTCTGCGTGGTCTGACCACTGCCGACGCGCCCGATGGCGCCACCACCGTTGAGGAACGGCTCGTAGCCCATGTTGCGCTTCATCGCATCCATGGCCGAGTCGAGCTCGAACTCGAACGCCTCTACGAAGGCGCCCTTGCTGTTCGCAGTCTGCCGCTGGAGTCGGCCGTCGACCGAATACAGCGAGTAGTTCTGCGTGACGTTGATCTGGTACTCGACGACTGCCGAGGCGTTCTTGTTCGCGCTCGCCTTGTCGAACGAGTGGCTCCGTCCCGCGGTGTGCGCGATGCGGACGGGAAGGTGCCAGTTCTTCCCGTAGCCGTCGAAGCTCTTCTTGAGGAACGCGAAGAGCGTGTTGTTTTCGTACATGGCCACCAACACGTCGTTGGGGTCCGGGTACATGTGCTTGATGATGGCGTCGTGCGTGGTCGGTGTCGCTGCACCCATAGTCGGCCTCCGTAGCCGACGACCCGCGCGTCAGACGCGCATCATTGCGCGTTCAGTCGTCGCCAGCCTCGGCCTCGAGAGCAGCGGTCAATTCTCTTCGCTTTTGCTTTCGCTTCTCTTCGAGAGTCAGCGGGCGCTTCGGCGTAGATGTTGTTGACGCTGCGTGTCTATTCGAGATCCCGTTCGGGCCGCTCTCGTTCTTCGACGAGTCTTGCGCGGGGCCACCGGGGGAGGTTGCGACAGGAGCACCATCTGACCCTGCCGGGCTTCGATTGCGCTCGAGTATTCTGTTAGCACGAAGCTCAGCCTCGTACTCCAAACATTCTCGGATCTCCTTGTCGGTGGGATTCCGACCTTTGCTCGCGTGGAACACCTTCACCATCGGTTCCGAGTTGGGATCGTCGGGATCGGAGGGCCGCATCAAGAGCTCCTCGACGAGCCCCGGGACCTCCTTGGCTTGGTAGAGAGACGTGAGATTCGGGCACTCTTTCGCGGTGATGGCGCCCACGAACGAGCGCATGGCGTGGAACTTGGCCTGCTTCTCCTGCTGCGTCTCCCACTCCGCCTTCCGTCGCTTGTCCTCTTCCTCGCGTTCGGCCTCGCGTTCTTCGAGCTTGCGAATGCGCTTCTCCTCCGGGGTCTCCGGTTGCGCATACCGCTTCGCGACCTCGACGGGATCCTTGCCGATCTTGAGCAGGTGTCCCACGGGATCGCCGAGCGCCTCCTCGAGCTCCGCTTCGCGCTCTGCAAGCTTCTTCTCGCGCGCCGAGAGCCCTTCGAGCTTCGCCTGCGCCTCGCGCTCTGCCTTGCGTGCGCGACTCTCTTTCTGCGCAGCGCTCTCGAACTTTCGCGAGAGCTCGAGGTTCGGATCACGCTCGGGCGTCTTCGGCTTCTCTCCGACGCCCGAACCTGCCGCTGGTTGCCCTTGGGCCGGGGGGGCAGCCTCCGTGCCGCCAGCAGCAGGTTCCGGCGCCGCAGCGGGCGCCTCGATGGTGGTGAGCGATTGCGTGACGACGGGAGACGTACCGTTCATGGACTACACCTAAACGACGCCCCCGTTCGGAAGGGGCTGTAGCGGGGGAGGAGGAGCGCCGGGGGGAAGCATCGGCCCAGCGGCGCCAGGAATAGGCGGCAGCCCAGGAGGCCCAGGCGGCAGGGGCGGAGCTGTTGGGTCGACTTCACCGGGTAGCGGGTTGGGGCCATGGTCCTTCCAGGCCTTGCCAGTGAGGTAGCGATAGCACGTTTTGATGTATTGCCTGAAGAGGTTCAGTCGCGGCTCGGGCAAGCCGTCGTTGAGAGCGGCCTCGTAGGCGTCGAGCACCATGTCGTACGCCATCTTGTGATTGCCGATCGCGTCGCGAACCACCTTCGTGCCCTTGCGCATGAGCATGATGTGCTTTCGTACGTTCTTCTTGCCGGCGAGCCTGTCGGCCGCGAACGCTTCGGTGTCGGGCCACTCGAGCATCTCGTAGATGTCGTCCGTCGTGACCTTCGTGTATTGCGCGAGCTCGAGAGCGTACTCGCGACGGCCAGCGGGCGTGTCGGGCAGCTTGCTCGTCGGGTAGATCTGGACGGCGATCGTGTCGAAGTCCATCTTGCCCCACGTGACTTGTTCGATCGTGCGGCCCTTGAAGCCGCTGCGCGCGAGCGTCTTCTTCTTGCTCTTGATGCCGCCGAGCACCTTCGCGAGACGAAGGGCGTCCTCGGACGCGGCCTCTTCCGACGCGCGCAAGAAGTTGTTGAAGCGCTCTGTCTCGACGTTGAGGTACGTGCGAAGCGCGACGGCGCTCGAGAGTCCCGCGGGCTTCTGGCTCTGCGCAGAGAGCTGCGAGATGCCCGTGATCTCGTAAAGCGTGCGCACGAGGTACTGCAAGTGTTGGAAGACCTCGCCGCTCATCGACTGCGGCGTGTAGACCTCCGGCTTGATGGCGCCCGTGTACTTGATGATCGTGGCGATGTCGTTGTTCAGGCTCGCCGCGTTGACGTTCGACGAGCTCTCGACCATCCAGTGCGGCTTGGCCATGAGATGCATCGCCATCTGGATGTCGCGCACGAGCCGATTGATCTCGCCCTGGATGGTGGCGACGCGCTCGCAGATCCCGATGCCGTAGAACCCCATCGACTGCACTTCGGGACGCAGGAACGTGAAGGGGTGACCGTCGCTGTCGAGGAACTTGAGCGTCATGCCACGCAGGCAAACGATCTTCTTTCCCTTCGTCTTCGACGTGGGCTCACGCCAGCCTTCGTAGATGGCGACCTGCTCGCTCGACTCGTCGCGATCGAAGTCCTGCCCCTCGTTCTCGCCAGCCTTCGAGTCGATGGCCTGCTCGAGTTTCTTGTTCCACTCCTTGTCCGCGCGCTTCGAGTCCTCGCTGCGGCGCCAGAGGTCGAACGCCTCTTGCTTGTCGTAGAACTTTCGCTGCCCGATTCGGACGGGCCTGCCGTACATGCATTCGCGATCGTCGATAATGAGCTCCCACGGGAACGTGCGCTCGATGACGCCCTCGCCGTCGACCTCGTGCGTCTTCGTCACCCCGAGCCCGTAGATGCATGCGTCCAGCGTCCGGCCAGGGTGGACGGTGCTGTAGTAGTGCATGTCGTGGAAGTGGCCGTCGACACACTTGTCCGCGTTCTCGGCCTGCTCGATGAGCTCGTAGTCGCCTTCGACGGTCGTGAACATCGGGCGCGGGCGGTTCTTGCACGTCTTCGAGACGAGCGAGTCGATCGCGTTCTGCGTCGCGTTGAGCGCGATGCGCCCCTGGTTGGGAATGTTGCGCGTGTAGCTGTTGACCCCGAATCCGAGCAGCGGAAGGTTCGAGTACAGGCTCGCGTAGAGCAGGTTGCGCTTCCTGCGGTCGACGGCGCTGGGCCGATCGCGAACGGTGTCAGCCCAGCGCGTAAACGCCTCGTGAGCGTCTTCCTCAGTGGCCTTTTCCCATGTGAGCCGCTGGCCTGCGGAAGCGTCAGATAGCGAAAGGGTTGAACGACTTCTCTTCACGTCCTCCCGAGAGGACTCGATCGTGATCCGTCGCTTGGTCGCCATCCGAGTGCTCCGTGGGCTTGGGCAAGGTTCTGCCTTGCTCAGCAATACCACGCTTGAACGCTTGGGCTAGCGTCTCTCCGTACTGAGGAAGCTTCGCCGGGAGATTGTAATTCACCGCGCGACGGGCGTTCCGCTTGGCGGCTCGAAGGCTCATACCGCGTCCGGGAGCAGATCGAGCTCGGCGTCGGTCATGGACGCCCGTCCGAGCAGGTTCATGTAGTGCGCACGCTTGCCGGCGCGCGGGTCCTTCTCGGCATCCTTCGCGGCGGCTCGAGGAGCCGGTGGCCCCATCAAGATCTCGAGCGAGTCGGCCGTCTTCATGTACTTCACGACGCCCTTGGCGCGAAGCACGTCGAGCAACGTGCTCAGTTGAGCAACATCGTCTCCGTCATCTGCTCCAGGAACGGCGTCCCCTCGTTTTCGTCCCACCATTCGCCTGCCTCGTTTTTCTTCTTACCAACTTCGAGCATGCGGCGCTCGAAGATCTCTTCTGCCTCGAGATCGAGCGCTTCTTTCGAGCCCTTCTTGGGCGGGTTCTTCCGAACGCTCTCGAGAAAGTGGTACGCCGCGCGCCAGGCATACAGGCAGGCGTCCGCCAAGTGATCCTTGTGCCCGTCCATCGGGTTGTCTCGCGCTTCGTCCCACGGAAGCTTCGCCCACTCGTCCACGAGCCCCTCGTTGCCCGGAAACACCTTCAGGAGTCCAGCCTTCAGGTCGCTCGAAAAGAGCTCGATGAAGCCGCGCTTGTCGTTCTTCTGCGCGGGGACGATCGGCAGATGGAAGCGCTGGCGCGCGTACTCGACGTAGCCTTTTCCGAAGCCGCCCATGTCGCCGACCATCCGCGTGAAGCTGTACTTGCTTGCCAGTCCGCTCGCGATGATCGCGGCCTCCGGCGCGAGCAGCCCGCGCTTCTCGATGGTCTCCACGACGTACAGGTTCGGGTCGTCCTGCTGCCACCCGAGCACCACGAACGCCGTCGAGTCACTGTATCCGTAGTCGATGCCGAGAACGTACTGCCAATAGCGCTTGTCCTGTTTGATCGGCAGCGAGAAGTTCTTCTTGCGGTCGTACGGGTAGACGAGACCCTGCGCGGCGGCGACGAAGCTGCACTCGAACTCCTGCTGAAACCACCAGAGACGCCCGAGACGCTCCTGCTCGGCCTTGTCCTCGGTGAGCTTCGCGTGGTTGTTGACGATGCGCGTGTTGTTCCACGCCGTGACCTCGTAGCGCTCCCACTTCGAGTCGACGTCGTGCCAGATGTCCGGGAAGTGGTGCTTGCGGAGCCCTTTCGGCGTGCCGAGAAGGATGTGCTGCCCATCGCGCACCAGGAGCATCGGCTTCATGGCCTGGTAGACGTTCTCCGGCACCATCGCCGACTCGTCTTCGATGATCATGTCGGCCGTGTACGAGCGAACCGTGTCCTCGTCGGCCGCGAGGATGATGATGCGGCTCCCGTTGTCGAGCTCCAGCTCCTCACGATTCTTTGCGCTGATCTTCGCGTTGACGTCTTTCAGCTCGAGAAGAAAGTCATCGACCTTGCGCCGGAGCTCCACGGCCTGCTTGATGGCCGGCGCGACGATGAGAATCACGCTTTTTGGGAACAGGACCGCTCGATGGAGCGCCTTCGCTGCGGCTGTCGTCGACTTGCCCTGCTGGCGAGCGATGTTGACGATGATCTTCCGAGCCTGCGAGCAGAGAAGCCGGCATTGCCAGGGATCGGGCTCGAACTTGAGCCGATCCCTGCACCACGCAACAGGATCCTCGATGTGCAGCAGGTGACGAAGGCACGCCTCGAGCTGCTCGTCGTTCGACCTCGGCTTTTCAGGCTGTCGCTGGGCCGCCTTTGCCAGTTTGGTCAGGTTTTTCTTTTCGTTGGGCATTCGGGAGCTCGAAGGGGAGCCCCTCGTCCTGAATCGTCATCGGGCGAGGGTGCTCTTCCGTGGTGAATCGGTACGACTTGATCCTGCCACGGGGAACACCTCCCCACCAGATCCACTCGTCGGGCTTCGGGATCTGCTTTCGTTTGCCACGTTCGTCGACCTCATCGCCGTCGATGGTCGTGCGCACGCCGTTCTGTCCGCACGAGGCGTTCTTGAAGATCTGGACGTCGCCGATCGACGCTCCGTCCCACGACGTCTCGAGAAGCCACTGCTCGGACGCGATGAGCGTCGACATGGGCATCACGTTGCGGTCGCCGGGGTCGTTGATGGGGTGCTCGAGGGAAGCGGATGCGAGGCGTCGGTGGATAATTCTCATCGTCGAAGCTCCAGAAACGGGTTGTAGGGGCGTCGCTCGTCGGCGAGCGGGCAGATGCGGTTCACCTCGTAAAGTAGCGCGCGCTCGAGGGACGCCGCGAGCTCAGGATCTTCACGAACCGACTTTCGGGCGTAGAGATACACCACTTCGTGCGCCTGGAGCCCCCTGATCCGACGCACGGAAACCCAGCACATCGGAGTTTCCTCGTCGTGGACGTGATGCCCGACGAAAACGGTGCACGACGGGAGTGTGATGCGGTCGAGAACGTGGTTCACGAGGCACCAGTAGTCGCGCTCCTCGATGTTGCGGCTCCATCCGCGTGTTCCTCGCTGCTCGAAGAGCTCTTTTTTCCAATTCGAGAGCACCATCGCCGTCTCGGACTCGTGCATCTCCCGAATCGTCAGCCCCTGCATCGCGGTCTCCTGCCGAAGAGGCGCCACTTCCCGTTTCGCGGCAGCACGGGAAAGAGCTCGTGCACGAGCTCCTCGCAGACGTTGTAAAAAACGTCGTAGATGCTCGTCTTCGAGTGCAACTCTCGCTCGTAGATCCTACGCCTGGCGTGTCGGTGCGGCGCGTGCATTCCGTAGCCTTTGATCCACCACGCATCGACGTTGAACGAGCCGTCGATGCTGACGGTGTTCCTCAACGTGTCGCATGTGACGTTCTCGTCGGGACCCAACTTCACGCCACGGCGCTCGAGGGCGCGATGAAAGAACTGGCGGAGAATGCTGTCCGGGTTCTCGATCTTCACCGCATCCACTTGCCCTTGGCCGCGGAGTAGTCGGCCGCTTCGCTGTTGAACTCGTCACGCAGATAGCGCCGGAGCTCGGGATGCTCGGCGAGCGTCGAGTCTTCGATGCGCCCGTGAAGCCAGTCGCCCGGGTAGACCAGGATGTCCTCGCCGTCCCACTGGAAGACGTCATAGGTGCGGGCTTGCGTGTAGACTACAAGATCGCCGGGCTTCAAGTCCTCGAGCCACGCCATGTGACCCTCGTTGAAGCGAGCGAGCTGAGGCTGCGGCAGCCTCGAGAGATCGGGTGGCTTCCAGCTCATGTCGGGCGAGCCGTCAGGCATGGACGGACGTCGCGGCGCGGGCATCGGTGGCTGCCACGGGCGGTTTTGCGTCCAGCGACCACCGAGCCCGATGACTTCACCGATCTGGAGAATCTTGTTCTGCCCGCCGTTGTAGATCACGAGCCCGTGCGTGTGCGCGTCCATCGCGACCTTGCGGAGCAACACGTTCCCGCCGATGGCGCGTAGCGGTATCTCCTTGCGCTTCGGGAACGGATCGGGCTCGACCTGATACGTCATTCCTCGTCGAACTCCTTGCCGCCTAGCTTCGGCGCACACCGCTCCTCGGTCATGTCGATCATGACGGGAAACTCTTTCGCTTCCTCGACGGCTTGCTCGAGAGCGTTGCCGATGTCGATGTCCTGCCCCGTCCACGCGTAGCGATGCGCGTGGCCACCCTTGCCGACCTCCGGGGGGCGGATGCTCGCGTACCAGCCGATGCGACCCTTGCCGATGTCGACCTCTTGCAGCGAAACCCGGCCCCGCTCTTGCGCCTCGTGAAGCGTGCGAAAGAACGGAGCCGGAAAGAACCATCGCCAGACGCGGCGCGCCCAACTGAGTTGGAAGTCTCGGCGCTTCCTAGCGACGATGAGCATGCTCAGGTCTCGCTTTCCTCTTCGCTGTCGGGCGGGAACGGCTCGGTCGCGCGCTCGGCCGCGACAGGATCGAACGTCCGCATCGGATCACGCGGTGGCGGGGGCGGAATCTCTCCTGCTGCGAATGCGGCGGCCATCGAGCCCGTGTCAGGCGTCGTTGGGAACGGCGCTGCGTTCTCGGAGGCCTCCATCTTCAGTTGCTCCTCGTACGTGCGCGGGACACGTCGAGCGGGCGCGGCGTCGGCAGGTGCCTCGAGCACTGGCACGGGCTTGCCTGGTGCAACGAACGGAGGCCAGTGCCATGTACCGTTCGGGTGCGGCACCTTTTCGTAGTGGACGATGTTCTTGCAGTGCTGCACGGGAGGAAGCTGGTCGATGCCTCCATTCGTGAAGACCTGAAGGTTGACGAGCCCCTCTTCCGAGCCGTCTTCGACGAGCTCGACGATGATCGCGGGACGCACGCGCCCGAACGACGTCGGCGAGTCCGCCTGCGAGAGAACGTAGTGGACGATGCGACCGATGGAAGGTTTCTGGCTCATGCTGCTGCGGTCTCCGGGAATGCGGGGTCAGGGATGATCTCGTTCGACGCGGGGCGAACCCAGATGTCGAACTTCTTGGCGCTGTTCTCGTCGCCGTTGTCGAGGAGCACCAAGATGGCGGGGCCCACCGGGGGCTGGTTCGGTTCGGTCTTCGGCCCGCCCGAGAAGTACTTTCGGGTCGGCTCGAAGTCGAGGATGCGGCCCTGGCCGGTCCCTGCCCATCCGCCCTTGGGGTTGCCCTGCGCGTCGAGCGCGCCGAGCCAGATCACACGATCGCCGATGTCCATGTCAGTCTCCGATCTTTTTCAGGAACGTCACGAGCTCACGAAGCGCTTCCTCACCCGTTCGACCCGTCGCGACATGCGGGACGAGCGTGCTGCCCGGAGCTTGACACGCCCAACAGCGGTTCTCGGTCGTGCGCGGCTCCTCGAACGCCGTCAGATCCACACTGAAGTGAATCTGCTCGGCACCCGCGGCCTTGGCCTCGAGAAGCAACACGGCGAACGTGCTCACGTCAGACTTTTGCGCGCTGGATGAGCGCACGCACGACGTCGGCGCCGTTGAGCTTCATCTTGTGCGAGAGCGAGATGAGCTTCTTCTTCTCGGCTGGCGTGATGAGCACATGGAGCGGCGTGCGGTCGATGCCGCGAGCTCCCCGGTGGCCAGTGGTGAAGAACCCGCGCGGGGCCGCCTTCACCTTCTTGGTGGTCTTCTTGGGGGTCCGCTTCGCAGCGTTCCGCTTGGTGGGTTTCTTCATACCCACCGATCTACAACACCTAACGCCGTAGCGCTACAGCCACTGAAGGTCGAGCGACTCGATGCCCACCGAGTCCACGTCGAACGACACGGTACCAGCCACGAAGGTGAGCAGGATTGCCGCGCTGGCTAGGATGCCGATGCCCGTGTCTCCGGCCACGCCCTTGATGATCTTGGCGTTGGTGCTGCTCGCGGGGGGCGTGAGCACGACGCCGACCGCGCCAGCAGGCAGCGTGATCGTATTCGCTCCCGCAGCGAGCACGAACTTGACCGGGCCGCCGCTCGGGGCCGCCGCGTTCGTGAGGGGGTTGTTGGGCGGGACGTAGCTGTTGTCCACGCCGTCGCCCGTGACCGTAACGCCGATGCTAGCCTTCGAGGTTTTCGACATTCGCGGAACCTAACCGATGCGGCCAGCAACGTCGAGCGACAGGTTTGCGAACGCCCTGGACGTTGGCCATGACCACGAACTCCCAAGACGTCTGGCACCCCGGCCAGTCGCACGGCCCGGTGGGCGTGCCTTCCTTCGCTTTGCGCACGACCTCGAGCTTCGCTTTACGGAAGTTGGCTTGCCAGCGACGCCGCTGGTGCCGGTTCATCTTCTGGTTCTCGCTCATGGCTTCACGATCTCCACTTTCAGGCCCGCTCGCTCAGCGCGCTGAATCATGTCTCGTGTTCCTGGGCTCTTTCCGTCCCAGAAGGCGAGCACGATGTCGAACTTCCAGTCGTCGAGCATCTTCTGGTTGCGAATAGGCCCCGCTGCCCGGCCATGCGCCTTCCAGTCGGCGTAGTAGGTGCGCGTTGCGTACCCGAGCCCGGTGGCGATATTGACCGCATCGGTGTCCGGGCCGGGGCCCCCTCCTGCAACAACAAGCACGTCATCGTCGCCATCAGACGGAAGAGACTCGAGGCGCTCAAAGATCTTGTCAGCGCACTGCGCGGTGCGTGTCCCGCAAACTAGAATGTTCATCCTTCACCATCCAGTAGATCGTCGACTTCACGCGCCCCATCTGCTCAGCAATCTGCTGGAGCGTCCAGCCCGCTCTTCGCAGAGCTCGCGCCTGCGCCCGTTCCTCGTCGGTAACGACGGGTCTACCGACGCGCCTGTAGAACGCGAGACGAGCGGGGCTAGCCATGACCTGCCTTGTGCCATTCCTCAGCGACACGTGACGCCTCCTCGAGCTTTTGGAACTTGTTGCCCACCGCCTGCTTCCCCGGCTTCCTGCGCGTGTCCACGATGACGTAGCCGCCATCGGTGCGCGGGAGCACGCGGAACGCGCCGAATCGCACGTCAGGGTCTGGGTAGCTGTTGCCGAACGCCATGTGCTTCCCGGAGCGGGCTAGCCTGGAGCGCTCGCTTCGCGCGGTCGGCCGCGTTCGACTCGGCGAGCTCTGGACCCATGTCCATGATGTCCTCGAGCGCCGCTTGGAGCGCGTCACGGTCGGCCTTCATGTTCTCGAGCCGCTTCTTGAGGATGGTGACGGACTCGTTCGCCTGCTGCTCGGTCCCATGCCTGAAGACGCCTGCGAGAACGCCTTCCAGGCTGGCCGTCAAGTTGCCGAGCTGCTGCGGCGTGATACGCGGAATCGTCTCGGGGCCATCGGTGTCGAAGGCCTTCCAGGAGCGTAGCCACCGTCTCGCTTCGAGGTCGAAGTCAGGATCGGAACTCATTGGCCGATGCCCCACTGGATCTTGAGACCGAACATTGGGACGGGGCAGACATACAACGTACGGTTCGCCATGTCGACGTAGGCCCCGATCCAGAGGTCGTACCACCGGAAGAATGCGGTGACTTTCATCGGCCTAAGAGCGCCTCGAGCAACATCCACACGAGATCACGCTTACGAAAGTAGAACCAGGCCATCTATTCCTCCCTCTTGCGCAGTGAAAGTACGCGCGACGCTCGCCTCGCCGACCGAACCATCACCAACGTCTCAAGCGTGTGCTTCCGGGGCTCGTATCCCCATGCCGTGGCCATTCCCCATGCGTGCTCGAGCGCGGCGTGCATCTTCTCGCCGAATTGCGGACCCGATTCAGCGTCCGGGTCGAAAGGGATGTCGAGGCACTTCGCGACGTGCGCCTGGAGCTCGAGATCGGTGAAGAAGAACTCGCGCTTGAGCGCTTCGTACTCCGCCGCGGTCTCGCTGGTGTCTTCGTCCTCGTCCTCCTCGACGGGCGTCCATGGCTGGAAGTGCATCGGCCGGAGGTCGAACTCGTTGATGATGGTCTCCAGATCGTCGTCGGTGAGCGCCACCTCGCCCGGGGGCGGGTTCGTGCGCCGCTTCCAGATGGTGAAGAGCTGCCCAGGGACGAGAACCTGACGTCCCCATCCAGGATTCTCCATACTCTCTGCCACGATGAGGACGTCATCGTGGCAGCTATTGTCGTAGAGCCGGTAGCTCACGCCCGGACGGGCCTTGTGCTGCGTGACGCCCGGGATCGCGGGCTGACGAGGCTTCGGGACGGGTCGATGGACGCGGCAAAGGCGGACCTTTGAGCCCTCGAGCCCGAACGTGTCATGGAGCTCCTGCGTGTTGTCGCAGAAGTCCTCGAAGGACACGTCGGTATTGCATCCGGGGACCGAACAGGTGGGCGCACGACGGTCGATGCCGAAGATCGTGCCTGGAGCAGAAGGCAGGTACGCCTCGAGCCCCTGAATCCCGTCGCGGACGTTGAGCCGCGCCGCGAACGGGAGCCGTCCCTCGAAGGCCTCGTCGGGTTTCGGTGTCAGCGCGGCGTGTCCTGCCTGAATCTTCTCGAGGAGCTCTTTCTTCTCGGCCTCGAGCGCCATCTGAATCGCGATCGGCGAGTCGAGACCCTTCGGCTTCACGCCTGCATCGAGCGCCTTGGCGACTTCCACCATCTGCTGCGCCGTCGCGATGAAGTGACGCTCGTCCTTCGCCTTGGCCTCATAGAAGCGAGCGACCGAATCCTTGCCGGTGCGATTGCACGCAGCGCAACCGACTCCGCCACACGAACGGTGCGAGTCGGTGGTGAACTCGCCGGAGATGACCATGGGACACCAGCAGTGGTGCCCAGCCGTAGCGTTGCAGCACTCAGGTGACGTTTTCATGGCTCTCGTTGTAGCAGAGGACGTTGCTCTTGGCCGGGAAGAGGTCGTGGGGATGCGACGAGAACACCAGATAGGCCAACAGGATGACGAGGTGCGGAATCACTTCGCGGCCCATCCTTCCCCGGACATGCAGCGATCCATGAACTGCGAGCGCTGGTAGACACCACGCACGCGCGCCTGGCCCATCTTCACCTCGCATTCCGTCTCGGCCTTGTCGAGCTCGGCAGGGGAAGCGCCAGGCTTCGAGTAGGTGGAGCAGGCGACGAGGACGAGCGGCACGACCAGGGAGAGCTTCATCTCCTGGTAGAGATATCTCTAAAGCGAA
>Ga0137429_1000126_pt1 | contig 40461 bp, 30 predicted proteins | sample EasRivERMZT736_2_FD_102304 | JGI IMG/M metagenome (GOLD analysis project Ga0137429, IMG submission 102304) | Soil microbial communities from meander-bound floodplain in the East River, Colorado, USA - East River MetaG ERMZT736_2 | ecosystem: Environmental > Terrestrial > Soil > Floodplain ...
ACTTGACTTCACCGGCGTCGCGCCAGGTCCTCTACTACCTGGTCGCGTCACTGAACCCCTGCGGCAACAGCGGGGTCGGCACTGCCAGTAACGGCCAGCCACGGCCGGCCCCCGGGGCCTGCAGCTAGAGACGGCCCGAGCGCTGCGTACCGGGCTGCGGCCGTCCGCGGGACGGCTTGGCGTCCGCCCCCTTGACAGCCCCTGCGACCGGGCGGGGTGTGGACGAGGATGGGTCGCGGACTACGAGAGGCGGTACTTGGCCAGGTTGATCCGGGTCTCCTGCGCCACAACCTTCAGGAATCCCGCCACCGGGATTGAGAGGACCATGCCGAGGACGCCGAAGAGCTCTCCGCCGACGAGCACCGCGACCACGATGGAGAGCGGCTGCAGGTCGACCGACTTGCCCACCACGACCAGCTTCAGGATGTTGTTGTCGATGATCTGGACCACCGTCAGCGCCCCGGCGACATACAGGGCGACGGTGGGATCGTCGAACTGCATCAGGGCGACGAGGATTGGCGGCACGGCACCGGCGATCGGACCGACGTACGGCACGAGGTTCGACAGCCCGACGAACCCACCCAGGAACAGAAACGAGTCGATCCGCAACGCCGCCAGGGCGGTGGCCGCCAGGACGCCGACGATGGCCGACTCGACGACCTGGCCGCGGAGGTAGCTCCCGAGCTGCAGGTCCATCCGGTGCAGCAGATTCAGCGTGAACTCGAAGAACCGGTTCGGGACGAGTGCCAGCATCTCGCGCTTGAGCCGGCGGCTGTCGCGCACGAGGAAGAAGGCCAGGAAGGGGATCATCGCCGCAGTCACCAGCAGGCTGACGGCGTTCAGCAGGAAGCCAACCATCCCCTCCCCGAGCTGCAGCAGGTAGGCGCGGGTCCGGCCGAAGAGGTCCAGGTCCCGCATTCCGAGCGCCGCCAGGGGGCGTTCGAGGATCCGGGCCAGCTCCGCCAGGTTCCGCCCCGCCTGACCGGTGGACAGGTTCTCGTGCACGGCGAGCGCCTCGTCCACTGCCATCGGGAACAGCAGGACGAGGAGCAGCGCTCCCAGTCCCAGAATGGTTCCGAAGACCACCCCGGTGGCGGCCGTCCGTCTGAGGCCGCGAGCCTCGAGGGAGTCGGTCCACGGCTGCAGCACGTATGCCAGCAGGGCCGCCAGGATGAAGACCTGCAGGAGCGACCCCAGGCCGTAGAGAAACCACGCCGCGGCAAACAGCGCCGCCGCCAGCAGGACTGGCTTGACCCACGCGCGGTCCATGGTCGCGCTACCCCTCCGCCTTCGGCGCGGTGGAGGACCGGAGACGCTCGTTCTCCCCGCGCGCCGCCGCCAGCTCGCCCCGCAACCGTTGCAGGACTTCGTTGGAGACAATCAGACGCCGCCCGATCATCTCCGCCACCTGGATGAGAACCTTCGTCCCGCACTTCGGGTTGCGCCGCACCAACCCGAACAGGTCGGTCTGGGCGAGGAAGAGCAGCTGGCATGGGGTGACCGCCACGGCCGAGGCGGATCGGGCAAACTCCGTCAGCAGCGCGATCTCCCCGAAGAACTCGCCATCGCGCAGCTCGGCGAGCTGCTGGCCCTCCGGCTCGATGCGAACGGACACCGTCCCGCTCTGGATGATGTACATGCCGACTCCGGCGTCACCCTGGTGGAAGATGACCTCCGCCGCCGCGAATCGTCGTCGATGGAGGATGCGGTCGACGGCGGCCAGGTCCCTCCCACTCAGCCCCTCGAAAACGGGGATCGCCTGCAGGATGTCAACGACGCCGCTCTCCTTGGCTCGGCGTTTGAAGATGTTCCCCCACTCCACATCCGTCATGGCGGCTCCCTGGAGCTGGCTGGGCTGAACCGCAGGAGTATGCGGCCGCCGGACAACGCTGTCAAAGCCCGCCTCATTGAGCCTTGTCATCCGTGCCGCCACGGTGGCAGGGGGATCTTGCGGCGCATACGGGTCTCCGCGAGAATGCTGGATGAGATCGCTCGCGACGACGCTTCTTCCTCCCCGAGGAGCGATGCAGGTTATGGGATCCGGCAAGCGCCCTCGGCCTCGCCCACGGCGGTCCGCGTCCAGCGGGGAGAGCGCTCGCGTTCCCGGCGCGATCTACCTGCTCTACGCGCTATCGGGGTTCGTGAGCCTCGGCTATCAGATCGTCTGGTACCGCAGCTTCGTCGACCGGTTCGGCTCGACGAACCTGACCTTCATCCTGGTGCTGTGCAGCTTCATCGGCGGGCTGGGCGCCGGCGCGCTCGCGAGCCGCCGGTTCACCGATGGCGTGGCGCGGCGGACGGGGCTCCAGGATCCCCTCCGGGTCTACGGTGTCGTGGAGATGTTGCTCGCGGCCGCCGTCGTCCCCACCGCGTTGCTGAGGTACTTCCCGGTCGACGTCTGGGGATCGTTCCCCTACCGGTTGGGTGCAGACGGCGTGTACCACCCGGCCGCGGTCGTCCAGCTCTCTCAAGTCGGGATCGCGACAGCCGTGGTCCTCGTCCCCTGCTTCCTCATGGGGGTGACGTTCCCGCTGCTTTGCCACGCGTTTCGCGGCGAGCGTCGGCTGCCCGCGGGCCTGTACGCCTGGAACACGCTGGGGGCGTGCAGCGGCGTACTGGTGTCCGAGTTCCTCTTTCTGCCGCTCGTGGGACACGCCCGGACCCTCTGGGTCCTGCTGGGACTCAACGCGGGGATCGGTCTCTACTTCCTGGCCCCGGGACGAAGGGGGCCCGCGAGCGCTCCCCCGGCGTCCCCCGGGCAGCCCGGAGCCGGCGGGCCTCCACCGCCCGACCCGGCCCCGGGTCCGCGACGCCGGGGGAACTACGCCCCCCCGTCCGCGGCTCCCGCGGCTCTGCTGTGGTTCGGGATCCTCAGCGGCTTGCTGACCGGCGTCCTCGAAGGGGATGCCTTCAAGCGCCTGGAGTTCCTCGGCTGCACGAGCAACGGCACCGCGATGTCGTTCATCTCGTTCTGGGCGATCCTCGCGATCTTCCTGGCGAGCTGGACCGTCCGGGCGTTTCCCGGCCTCCCGCTCGGCTTCATCAAGATCGCCTGGGTCTTCGCGTGGGCCTACCATCTCACCCTCTGGCTCTCGGCCCTGCCGATCCGCTCCTGGTTGGGTGCGAAGGAGTTCCAGAGGTTGTTCGACGCGGCGGTCCTGGCTCACCCCGGAGAGACCCTCGAGGTGGGCCAGTACTTCTACTTCCAAGGCGGCCTCGGGTGGCTCCTCCTGTTCTCCGGCCTGTTCGTGTTCCCTACCATCTATCTCGCGTCCCTGCTGCTGCCGCACGTGATGAACCGTGGCCAGGACGCCGGTCGCCATCTCGGAGCCGTGTACGGGGCCAACACCGTGGCGTTCTGTGTGGGGCTCGTGGCATTCACCTGGGCGGCCCCGCGGGTGAACGTCTTCTACTCCCTCAAGCTCGCGTCCTGGATCCTCCTCCTGCTGGTGATGGCGCTCTTCCTCATGCCGCAGGATCGCCGGCCGGGGGTCCGCGTTCTCGTCGCCTTGGGAGCGGCCGGTGCCGCCGCGGTCCTGTTCACCTCGACGAAGTTCGACGCCTCGTTCTTCCCGGCCGACCGGCCGCCGGCAAGGTACGCGGTGCGCGCGATGCGGAGCAACGGGGCGCACACGACCTACGTGGTGGAAGATCCGCAGGGGGATGCCCTCTACTTCGAGGCCTACTCGATGTCCTCGACCGCCCTCCCGGCCCAACAGTACATGCGGCTCATGGCTCATTTCCCCCTGCTCGCGCACCCGAGCCCGACCCGGGCCCTGCTGATCTGCTTCGGCGTGGGCTCGACGGCGTCGGCCATCGCGGCGCATCGGACCGTCGAGCAGATCGATGTGGTGGACCTGAACATCAGCGTCTACGAGACGGCGCGCGAGTTCCGAGCGACGAACCAAGGCGTCGATCGGGACCCGAGGGTCACGCGCATCCTGGACGACGGGCGGAACTTCCTGAACGTGACGGACCGGCAGTACGACCTGATCACGAGCGAGCCTCCTCCTCCCATGCACGAGGGCGTCTATCGCCTCTACTCCGCCGAGTACTACCAGTCCGTCCTCGCGCACCTCACGGAGAGGGGATTGATGACGCAATGGCTCTCGGTCACGCAGATGCCGCCGGAAGCGGTCACCCTCGCCATCAGGACCTTCGTGGGGACCTTTCGTCATGCTCTGCTGTTCGTGGGGTACGGGCGCGAGTTCATCTTGGTGGGAAGTCCGGCGGCGATCGACTTGCGGAATATCGAGCGGAACTTCTACCTCTCCGAGGGCGTCGTGCAGGACCTGCGGCGACTCGGCATCCCCACGCCGGTCCGCCTGCTCGCGCGAATCATCGAGGGGGACGCGGTGCTGCGGCAGGTCGAGGCGGGAGCACGGCCGATCAGCGACCAACACAACGACCTGGCGCATCTATCGCTCAACCCGTTCCGGCCCGCGCAGATCCGCTACGATCCGGTCCGCCTGCTGGAGGAGCTCGGAACCGAGGGGTTGACCGGTGGACGGGAGCTTCGAGCCCTGGCGATGGACCTGGCGCGCCTGCGGGACGCGGTTCCCGACTTCCCGTCCAGCTCCTTGATGACTGTCCCCCGGGGCGACGGAGTGGCGCATGCGGGCGCCGATTGGAAGCTGGTCAACCGCCTCAACCAGGAGGCCACGCAGCTGGCGGGCCAGGGCCGGATCCCGGATGCGATCGATCGGCTTGCGGCGTCCCTCTCCCTCGTCGCGGAGCAGCGCTCGACGCTGGAGACGCTCGCGATACTCCGCGAACGCTCCGGCCGCTACCCGGATGCCGTCGAAACCTGGCGACGGCTCAGCGAGCTCGACCCCGAGGACGCCCGCGGCCTTCTCGGCATGGGAAGGGCTCTCGTGCGCCTGGGGCGCCACGAGGAGGCCGCCGAGGTGCTGCACCGTGCCCTGGAGCTGAGCCCCGGCGATCCGGCCATCCTCGACCTGCTTGCGGAGGCTGACTCGCGACGCGTGCGACCCGGGGCATGACCATTCAGCTCATGACCCAATCCGCCCGGATCAGCGGCGTCGAATGAAGTCCCTGGGCCAGTACACCCAGGCTCGCCGGGGTGCATAGACCCCCCTCCTGGTCCCCAGTCCTCGCCAACTCGCGCGGAAGGACATGTGCGCATGTCGGGTTTTGTCCCCGCTTCGGGATCTACTTAGTAGAGGGGCGGGCGCCGCACAACCGGCTATCGGAAGCCAACTCCGGACGGAGGCGCCCCATGCCGGCACCTATCCTGTTGAGGAGGCGGTCATGTCGAGGAACGGTTCGTCTGTTGCGTGGATGCTGTGCGGGATCCTGCTGCCGGTCGTGCAGGGGGGGCTGTTCGCCGCCAATCCCCCGGCGCTGACCCACTACCAGGGGGTGCTACGCGGCGCGGCCGACGAGCCCCTGACCGGCGCCTACGACATGGACTTCCGGTTCTTCGACCTCGAGAGCGGCGGCAACGAGATTCTCGTCGACCGGCACCTCGCGGCCAACGCGCAGGCGGTCGCGGTCGAGGGCGGGCTGTTCGCCGTCGCGCTCGGCAGCGGACAGGTGAGCGATGGCTCGGGCCCGGGGATCTACGCCTCCATGGCCGATCTGTTCCGCGACCACTCCGGGGTCTGGCTCGAAGTGACGATCGGGGCGGAGACCCTCACCCCGCGCACCCGCGTGCTCGCGACAGGTTATGCGCTCAATGCCACGACGGCCGGGACGGCCGCGACCGCAACCTCGGCCGCCACGGCTGACCAGCTCAACGGCCAGCCCTCCTCCTTCTATCTGGACACTTCCTCGAACTATCAGACCAAGAACGGGAACATCCGCTTCACCGCCGCGAACCCTTCATTGGCCGTCGTCGATGCGATCGCCGCGCCGGGCTCACTGGGGGCCATGGTGGCGTCGAGCAGCGGCGCGTACTGCAAAGTCGCGTTCGCGGGGCAGGGGACCGAGTGCTACGGAAACACTTTCGGCGGGTTCTTTCGCGACTTGGATGAGGGCAGCGCATGGGCCTACGCCGGGTACGCTGGATACGGAATCTACGCATCCGGCTCCGTCGGAGTCCGCGGCAACGGGGACGGGACATCGGCATTCGGCGGTTACTTCGGGGCCTCGGGGACCGGGGGCACAGGAGTCTACGGCGACGGGGCGACTTATGGCGGTCACTTCACGTCCAGCGCATCCAGCGTCAGCGGCATGGCCGGACGCTTCGAACAACTCGCTATCCCGGGAACGTACGTCAACGTCGCCTGGTCCGGGTACGGGATTTGGTCGAGGTCTTACCACGGCATCCACAATTGGGATGAGAACGACGGCACCTATGCCAGGATCGGCGCCAGCCCCTACAAGATCCAGGGAACCGGCGCGGTCTCATTTGTTCAGAACCACCCCGACGAGCCGGACCAGGTCGTCATCTACCATGCGCCGGAGTCGTCCGAGGTCAATGTCTACACGCGGGGGAGCGCGAAGCTCTCCGGCGGGGTCGCGCGCATCGCTCTCGATCCGACCTTCGCATGGACCGCAAATCCCGACCTGGGGTTGACCGCGCATCTCACGCCGCGCGGTGAGCCGGTCCCCCTCGCGGTCGAGTCGGTCTCGTCGCGGGAGCTTTCGGTTCGCGGGCCGCACGGTTCGGACGTTGAGTTCGACTACTGGGTCACGGGCCTGCGGATCGGATTCGAGGAGATGCCTCCGGTCTCCGGGAAGGAGTTTGAGTCGCCGCTTCCAGCCAAAGCCTCGGGGGCGACAGTCTACGCGGCGAATCCAGGCCTGCGGGCGTTCAACGCGCTCGAACGTCACCGCGGGATGGCCAGGGAGCTCGGCCGTGATACCGACCCCGACCTGAAGGCGTCCGCCAACATGCGTCAGCGCATCGGCGTCGGCAAGCCCATGGACGTAGCGGTCGAGCCGGTCCCGCAGCCCCTCCAGGGTCAGCAACCCGGCGCAAGCGACGAGGTCCGGCTGGCGGGCGGATCCGTCGAACCGGCCGCGCCCACGCCTCGGCCGGCCTCCCCGACTGCGGAAGATCCCGAGGGGGCAGCCGAGGACAGCGCGGGCGCCGTAGCCCAGGCCCGGCATCGGCTCAGCGATTTCTTCCCGACGAGATCCTCCATCGAGGCCGGCGACGTCGTCGTCAACGATGCGGACGAGCGCGGTTCGGTGAAACGTGCCGCTCGCTTGGAGGACCGGACGGTCATCGGGATCGCCATTGCGCCGGCCGCCAATGGCCAGGTCGAGGTCGCGATGGCCTCGGTGGCCGAGGTCCGCGTCGACGCGGGATACGGCGCGATCCTCGCCGGCGATCTCCTCGTCAGCTCGCCCACGCCGGGTGCCGCGATGCTGGCGACCGCTCCCGAGCCGGGGACGATCCTCGGCAAGGCCCTCGAGCCTCTCGAGTCAGGAGTCGGAACGATCCGCGTCCTGGTGATGCTGCGATGACGGGGCGGCCGTCCAGACCGCTGGTGGTCGCGGCGTTAGTCGTGTCGCTGCCGGCCTCGATCCTCGCGCAGTCGAGCGCGACCTACAGGCTCACGGAACAGGTCTTCAATGCCGGCGGTCGGCCGGCACAGGGTGTGGTTTCCACCTCGACGAGCTACAGGCTCAGCCTGGATTCAGTCGGCGAGTCGATTGCGGGCCAGACGCTGGACGGCGCATCGTATCGACTGGACAGCGGCATTGCCGCGACCAATCGACCCCCCGGGGAGGTCGGCGATCTGACGTTCCTCGCCGATCTGCAGACGCTGACCTGGTCGTGGGAGCCGGCATCGATGGAGTTCAACATCTACTCCGGTCCTCTGAACACGTTGCCCGGGGGATACGGCACCTGCGCGGCCTCGCGCGTCGCCGGAACGACCTGGGCCGACCCGACAGTTCCGGCCTCGAGGAGCGCCGTGTTCTACCTGGTCACGGGCGAGAACAGGCTTCGGCAGGAGGGGACCCTGGGATACGCCTCGAGCGGCGCCGAGCGGGGAAGCCCGGCTTCGTGCTCCTGAGGGTGTGAGGCTTCGGACGGGCCGAGTCCCTAACCTGCTGAGATACCTGCGATTGGCTCGCAGACGTGAACCAGGGTACGTCGGTGCACGCGTACTTCCCACCGGGGCTTTCCGCGAGCCTCTCGCCCCACCCGGTCCGATCAGGCTATCCTGAAGCGCGCCTCCACCGGGGACCGCTGTTTGTACTCGGCATCACGCTCCAGGTGGTGGCACTCGAGGCCGAAGGGGCAGGTCCTTCCATCCCCTCCGGTCCCCAGAATGCGAAGGAGCGCCGCCCATGACCGATAGGACTCCCGCTACTTTCCTGACTGGCGCCTCGCGTGCGGAGCGGCTGTTCCCGACGCTCACGTCCGCGCAGCTCTGTCGCGGCGAGGAGGTCGTCGTGGTGGACTGGGGAAACGCGGCCGGCCAGGCAGCCGTCTTCCTCGCTCAGACGGCGAAGCGGGTGCACATGCTGGTCCGCCCAGGTGGGCGAGGGATCCATCGCCGTTGCCTTCGTGCATCAGGTGCTGCACGAGTAAGAGGATGACGACGATGCCCGACCGATGCAGCCCAGACCGTCGGCTCATCACGACCGTCAAGGACGAGCACGCGGTGAAGCGTGGGTCCCAAGACCGTCGTGGTGCAATTCGTCGAGGCACGTTGATCGATCGGTTGCGGCAACGGCTGCGCCAGCTCGGCCGCGAGTTGCTCCACCAGCATACTCAGCCCGGCGAGCTGGCCGCAGCGGTGCTCCTCGGCTGCGTGGTCGGCTGCACCCCGCTGTTCGGGCTGCACCTGCCGCTATGCATAGCGCTGGCCTGGCTGTTTGGCCTGAACCAGCTGGTGGTCTACGGTGCGGCCAATATATCGATTCCGCCGCTGGTTCCATTTCTCGGATTGGCCTCGGTCGAGATCGGTGAGCGCCTCCTGCACGGCCGGTGGCTCACACTCGATGCGGCGTACTTTCGCGCGTCACCGACCGCCGCAGTCGCGCACTTTTTTGGGGCTTGGCTGCTCGGTGGAATCATTCTGGGCGTGCTCATTGGCGGCATTGCGGCAGGCAGCGTGTATGTTTGGGCCCGTCGCAAATCGGCGAACCAGACGGTCAACGGCGCCAACGCGCCGAATGCGCCACACTCGATCGAGCACGCAATCGACCAGGCGAACCACCGTTACCGCGGGGTACATCCGCGCTTTCGCTGGTACGCGCGCATCAAGTACCGCCTGGACCCGTGCTATCGCGCGATAGTGCCGCTGGTGCCAGAAGGCGCGTTCGCCGTCGATCTCGGCTGCGGCCTCGGCATGCTACCGGTGCTGCTCGGCCTGTGCGGCCGGCGCGCCCTCGGCGTCGAATGGGACCCGGCGAAGGTGGCGTGCGGACTTCATGCGGCGCGCGGGCTGGACGTGCGGGTCGTCTCGGGCGATGCGCACGAGTTCGACCTGCCTGCATGCGACGTGATCACGCTGATCGACGTACTTCATTACTATCCGGCCGATCGCCAGCGCACGCTGCTTCACCGCTGTCGCGCCGCGCTACGGGCGGGCGGCCGCCTGCTGGTGCGCGACATCGACGGCAGCCGCGGAGGCGCCGCCGGCTTCACCCGCTGGTTCGAGCGCACGTCAACTCGACTGGGACTGAACCGCGGACCCGAGGTTCGCTTTCGCCCGATCGCAGCGCTGCGCGCCGATCTCGAAGCGCTCGGCTTTGTGGTGCACAGCGATGAGATGTCCGGCCAGTTTCTGCCGGGTAACGTTCTGTTGGTAGCGGACCTCCGGCCAGATGGCGGAAACAACCCGGCACCCGTCCCCGGGCGTCTCAGTCCTTCTTCTGGAACGCCTCGTCGACCTGCTTCTTGATCTCCTTGAAGTTCTTCTGCAGCAGCTTGTCCTCCTCCTTCGTGAGGATGCGGAACGGCACCTTGATGACGCCCTGCGCGAACTTCACGCGGAGCCAGTGCTGGCCGTACTGGATCCCGCCCGGCACCTGGAAGAACAGCCGGCCGAGGCAGCCGCTCTGGTTCGAGAGCTCGAACTGATCCCACCCCACCGCGCGCTGGTCGAGATCCGCGAAGAAGCCGATACGGCACCCCGCACGCGCGTTCGGCGGGAAGTAGTTGATCGAGTCGGTCTGGACCTTCGCCCGCGCCTCCAGGGCGGCGAGGTTGGCCCGGCGGTACTCGTCCTCGGTGGCCAGCGGGATGGTCTTGCCGTCCGGGGTTTCGATCGACACGGCGTCGCGGGTGAGCGTGCAGCTGGGCACTCCCTGGCGGAGGGCCAGGCCGACCTCGAGGAGCATCCACTCCTCGCCCACCGAGGAGTTGGCGAGCCGGTATCCGAGGATCACGTACCCCTCATTGTTGTACGCGACGCGTATGTACTTCCCCTCCAGCGTCATGATCTCCGGCACGCCGGGCTGGGGCACCTGCACCTTCGGCGGCTCCTCGGCCCGCACCTCGGCGGGAACTCCGGGCGCCGCGATCCACCCCAGACCAACCGCCGCCAGCAGCACCACCCGTTTCCCGTTCATGGAACCTCCTGTCGTCCTTGCGAAGATCTCCGCCCGACGACCGCACTCCAGAGCATACTCCCTTCAATGGGCCTCCCGGAACCGGTGCTGGTTTTCGACCCGTCCGTCCCCGTCACCGACGTGCAGGCCGACCTCAACTTCGCCACCATCGGCTACGCGCGGTCCTACGGCCTCGCCGGCCGGCAAGGACTGATGTCCGTCGGCTTCGCCTACGCGCGCGGCGACATCGAGGGGGAGGTCTTCGAGGCGGCGCGGCGCATCGGACGCTCCGGACTCGGCGACATGCGGGCCCGGGTCTCGCTGAACCTCCTGGGCCCGGGCGCGATGACCCCGGGGGATGCCACGCGGCGGCAGGACCCCCTCGCCTCGGTGCAGGGGCACGCCAGTTACACCTTCAAGTCGCGGGCCTGGGTGGCGTTCGACGCGACCTGGTACGGCGGCGGCGAGTCGACCGTCGACTGCGGCGAGCCCTCGGCCCGCCAGAGCAGCACGCGTTTCGGCGGGACCGTCTCGATCCCCATCGCCCCGCGGCAGTCGATCAAGATCGCCGCGAGCACCGGCGCCTCAGCGCGGACCGGCTCCGACTTCAACACTGCCCTGCTCGCGTGGCAGCTCACCTGGTTCGACCGCCCGCCGGCGCGGCAGCCGTAGGGACCCTGGTCGGGGCTAGTTGACGCCCGGCTTCATTGCCTCTTTGGCGGCCCTGCGCCGCTCAACTTCCTCGGACATCAGCTTGTAGGAGATGTAGTACTTGTAGATGTTGCTCACATAGGTGACCGTCTCCCGGCCGATGCGCTCGGATGCGATCTGCTCCACGTTGCCAAACCAGACGTTGGGGTCGAGCCCGCGCTTCTCGGCCTCTCGCCGCAGCTGGCGGATCCGGTTCGGCCCCGCGTTGTACGACGCGAAGGCGAAGAGCCCCTTGTTGAGCTGATCCATCGGCTCGTCCTTGAAGTACTGGTCCACCATGAAGCGCATGTACTTCACCCCCGCATGGATGTTCGGGTCGATCTGCGTGATGTCTCCGACCCTCATGTCCTTGCCGGTGGCGGGCATGACCTGCATCACGCCGATGGCGCCGACACGGCTTCTCGCGGAGTGGTCGAGTTGAGACTCCTGATATCCCTGCGCCGCCATCAGCAGGTGGTCGAGCTCGTACTTGTCGCCGTACTTCCGGAAGATGTCGATCAGCGTCTCGAACTTCTTCCGTCCAGCCTCCGAGGTGGCATTCCTCGCGAACTTCGTGCTCTCGAGGTAGCGCTGCTCGATCATGTTGCCGAATGCCGTCCCGAGGCCGTACTTCGCCAGGAACGTGTTGAGTTGGGCCGCGAGGAGCGGGCTCCCCTTGCGGATGGGCACGGCGAGGCTGGCGCCGGTCCGCAGGGTCACCGTGTCGTGGACATTGAGGTTCGTGAGTACCTTCCTCCAGAAGTCAGCCATGTAGTCGTGGACGACGACGATCGGGATGAGGCCCGCGCTGACCATCTCGAGCAGGTCGTCGTCCTCGAGATTCGCCGGGACTTCCTCGATGACGACCGGCGGCCTGCCCTTCGCCTTCAGGCGGTCGTTGAGGGCGAGGAGGCTCGCGTCGAAGTTGCTGTCCTTGCGCGCGAAGACTCTCCTTCCGGACAGCTCGTCGACCGAGCCGATCGCCGGGGAGCCCGGACCGGTGACCACCACTTCGCTGACGTTCGTGCGCGTGGCATTGGTGAAATCCACCAGCGCCTGCAGCTCCGGCCTGACCGTGACCTGGGCCAGCACGAGGTCCACCTTGCCGTCGATCAGCGCCGAACCCAGGATGTCGCGCGGCAGCGGCAGGAAGACGACGCTGACCTTGTCGGTGCGTTTCTTGAGTGTCTTGTTGATCTGGTCCTCGAATGCCTTCCCGAACTCGTAGGCGACGCCGCGCTGCACGCCACGATCCACGAAGAAGAACGTGCGGTTGTAGGTGACCCCCACGCGGATGAGCCGCCGTGCCACCATCTGGTCGAAGTCGCCGGTGAACGGAGTGGAGAGAATGGACACTATGCTCTCGGGCAGGTCGGTCTCGTACGCCGGCGGCGGCAGTGGTGCGTCCTCCGCGTCGGCCGGCTCCTCCGGCACCGCAGCTGGCTTGGCGGTCTCGGCCGGGGTCTCGGGCGCGCCTCCGCCGCACCCGCTGATGGTGCTCGCCAGGCCCAGGAGTGCTATCTGGGCCAGCCAGGTCCGAGATGATCGGGATGCGGATGGGGTCAACATGTCGGCCCTCATGGGCTCGAGTGCCCGCGCGTCGGTGCCGTCCAGTGCCAGTCTCACGAGATTATCAGCCCAGCGGGGCCGGCACCACCGCCGAGGCGACGCCACGACCACGGGGTCAGGTCTTTACCTTCTACCCCCCCTGGTGAGGTAGAAGGTAAAGACCTGACCCCGTCACTTTCCCCCCTTGCAGTACCGGTGAACCTGAGGGCGGGCGGATCTCGTATAGACATCGGGGGGGCAACCATGAGCAGCTTCTTCGGTGATCTGCGGTTCGCGGTGCGTGCCCTGGCGAAGCAGCCGGGGTTTGCCTCTGTCGCGATTGTGACGCTGGCCCTGGGGATTGGCGCCTGCACGGCCATCTTCAGCGTCGTCAACGGCGTCCTGCTGCAACCCCTTCCGTTCGACAGGCCGGATCAGCTGGTGATGCTGCGCGAGCTCTCGGACAAGGGCACGCCGATGAACGTGCCGGAGCAGAATTTCCTCGACTGGCAAGCCGGCGCCCAGAGCTTCGAGCGCATGGGGTTCTACAACACCTTCGAATCCGGTGTCGCGGGGGGCAGCGAGCCGGTGCGTGCCCAGGTCTCGCAAGTCTCCGAGGAGTTCTTCAGCGTGCTGCGGGCGCAGCCGGTCATCGGACGCGCGCTGCTTCCCGCAGATCACAAGCCAAGCGCGCCGCCTGCCGTCATCGTCAGCTACGGATTCTGGCAACGATACCTGAGCGCCGACCGGGACCTGACGGGCAAGCAACTGCGAGCCGATGGCTACAGCTTCACGGTGGCCGGCGTCATGCCGGCGAGCTTCCAGTTCCCGGCCCGCACGGACGTCTGGGTTCCCAAGGGGCTCTTCGAGGCGGTCAATCCAAGCCGCAGCGCGCACAACTGGCGCGTGATTGCCCGCCTGAAGCCGGACGCCACCCTCGAACGCGCCCGCGGCGACCTCAGCCGGATCGCGAAGCGCATCCATGGCGAGTTCAAGGATGTCACCGCGGTGGATGCCACGGTCTTGCGATTGCAGGATGTCTTCACGGCGCGCCTCCGCCCGGCTCTGATGCTGTTGCTGGGAGCGGTCGGATTCCTCCTGCTGATAGCCTGTGCCAACGTGGTGAACATGCTCCTGGCGCGCGCCACCGCGCACGAGAGGGAGTTCGCGGTGCGCGCGGCCCTCGGTGCGAGCCGGATCCGGCTGCTGCAGCAATGCGTGACGGAGAGCCTGGTGCTCACGCTCGCCGGCGGCCTGCTGGGTGCAGTCCTGGCGGCCTGGGGTGTGGATGCGCTGCTGGCGCTTGGTCAGGGACAGATCACCCGAAGTGAGAACGTCCACGTAAGCGTGGCCGTGCTGGCCTTTGCGCTCACGCTTTCGCTTGCGACGTCCGTTTTGGTGGGTTTCGTGCCGGGTTGGAGAGCGAGCCGGCTGGCGGTCGCATCGGCGATGAACGAGGGCGGACGCGGAGGCTCGAGCAGTGGGGGCCAGAAGCGGATCCGGAATGTGCTGGTTGTCTCGCAGGTGGCGCTCACGCTGGTGCTGCTCGTCGGGGCGGGGCTGCTGGCGCGCAGCTTCGGGAAGGTGATGGCCGTGGAGCTGGGCTTCCAGAGGGAAAACCGCCTGGCTCTGGACCTGAGCATGCCGTTCCCCAAGGACGACCAGGGCGCACAACGACTCCGCGAGTTCGCCGTGCAGCTCGAGGAGAGAATCACCAACCTTCCCGGAGTGGTTTCCGTCGGAGGGAGCAACTCCCCGCCGCTCTCGCCCTACGGCGGCAACGGCAGGTTCCTGATCGAAGGCCGGGGTGACTCGGGTGACTACTGGCCCGGCTACCGCCTGGCCAGCGCGGGGTACTTCAAGACCCTGGGCATTCCGCTGATCCGAGGGCGCCTTTTCGATGACACCGATGGCGCCGGCACGCCGCAGGTGGCGCTCATCAGCCACGACGTGGCGGAGAAGGTGTTTCCCGGCGAGGATCCGCTTGGCAGGCGCATCAACACGGGCAACATGGATGGGGATGAAACGTGGATGACGATCGTCGGGGTGGTCGCCGACGTGCGCGAGGATGGACCGGAAAGCAACTCCGGCGGCGCCATCTACACGCACTACCTGCAGCGCCGCGGCGGGGGCGGCATCGCGGCGTTCACCTGGGTGCTGCATACGACGAGTGAACCGACGGCGCTGATTCCCGCCCTTCGCGAAGCCGTTCGCTCGCTGGATCCCGAGGTGGCGCCGAGATTCCAGACACTCGAGGGGAGCTTTCAATCGGCAACCGCTTCGCGGCGGTTCAACCTGACGCTGCTGGGCGTCTTCGCAGCCGTGGCCCTGGCGCTGGCGGGAATGGGGATCTACGGCGTGCTGGCGTATTCGGTGGAGCAGCGCACGCGCGAAATCGGCATTCGCATGGCGCTCGGCGCGCAGCCGGGTCAGGTGCTGCGGATGGTCGTGAGGCAAGGCGGCCTGCTGGTCGCGGCCGGGGTGGCGGTCGGGCTGCTGGGCGGCTACGCGGTGAGTCGATCGCTCACCACGATGCTCTTCAACACGAGTCCGGCAGATCCCGTCACCTACGCCGCCGTCTCCGCGTTTCTGTGCGTGGTGGCATTGGTGGCCTGCGCGGGTCCGGCCCGTCGCGCCGCCAAAGTGGACCCGATCGTTGCCCTGCGCCACGACTAGCGCGCTAAGATCACGGCTTCAGGCTGGGGGCCGGGGTGCCGAGGACGATGCGGATCGCCGCCACATCATGGCCGAACAGGTACGCCACGCCGATCCGCGGGAGGGGGATCTTCCAGACCTTGACCGGCTCCCGGCTGCCGAAGGTGATGCCCACCTCGTACTGTCCCAGGACGCTCGGTTCGTCGCCCGGGAGCGGCTCGTCCACGCCGCCGAAGTAGACGCGCCAGACGACGTACGGCTCGTAGTCGGCCTGCCCCCGTCCACCGTCTCCGAACAGGTGGCTGGCGGTGAAGGCCGTCTCCGCCATGACCATATCATCCTGGCCTGGCTCCGTCGCCGGATCGACGAGCGCATACGTCAGGCCATTGCCCAGGACCATCTGGAACCCGCCGACCTGAAAATCGAACCGGCTCCGGATCCCCGCGTCGTAGACGGCGGCGTCTGCGTCACCCGATCGATCCCAGACGTATCCGGCCTCCGCGAACGGCTTGAGGAGCCAGTGGTCGCGGACCGGGACCAGGAACTCGGCGCCCGGGACGAGACTCAGCGTGGCCACGTTCGCCCGCAGCCCGGTGTCGACGATGTCCTCAGCCTTGAAGTCATAGAACCCGAGGGTCATCGGGAAGGTGAATCTCCACCCCGTCTCCCTCTCCTCCGAGGGGCGGAAGGTCACGGAGAGGGGCAGGCGATAGACCTGGAGGGTCCGGCCCGATATGGTGAAGATTCCGGAACCGACCTGGGTGGCAAAGGCGTAGTTGAACTCCTGCCGTTCGCTCGTCGTGAGCGGCGCCACCTCCGCCGCCAACAGATCCGGCACGACGACGAGCAGCGAGACGGCGGCTAGACTCAGCAGGAGCCACGTGACCCGTCGTATCATGGCTGCGCGGGAGGCATCGAGGTCCGAGTGAACCCACTTTTCGGCGGTCTGTCAACTGATCCTGGGATCCGATCTCGACGTCAACTGGCACGGCTGCCTGTGGTCGCCGCGATCTGCCTGGCGGGACTCGCCGGCGCTCCCGTGTTGGCGCACGAGGGGACCGCGCGGGAGATCCGCCACCTCGATGCGCTGCTCGCGGCCGACCCGGGATCGGCGGCGCTGCATCTCGCGCGCGGCGAGGCGCATCGGGCCCGGGGGGAATGGCACAGCGCCCGGCGCGACTACGAGGCGGCCCGCCGCCTCGACCCGGCGGTGGCCGCGGTGGACCTTGCGCTCGGGCGGATGTATCTCGACGCCGGCCGCCCGGCGCGGGGGGAGACCGCGCTCGACCGGTTCCTGGCGCGCGACCCGGCCCATGCGACGGCTCTGGCGCTGCGGGCCGCCGCCCGCGCGGCGCGCGGCCGGCCGCTCGAGGCCGCCGCCGACCTGACGGCCGCGATCGCCACCGCGGGATCGGCCGCCGATCCGGAGTGGTACCTCGCGCGCGCGGCGTGGCTCGCCGCGGCCGGAGCGGCGCACCGCGCGGAGGCGATTCGCGGCCTCGACGAGGGGCGCGCAAGGCTTGGCCCGCTGCTCCTGCTGGATCTCGCGGCGCTCGATCTCGAGATCGGGAGCGGCGAGCTGGTCGCCGCGCTCGCACGCGTGGACCGGATCGCGGCGAGCGCGCCCCGCCAGGAGGTGTGGCTGGCGCGGCGCGGCGACCTCCTCGAGCGGATGGATCGCGCCGACGAGGCCCGCCTCGCCTACGCCTCGGCCCTCGCGGCGATCGCGGCGCTGCCCGCCGGCCGGCGCGAGGTCGAGTCCGTCCGCGCGCTGCGAACCTCCGCGCAGACGGCGCTTGCGCGCCTCGAGCCGGGGCGCGGAGCGTCGCGATGAGGCGTGGCGCCTGTCGATCCGCCGCGCTCGCGCTGATGGCCGCCGCGATCGCCAGCTCCGGCGCGCCAGTCTCCGCAGGCGCGCTGTCGCTCCTTCCGGCCGCTGCCGTCGTCCGCGGGCCGTATCTGCAGCGCGGCTCGCCGACCACCATGGTGGTGAGATGGCGCACCGCGCTCGCCGGCGACAGCCGGGTGCGCTACGGCACCAGCCCCGCCGCACTCACGCTCGTCGCCGACGTCGCGTCCGTGACGACCGAGCACGTCGTCACGCTCACCGGCCTGGCGCCGCAGATGCGCTACTACTACTCGGTCGGGACGAGCTCGGACGTGGAGGCCGGCGGCGACGCCGACCATTTCTTCGAGACCTCACCGCCGGCCGGCTCGATCAGCCCGGCGCGCCTCTGGGTCGTCGGTGACTCCGGCACTGCCAACAACGACGCCCGCGCCGTGAAGGACGCCTACCGCGCCTACGCGGCGAGCGACGCGGCGGACCTGATGCTGATGCTCGGCGACAACGCCTACGACTCCGGCACCGACGTCGAGTACCAGGCCGCGGTCTTCGACATGTATCCGGAGATCCTGCGCCAGACCGTCCTCTGGCCCACCCTCGGGAACCACGACGCCGTCTCCGCGAACTCCACGACCGGAACCGGCCCCTACTACGACGCCTTCACCTTGCCGATGCTGGGCGAGTCGGGCGGGCTCGCGACGGGGAAGGAGGCCTACTATTCGTTCGACTTTGCGAACCTCCACTTCATCTGCCTCGACTCGGCCGGGTCGAGCCGCACCCCCGGGTCGCCGATGCTGACCTGGCTCGCGAACGACCTGCTCCAGACGACCCAGGACTGGGTGATCGCCTTCTGGCACCACCCTCCCTATAGCAAGGGGTCGCACGACTCGGACTTCGAGAGCAACTTGATCGACATGCGGCAGAACGTCCTGCCGCTCCTCGAGGCGGGTGGGGTGGACCTGGTGCTCACCGGGCACAGCCATTCGTACGAGCGCTCGTTCCTGCTCGATGGTCACTACGGGACGTCGGGCACGCTCACCTCCGCGATGGTTCTCGACGGCGGCGATGGGCGCGTCGGAGGGAACGGCGCCTATCTCAAGAGCGCCCCGCCGTCGGCCGCGCACGACGGGGTGGTGTACGTCGTGGCCGGCAGCTCCGGGCAGGTATCGGGAGGCTCGCTGGACCACCCGGCGATGTTCCGCTCCCTCAACGTGCTCGGGTCGCTGGTGATCGACGTGAGCGGCGAGAACCTGGACGTCCGCTTCGTGGACGACGCCGGCGCGCTGCGCGATGTGTTCACGATCTACAAGGGGACATGCGAGGCAGCGCCGGGGGAGGTAGGCGATTCGCTGCGCCTCTCTGATGGGGCGATCGGAGCGACCGCGATCGCCTGGGCCGCCGATCCCGGCTTCTCAGCCTGGAACCTCTATCGTGGGACGAGCAGCGGAGGGCCGTTCGCCTACGACCACGTCTGCCTCGAGCCCGCCTCGCCGGACCCGGCCGCGACCGACTCGCAGGCCCCGCCACCGCGGAGCCTCTTCTATTACCTGGTCTCCGGCCGCAACGCCTGCGGCGAGGGGGGCCTCGGCGCCAACTCTGCCGGCGCCCCCAGGCCCATCCCCACCCCCTGCCCCTGACCCCCGCCTGGACCCCCCGCCCGGCTGCCGGCTGGGGCAGCGCGCGTCAGCGCTTCGCCGCCGGCCCGAGGATCTCGTCCCGGAACAGGGGCCGTCCCGCCTGCGAGGTCCAGAACCCGTAGAGGGCCGGCGCAACGATTACGGCGAGCGACAGGAGCACCGTCCCGAGGTACCAGCCGGCCGGGTTCGGCGTGAGCGGCAACTGGTGGAGCAGCTCCGAGACGGAGGCGAGGGTGGCGAGGCCCAGCAAACCCGCCCTGAACAACACCAGCCACCAGATCGTCGCGGTCAGAGAGACCACCACGAGGTACCCCGGAATGCTCCCCGATTCCGGATAGAACAGCACCATGCCCACCAGGGTGACCGCGGCAATTGCCAGACCGGTCCGTCGCAGCAGCAGCCGGAAGATCAGGAGCAGCGTGATCGGAAAGATGATCTCGAGGAGCTTCTGAGTGTGGATCCCCGCGATCGACACGAGGGCCGCCACGGCGCCTCGCAGCGACTCGAGAGTCCACAAGTCCACCGCCGGCAGCGCAGGGGTCCCGCCGAAGACCTCGGGAATCCAGACCTGAGTACGCTGCAGCAGCGCGACCGCGGCGCCGGCTGCGCACCCGGCCAGCAGATCGCGCCCCACCAGCGGATCGCGGAATCGCCCCTCCAGCACTCTCACCCACGAGACCAGCATCCCTGGCCACAGGCGCCGGGCGTACGGCTCGATCGCCAGGTACAAGAGGTAGACGAGACCGACCCGCTGCATGGAGTACGCGAGATGCCCCTGGAACGTCTGCAACTCGGCGGGAGAGGCGACATGATGTGCGCCCAGGAACCAGACCATCCGCACCGCACCGAGGTAGAGGGCGAGGCGCAGTGCTCCGCGGCGGTCCCCCCGGCCCCTGCGAACGTTCCGCAGCGCCACGATCCCGGCGACGATGACCACGGCGATATAGGAGTACGCGTCCACCATCTGCGAGGTGTGCTGCCAGAATCCTTTCGGTGGCGCCGGCTCCTCGGCGGGGCGGCTCCAGGGTTCGATGATCCGCAGCGAAACCGGGCGGCCAGCCGCGGAGGCCGCCTCGATCCGGAGCGGCACCTCCGGCCTTCCGGGCCACGACCCGGTCCAGGCCGCGCGGCGGTCCGCGAAGACCGGGGGAGCCCACTCCGGCGGCACCGGCGCGAGCGTCGTCTCGTCAATGCCGGTGGCGCGCAGCAGCGGCCCATAGTCCGGATCCGCCGGAGGCGATTCCGGATCGGTGAGTTCGCCCGGAACGACGAGCAGCGATACGAGGCGCCCGTCCGGGTCGAGACTGACCCGCGCCATACCCGGCGACGTGACCGGGGGATCGATCATCCAGGCCCCGATGCTCGCGCCATTGAGCCGCACGAGTGGCTCGGGACCCTGGCGGTACCAGAACAGGACTCCGGCGGGGGGCGCAGATCGGAGGATCTCCCACCGCCCGGCGCCGGTCCCCTCACGGTGGAGGAGGTCCTTGAGATACGGGTTGTTCGGGTAGAGCGTAAAGAGGCTGTCGGCCGGTTTCAGGTCCTGTCCGGCCTGCGCCAGGATCTCCCTCGCCCGCTCGGCGAGAAACTCGGGCGGCTTCTCGAGGTTCACCATCCCCACGAGCGCCGCGCGCGGCGCCAGTGCGATGAAGGCGACGAGCGCTGTCAGGAACGCGACGAGGGCTCCCCAGGCGATCGCCGGCGACACCGCTCCCTTCGCCCCCGCCTCGGCCACCATCTCCGGGGAGGGCGTCTCGCCGGCGGCAAGGGCGGCCGCGAGCGGATCGCCGCCTGGCAGAGCGGCGGCGACTGACAGGGCCGAGGTGGGACGGTGGGACGGATCCGCGTCGAGGCACCGGAGGATGACCCTCTCCACCATTGGGTCGAACCCCTCCAGGAAGCTGGAAGGGGACGTTGGAGTCGTCTCGGACTGCAGGCGACGAAGCTCGCCCACGGACGACGCCTGGAAGGCCGGCTTGCCGGTGAACAGCTCGTACAGGACCAGACCGAGGGAGTAGAGGTCACTGCGAGTCGAGACCTCCCGGCCTGCGAGCTGCTCCGGAGCCATGTACGCGGGCGTGCCGGCGCCGATCTCGCCGCCGCCGACCTCCTCCGCCAGCGCGGCAAGGCCGAAGTCGGTGATGCGGGCCCGCCCGCGGCCGTCGATCATGATGTTCGCCGGCTTCAGGTCCCGGTGCAGGATGCCGAGCTCGTGCGCCGCCGCCAGTCCGGCGCAGAGCTGCCGGGCGATCTGGATCGCCTTCTCCTTCGGCAGGTGGCCAATCCGGCGCAGGAGCGATGCCAGGTCCTCCCCATCGACATACTCCATCGACAGGAAGTGCTGCCCATCCGCCTCCCCGGCGTCGTAGACCCGGCAGACGTTCGTGTGGGAGACCTGGCGCGCGGTGCGCACCTCGTTCAGAAAGCGCTGGAGGCGCTCGGGGTTCGCCTCGAACCCCGGGGGCAGGAACTTGAGGGCGACCGGCTGCCCGAGCTTCAGGTCGTCGGCGCGGTAGACCTCACCCATGCCCCCCTTCCCCAGCAGGCCGACGATCCGATACCGGCCGGCGAGCAGGAGGCCCGGGAGAAAGCGCGCCTCGCCTGTCCGGCCGGCGGCGGCCGGCAGGTTCACCGTGGGTGACGCCGAGGAGGGGACGACCGCCTGACCGCACGAGCCGCAGAAGCGGCTATCCACCGGGACGGGGCTCGAGCAGCTTGGGCAGACGCTCAGCGGTGACATCCTGCAGAGCTTAGCATGGGGTCCGAGGCTCCCGGCGCGCAGTATCGCCTATGCTTCCGCGCAGGTCAGGCCCGGGCTCACTTCAGGCGTGCGGTCTGCACCCAGGTGCCCGTCTTGCCGAAGTCGTCGGAGACAATGACCCCCTCGGGACCCGCGACGTAGACGAACTTCCCGTCGGCGCTTGCGGCGACCGCGACGCCCCCCGCGCTGGCTGCGATGTTGAGCTTCTCCTTGAAAGTCTCCTGGACCTTCTGCGCCTGGAGCGATCGCGGGAAGCCGAAGAGTGCGGCGACGACCACGACCGCAGTGGCGACCACGATCAGGGAACGGCGTCCGAGGCGGATGACGATCAGAGGCTCGCTGCTCATGGCTGACTTCTCCTACTTCGCCGTCGTGACGAGGCGATCGATGGCGCCGCTTGCGGTGCGCCGGATAGTTTCCACCTTGACCACCGGATCGGCGTACTCGGGCTCGCCGCGCAGTGACCGCCGCCCTTCACGGATTGACGTCTCGATGCGCGTCAGGCGGCCCTCCTCGCGCACCAGGACAATCTCCCCAATCGCATGGCGGACCCACGCCCCGGGCTTCTTCTCTCGGTCCGACGCCCCGTCGTAGTACCAGCTTCCGAACCGGATGGTGTCGAGCAGACCCGCGGCCGTGTAGAGATAGTCGAGCCTGCGGTAGAGGTGGTAGTTGAGCTCTCCCGAGAGCTTCCCGTGGATCTCGCGCGCCACGAGGTGACCTCCCTCGATCATCTCCTTCACGGTGGCGCGCAGGTCGGACTCCTTGGCCGTCCGGCCGAAGTTCACGTGACCCTCGACCTCCGGCCCCTGCTTGCCCATCTTCATGGTGAAGCGATCACCCGACAGGAAGCTGACGGTCTCCTTTGCGAGCCCCTTCTCCGCCAGCTCCGAAACGATCGTCGGCATGGAGTCCCGGGGAGGGAAGGGGATCACGTAGGGCACGTCTCCCCAGAAGCGGCTCTCCGTGGCCATCGTGTCCGTCCCAGCCAGCCGGCCGCACCAATGGCAGAAGTCATCCGCCTCGCGCGAGACGCGGCAGTAGCGGCAGACGGTCGAGACCGGGGTGGCCGGCGGTTCAGCCCCAGAAGGGGAAACCGGCGGCGGCGCCTCCTGGGCCAGAGCAACGACGGCGGCTACGAGCAGTGCGGCAGCGATCAGCGTCCCTCCCGCGCCGCCGAGGTGAGTGGCGTCGGGACGAGAACCGGATCGCTCCGCGCGCGATTGCCGCGCCGCACGCTTCGGCAGTTGCCTTCCGTCGAGCATCCTCGCACCGCACTGTGGAGATGAATTCGAGTCGAGCGTCGCGAGGATCCTAAGGGCGGAAGTGGCTCCCCGTCAACCAGCCGAGGTGCGAGAGTTGCGGCCGGCCGGAGGGGGAGGCTGCCGCACTCGTCCGGCCGCCGCGCTACGGCGGCGTGGTGCACGGAAACGGCCGCGGCCGCTCCTCTCCGGAGCTCGCGACACCGGCGGGGCCCTCTCCGCAGAGGTTCTCCTGGGTCGTCACGTAGTAGAACGCCTCGCCGGGGTCGGGCGAGGTGCGGTCGAGCGTCCGTGCTGGGCCGTCGGCGGCGGAGTCGGCGCCGTCGAGGCAGACGTCGTCGTAGGCGCTCCGGCGCGAGCCCATCCCGGCGCGCGGGATCGTCCCCCGATAGGTGTTCCAGTGCCCCGCCCAGCTGTCGCCGTCCCACGCCAGCGTGACCGGGTCCGTGAAGTCGAGTGGGGCGGAGTCGCCGACCACGATGGCCGCGGAGACGCAGCCGAACCCCGCGGCACAGGCGTCCGCCGTGCAGGGATCGCCGTCGTCGCAGATCCGCGGGGTAGACAGGCAGGCGCCGGTGAGCGGATCGCAGGCATCGTCGCTGCAGAGGTCGCCGTCGTCGCAGGTGACCGTGCTGGCCGGGACGCAGGCGCCGCCGCTGCAGGTGCCGCCCGAGGTGCAGGAGCTGCCGTCGTCGCAGGCCCCGCCGTCGCGGACCGGCGTGTGGAGGCAGGCCGCGTTCGCCGCGTCGCAGGCGTCGTCGGTGCAGGGGTTCCCGTCGTCGCAGCCGCCGCCGGCGTGGACGCAGCTGCCGATCCCCTCGTCACAGTAGTCGACCGAGCAAGCGTCGTCGTCGACGCAATCGCGAGGCGCCTGCACGCACTCTCCCGTCGCGGGTATGCAGCGATCGACCGTGCATGCCACGCCGTCGTCGCAGCTCACCCCCGCGCACCGATCCACCGGATCCTGGAACGCGGACGGACCTGGCATGTTCCCGAGCGCGGAGATCCCGGCGGCGAGGTCGGCGCCGTCCACGAGGCCAGACTCGTCGAGGTCGGCCGGCGCGCACCGAGAGGCTCGCAGTGGGGCGTTCGGGTCGAACGGCTCGTCCTCCCACCCTCCGATCGATCGCGGTTCGAGAATCGGGATCTCGGCGCTGAGATCGGCGCCGTCGCAGTCGGCGATCGCGGCGACGTCGGCGCTGTCCACGTCGAAGTCGTTGTCGAGGTCGGCGTCGCAGGCGTTGCCGAAGCCGTCGCCATCCGCATCGAGCTGCGGCGGGTTCGGGCGCGAGGAGCAGTTGTCGAACGGATCGGCGAACCCGTCGCCGTCGGTGTCGCCGGGGCCGGGATCATCGAAGTCGGTGCTGTTCCAGCTGGCGTGGACGAGGAGGTACGTTCCGCCAGGGCCGTCCTGCGGACGGACCGCGACCCACGCGCCGTGCGTGATGCTCGTCGCATCGACGCTCCCCGGGTCGTACTCCGCGACCAGCGCGACGAAGGCGTCGGGGGCCTTCGACCAGATCTCCAGCCGGAAGGGCCCGCCAGCCTCGGGTGCGGCGGCAGCTCCCGCGGCGTCGATCTGGAGCGAGCGCGCCGTCTCCGAGATCGTCCGGGCGGGGAGCGAGCCGATGAAGAGCGTGCGGTTCGAGATCGTAAAGTCGAGGTATTCGATCGTCGCTTGCGGATCGGGATCCCCCATCTTGATCAGCTTCAGCTTGTAGGGGAAGCACCCGGGCCCCTCGCAGACGATCCACGTAGGCTTGCAGGGGAACGGCAGCGGCTGGTTGAGGCACCCCTCGCCCGCCTCCAGCGGGCACGGATCGCTCCCGCCCGGCCCCGCGACGCACCCTCCCGGCAGGAGCCCGGGAGCCTGACTCTGCGGCAGGGGGCCTCCCTCGTCGCACACCCCGTCGTTGTCGTCGTCGTGGTCCTGGCAGTTGAGCCACGCATCGCCGTCGGCGTTCCCCGACTCGCTCCCCCAGGTCACCTCGATGCCGCTGCCGCACCCCGGATAGTAGTGCGTGCCGACGGCGACCTTCGCCTGCGTTGGGTGCTGGTCGATGCCGTTGCCGCACGCGTCCCCGTCGATATTCTTGTCGCAGATGTCACCGACCAGGTCCTGATCGATGTCTCCCGTCGGCCCCGGAGTGTCCGGGCAGTTGTCGCAGGCATTCCCCACCCCGTCGCCGTCCTTGTCGTACTGAGCGGTGTTCGGGACCTTGGGGCAGTTGTCGGCCGCGACGCCGCCGTTGCAGACGCCGTCGCCATCCCCATCCCCGCCGTAGGGCGCGCAGATGTTCGGAAGGCTGCCGGCTTGGCGCGACGCCACGTTGAGGCGGCACTGGTCCACGGCCCAGCGCTGATCCAGCGTGAACGCCTCGGTCCGCAGGCCGTTGACGACGTACGGCCCGCGGCAGTCGTCGGAGTGGTACGACATCGCGTTCTCGAGCGGGGCGCGATCCGGCATGTTCCACGGCGTGAGCCCGTTGCTGTCGAACTTCGAGCAGGCCGGCTGACACCACGTCGGGCGCGGGCTCTTCGGGTCGGCCGTCTGCTTAGCCCCGCCACACCACTCGTGCCCGGTGACAAAGCCGAGCGCGCTGTTCTGGTCGCGGGTGTTGTCGCCGGGTTGGTACGCCTCGAACGGCGCCGGATCGTCGTTCGTGTCGAGGACGTCGCAGAGGCTGTCCGGATTGTGCTCCGGGGGATTGACGTCGGCGGGGTCATCCCCCGTGAAGGTGTGCCATAGGCACCAGTGGTGCCCCATCTCATGGGCCCAGATACTTCCGTTGCCGCCGGGAAGGCGCCCCGCGTCGCACCACAGCCCCGCGGTGTTGACGCTGTCGTCCGGTGCCTCGCCGTTGTCGATGCATATCGGCTGCGGCGCGCGGTGATTGGGGATGCGGCTGCAGCAGCGCCCGGGACCGCGCACGATCATCACGTGGAGGGCGCCGGAGGCGGGAGCTGCGACCAGCGCCTGCCAGCGATTGCGGCGCTGCTCGTTGAGCGGCAGGCAGGGATCGCCGCCGCACGGCGCGTTGGTCGTGCAGGAGGTGACGAGGTCCGGGCAGAACTTCTTCAGCCGGCAGATTCCGTCGCCGATGCCGGCGCATTGGCTGTCCTGCGTGCACGCGGTGGTGTTGTTGGCGCAGACCCTGGGGTTGCCCGCCGCGTCGTCCGCGCACCCCGTGGTCTGGTAGAAGTTGGGGTCGCTCGAGTCAACCTGGAAGACTATCGGCCGGAAGGAGATCCCGAGCGGTTGCCACAGGAGGTTCATCTCCTGCACCGACTCGCGGATGAGCCCCCGAAGCTCCTCGTAACTCGCCACCGGGCAGGTGTCGAATCCCGCCGGGGGGCTGGCGCACTTCCAGCGCAGGTCGCAGAACGTCCCCGGGGCGCAGTAGGTGTGGAAGAAGAGGTTGAAGGTGTCGTGCGGCGCCGCGGCCAGCGCCGATGGCGTGGAGAACACCCCACCCAGCAGCGACACGGCACCTACGGTGGAGACGAGAGCGATCCGCAGAGGAGTCATACCCTCTACATACGAGGAATGACGCAGCGGGGGGCCACGACTCCACCGGGAGCGGGCCCGGATCCTCGCCTGCCTCACCACCCAGCTTGCAAACTCAAGCAGGATGGCGCGTCGGAGGCATCCGCTGCCCAGGTCGGATGCTCCGACGTGCCGTCCCTTCAGAGTGATGGACTACGGGCACTGCCGTGGTGGTCTGCGCGCCTCAGTTGCAGGTTCCATTACAGGCGTTCGGGGGTTCACCACCGGGGCTGGAGCCGTTGCAGTAGATTCCGACCCCTTCGGGGCAGGTGGACACCACGGTGCACTGATTCGTCTTGTACTCGCAGCAGGTGTCGGTCACGTTCGCGGTGCAGTGGACGAGCTGCCCGTTGTTCCGCAGCTTGCAGATCTCGATGAGGCAGAGCGGTAGGGGCTCCGGCTCAGGCTTCGGCTTGCGTGCGACCTCCTGAGCGGCCAGGGCCGCCGCGGCCACCTCACAGGTAGCCGCTTGCTCGCTGCTCGGCGCTTGCGGGTCCGCCGGTGAGGCGGCATGAATGAGCGCAAACCCCGTGAGGGAGATCACTGCGAGGAACAGCAACGGATACAGCTTCTTGCCTTTCATGGACACCTCCCCTGTGGACCTCGCCCGGGTAGCCACCCCGATGGTGCGACCACGAGCGAGAGTTGCGTCTGCCTGCGACACGAAGTCGAAGGGAACGGGCGGGGAGCAGCAATCGTCCCTGCCATGGCTGATTAGCTGCTCCCCACCCCCCCCCGTTTCTGCCGCGGATCACCCGTCCTGCGCCACGAGTCGCCGCTATCGCAGCCAGCCGATCCCGAACGTGGCGAGGAACAGCAGCCGCAGCGACCAGGTCAGGCGCGGCGCGGCAACCGTGGTGGTGAGTGAGGTGGACTCAGGGTCGGGAGTGCTCCCGGTCGCCTGGCCGCTGCCGATGATCCCGGGGCCGCCGGGGTCGTCCAGCCCGCCTGCCGGTGCCGGAGTGGGAACCACGGCCACCAGAAGCGCGCTCACCAGCACCGCGAGGACCACCCTTCGTGCCATTCGCTGCCGCCCGCCGATTTGCATGTCGATGCCCCCGTGTGATGCTTCCACAGCCATGACCAAGGGCAGATCTTGTGCCGTTCGGCGAACAACCTGCTGTCACTTATTATCAGTAGGATGGAGCGGTTCCAGAGCGGAGTCATCCGTGGGGAATGATCGAGCTCTGGGAGAATTTCCCATTCGACTGGAGAAATTCCTATCTCGGCGGGTCGGAGCCGCAGCCTAGGCGCTGGGCTCGAGGCGGGCCTTCAGGGTCTTGAAATCGATGCCGAGGAACTCACAGGTGCGCAGCTTGTTGCGCCCGAGACGCTCGAACACATGCCGGGCGTAGCGGCTGCGGAACTCTCGCTCGGTGAGCTGCTCGGTGAACGCGTCAGGGACGTCGAGTGCCTGTCCCTCCGACCCGGTCGCTCCCGCGAGAGGCGGCAGCGGCGTCCCGTCGCTGAACAGGACCGCCCGTTCCAGGGCATTCCGCAGCTCGCGGACGTTCCCCGGCCACGCGTGCGCGACGTAGCTGCGGAGCGTCTCCTGTGGCACCTCGGGTCTCGGGCGGCTGAGATCGCGGCTGATCCGCTCCACGTAGTGCGAAATCAGCGGCGGGATGTCCTCGCGCCGCTCGCGCAGGGGCGGCAGGACGAGCTCGACCACCTTGAGGCGGTAATACAGGTCGCGCCGGAAGGTCCCCGCCTCGAGCGCGGCCTCGAGATCCGCGTTGGTCGCGGCGACCAGGCGGAAATCGAGCGCGATCGTCCGGCTGCTCCCCACCCGCTCGATGTGGCGCTCCTGGATGGCGCGCAGGATCTTCGCCTGCGCAGCCGGCGGCAGTTCGCCGATCTCGTCGAGGAAGAGCGTGCCGCCCTGGGCGTCCTCGAGTTTCCCCGCATGCTCCACGACGTCGGTCGCCGCGCCGCGCACGATGCCGAAGAGCTCGCTCTCCACGAGGCCGGCCGGAATGGCCGCGCAGTTCACGACTACGAACGGCCCCTCCACGCGCGGGCTGCAGTCGTGCAGCATGCGCGCGATCAGCTCCTTCCCCGTGCCGCTCTCGCCGCGGATCAGCACGGTGGCGTCCCCCGGCGCGACGCGCCGCACATCATCGAGCACCTTGCGCATCGAGGGGGAGGCCGCCACGAACTGCCCCGGATCCCAGTACGACGCGACCTCGCGGGTGAGCTGCTCCACGCGGCGGCGCATCGTCCCCTGGCGCAGCGCGTTGTCGATGGCGAACGCCGCAAACCCGGTGAGGGCCATCAGGAACTCCGCGTCCCCCGCGGAGAAGGTGCGGTCCGCGCGACCCTGGTCGATGTAGACCGTGCCGATGGCGCGGTCGGGAAGGAGGAGGGGGGCGCAGATGAACGACCGGATGCCGAAATTCGCGACGCTCTTGTTGTCGCGGAACCGCGGGTCCATCATCGCGTTCGCCGAGGTGACGGGGCGCGCCGACGAGAGCGTCTGCCGCAGGATGGTCTGGGAGAGGCGCGACGCGTCCCTCACCACGGTGCGATCGCCGCCTCGGGAGGCGCGCAACTCCAGGCGCCTGGTGGCGGGATGCTTCAGGAACACCACTCCCCGCTCCGCCCCCATCAGGTCGAGCACTGCGTCGAGCAGGTTCTCGAGCACGCTGGTCAGGTCCGAGTAGGAGCGGATGATCTCCGCGGCGCGGTACAGGGTCCTGAGCTCCTTGCCCCCCTCGGCCTCCGGTTCCGCGTTCACGCGCCGGCGTTGCTTCTCCCAGCGATCGCGGAGCGCGCTCACGTGCGCCAGCAGCGGCCGCATCCCGGCGCCGGTGAAGACTCGCTGCGCCACCTCGAGGTGCGGCGACGGATCGCCGCCCGGCGCCCCCTCTCCGATCGTGAGGTCGGCGAGCAGAAGCTCCGCCTTGGCCTCGAGGATGGCACTTCCGAGCCGCGCTGCCGCTACGCGCGCCTGCTGTCCGAGCACCCGCGCCTCCTCGCGCTCGCCGCGGGCCTGCGCGAGCTCGGCGAGCAGGAGGAGCGACAGGATCTCGATCGACCGGTTGCTGCTCTCACGACTGAGCCGCAGCAGCTCGTCCGCCTCTTCAACCGCACGCCGCGCATCCCCCGCATTCCGCCGCGCCTGCGCCACGATCCAGCGCCAGGCCAGGTGCGAGCGGGGGTGGCTCGACGGGAACTCCGCCGCGGCCGCCTCCGCCTCGACCAGCACGGTGGTGGCGTCCCCCTCCGCGAGCGCGACCTGCCAGCGGTTGAGCCGCAGCATCAGGCGGCTCGGATGCCCTGCCGGCATCTGGTGGGTCAGTCCTTCGAAGCGTTGGTAGTGGGCCTTCGCCTGCGCGAGGTCCCCCTGCTCCCGAGCCAGGTTGCCAAGCTGCGCTTCGGCCCGAGCCTCCTCCCAGCGCCCGCAACGGGCGAAGAGATCTCGGGCCTCCAGATATGCCGCGCGCGAGGCATCCCCATGCCCGAGATCGCCGAGCACGATGCCCAGGTTGTAGCGGGCCCACGCCTCGGTCACCGCATCGCCGCCCGCCGCGGCGCCGGCGGCGGCCCGCTCCAGATGCTCCTGAGCCGCGAGCGGCGCTTCCTCCAGAAGGAGCTCGCCGAGGCCGAGCTCGACTCGTGGTCTCCGTGGCGCCAGCCGGCGGGCGCGCGCGAGGCGGAGGGCTTGCACGAAACATCGTTTCGCTCCGTCGCGGTCGCCGCGGGCGATGCGCCCCTCTCCCTGCCCCATGAGCACCCGCAGCAGGAGGTCGCGATGCGCCCGCCCCATCGCCGTTGCGTCCTGGGCGGCTGCCACGTAGAGCGCCTCCGCCTCCTGGTGCCGACCTTCCGCCAGCTCGAGTCGCGCCAGCGCTCGCCGAGCTTCGATCCCAATGGGCGACGGTGCGGCCTGGGCGGCGTCGATGGCGCGCGCGAGCCACCCCCGCGCACGCTTGGGAGTGCCGGCCTGCTGCGCGGCGAGCCCCGCCCACAAGGCGTATGCGGCGCGGCGTCCCGGCGAGGTGCCGGGGAGCGCAAAGAGGCGACGAGCCGAGGCCATCGCCTCGTCGGAGCGACCCGTCGCGAGCGCGACGTCCACCTGCGCCTCGAGCAGCCGCGCCGGGATGGGGCGTTTGCCGGCGCGCAGCAGTCGCACCGCCGTCGCGAACGAGTCGAAGGCGCGCTCGACGTCCTGCTGGGCACGTTGCAACTCTCCGAGACGAGCGAAGTTCGCCGCGGCCGCCAGCGTGCGGCCGAGATCTCCCTGCAGGGTCGCGAGCGGTTCGAGCAGGGCCAGGTCACCGGACGCCACGCGTCGCGCGAGATGGGTGACAGCGCGCCGGGAGAGATCGAGCCGGCGGGGAGGCGGCAGCCGGCGCAGGGCTTCGCCGGCGAGGTCGGGGACGTCGAGCCGGAAGAGCGACTCCCCCCGCGTTGCAGGCTCGACTGCCACCAGACCGGAGGCGGCGAGATCCTCGAGGCGTGGCACCGCGCGCGAGGCCAGGATGCCGCTCACCGCGGTCAGCGCGGGCGCGTCCGCGCGGCCACCGAGAATGGCGATGGCCTCGAGGATCCGGCGATCCTCGCTGTCGCGCGCCAGCCAGCGGTCGAGCGACGTGCCGAGCGAGGCCGCCCGGAGGCGCGCCGCGCGCACCAGCGACAGGTTCGCGCGCCAGCCATCGGGGGTCGGCCGCAGCGCACCATTCGTGACCAGGTCCGCGGCGAGGTCCACGAGCAGGTCCAGGCTGCCGTTCGACCGCGCGAGCAGGACCCGGGCGAGCTGGGTCGGGTGCGGCAAGCCGAAGAAGTTGGTCTGCACGATCTCCTCGACCTCCGCCAGCGACAGGGGCCCGAGTGGCCACATCTCGGACGCGGGAAGCTCCGCTTCCCAGTGTCCCTCGGCGCCGGCCACGACGAGGAGCAGGGGCAGCCGGCGCCGCTGCCGCGCGAGAAAGCCGAGGAACCGAGCCAGCGACGCGGTCGCATGCTCGCATCCGTGGAGGGCGAGCACCAGGGGAAGTGGGCTTGGCTCGTGGCGAGCGGCCGGCCGTGCCGCCCCGAGGAGCGACTGGAACCAGCGCTCGAAGCGGTCCTGCTGCGACTGGTCGAGATCCATCCGCTCGGTCGCGACGACGGTCACCTCGCGCGGGGTCGAACGAGCCTTGCGTCCCCGTATCGGGAGGGCAGCCGGCTCCGCGGCGACGTGCTCGAGCAGGGTGGTCATCGTCCGCGAGATGGGCTCGGAGCCGATCTCGAGCGATAGAAACCGGCATCCCCGGCTCAGCGTCTCCGCCCTGAACTGGGCCAGCAGGCGCGGCACCCCGCTGCCGGGAGCGGCTCGAACGGTGAGGAGCTCGCCACGACCGTCGTCAACCACTTTCCCTAGCGTGTCCCGGAAGGCGGTGAGGACCGCACGCGACCCCACCGCGCCCGGGTCGAGGCGGAACCCCTCCTGGAGACTCGCGGCCACTCTTTCCGTCGACCATGACGAGGTCAGCAGAAGGGCACGCTGCGCCTCCTCCGCCGTCTGGTAACGCGCCGCGGGATCGACGGCGAGCAACCGGGACACCGCCTCCTCGATGCCGCTCGGCAGCCCCGGCAGCAGGCTCGAGAGGGGACGGACCTGCGGCCCTAGGCCGCGGGCGCGCAGCACGGGGTCGGCGCCGGTGAACGGGTTCGCGCCGGCGAGCATCTCGTACAGGATCACTCCGAGTGCGAACAGGTCCGTCTGGCGGGAGACGGTGCCGCCGGAGAGGAGCTCCGGCGCGAGGTAGCAGAGCGTCCCGCTGATGCCGTGCTCGCGCGCCTGCGGGAGGTGCAGCCCGAAGTCGACGAGAACCAGGCCGGCGCCGGCGTTGGCGAGCGCCGGCGGGTGGCGGTACAGGATGTTCGACGGCTTCAAGTCGCCGTGGACAACCCCGCGGGAGTGGATATAGCGCAGGACGGACAGGATCGCGATCGCCGCCGCCTGCACCGCTTCGATCCGGGCGCAGGGAAGGGGGCCTTGCGCCTCGGTTCGCAGGGCGCCGACGATGTCGGGGCCGGGGAGGTAGTCGAGGGTGAAGAACGGCCGGCTCCCGCCGTCGATCGACACGTCGTAGACCTTCGGGAGCCCCGGGTGCTCGAACCGGGCAAGGGCGAGAAACTCGCCGCGCAGCAGGGCGCGAAGATCGATCCCCGTGATCGAGCGCTTGAACGCTTTGAGGGCGACCCGGGTCGCGCGCAGCCGGTCCTCGACGAGAAACACCTCGGCGAAGCCTCCCTCGCCGACCTTGTCGACGATCCGGTAACGGGAGCCGAAGCGCGCATCGTGACGGATCACGTTACCGGACCCTCCGCAGCGAGTGCTGTCTCGAGGCTACGACCCTCAGGCAGCCCGCCACCCAGCTGGCAGGTTGGTTTTTTTCCAGCATAGCCGAAGGGCGGTCCAGCTCGCAATGAACGCACTTTTCTATTTGACACCTCTCCCGCGACCGTGCTATCAACCGCACATCCCTGCCAGGATCTGTCGGTCGAGCAACCGATCGGCGGTGCGCGCTCCCTCTGCCCGCGAGGAGTCCGCGACGCCCACGCCGGAGATCTGCTCTGCCGACGCGGGGAGTGCGCCATGGAGGAGAGAGCGACGTTCGGACTGGGTTGGGTGCCGGAGCTTCCCGACATCCGCGACTACCTTCAAGGATCGGCCTCGGTGGGCCCGCTCCTGGCGAAGACGGGGGCGCGGCGCGCGCTTGGCAAGGGGGCCCGCAAGGGAGGACCGGGGTCGGTTGACCTGAGGCGGTGGTGCTCGCCGATCGAAAACCAGGGCTCGCTGGGCTCGTGCACCGCGCACGCGGCCGTCGGCCTGGTCGAGTATTTCGAGCGACGCGCGTTCGCCAAGCACATCGACGCTTCCCGCCTGTTCGTCTACAAGGTGACGCGGGACCTGCTGCACTGGACGGGCGATCAGGGGGCCTACCTGCGGACCGCCATGAAGGCGCTCGTTCTCTTCGGAGCGCCTCCCGAGGAGTACTGGCCGTACCGGGTGAGCGAGTTCGACAAGGAGCCGCCCAGCTTCTGCTACGCGCTCGCCTCGAACTACAAGGCGGTGCAGTACTTCCGGCTCGACCCGAACGGCGGAACGCCGGCGCAGGCGCTCGCCAGCGTCAAGTCGTTCCTCGCCGCCGGCTACCCCTCGATGTTCGGCTTCACCGTCTACAGCTCGATCTGGGACGCCGCGGGAGGAAAGATCCCGTACCCCACGGCGAGCGACCGCGTCGACGGCGGTCACGCCGTCGTGGCGATCGGCTACGACGACGCGATGACAGTCGGCCGGCATAAGGGGGCGCTGCTGATCCGCAACTCCTGGGGGCCAGGCTGGGGGGTGAACGGCTACGGCTGGCTCCCGTACGCCTACGTCGCCGACGGCCTCGCCGACGACTTCTGGAGCGTGGTCTCGCAGAGCTGGGTGGACACGGGGAACTTCGCGTAGTCGGAGGCGGGGCGCGCCGTGTCGGTCTGCTCCTCGCCGTCGAGGCGAGAGACTCGCCCGAGGCCGGCCGTCGCACCCCGCGACTTCGATCGTTACGAGGTCGCTTGATGAAACCCGCACCTGCTTCGCGGGACAGCTCCCCTCTGCGCCTCCCGGGGCGAATGCGGCTTCCCGGACGGCTTGGGGATCCGAGATTCCGCGCTCCATCGCGTGCGATGGTCGATGCCCTGTTCGAGCAGATTCGCGCCTTCCCCAACGTCAGGGGGTGCTTCGTAGGGCGCCGCGCCCGCCACGGACGGCTGACCGCGGAGCGCTCGCTCGTCTGCTGCGTCGAGCGAAAGGTGCATCGCCGCGAGCTCGACCCGAGGCAAGAGCTGCTTCCGCGGCGGCTGCAGGTCCGCATGGGTCGACGGGTGATCAACCTGCGGACCGACGTCATTGCAATGCCTCCGCTGGAGGTCAAGGTCGCAGCGGTTGCGGGCCCAGGTGACGAGGTCGCGACCACGAAGGGGCGTGCCACTATTGGCGTCGCCCTGAACCATCCTCTGCACGGGTCCGTCGTCACGACCGCTGGTCACCTCGTCTATGAGCACGGAGAGGTCGGCGAGGAGACCTTCTCGGGAGGCACGGCTCCCGCCGTGTCGTTGCTCAATGCCGGTACCGGCAAGGCACTCACCGGACGGGTGCGCAGGGTCGTGGTCAGCGACAAGGCGGACTACGCGCTCGTCCAGCTCGACGGGGGGGGTGCCTCACGGGAACCTGTACAACGACGCGCTTCAGCGCGTGGGAATCCATGCCCCCTTCGCGTGAGGTGACACGATGCGAATCTGGATTGTCGTCCCGATCCTGCTGACCGGCGCGGCCTCCGTGCACGCGGCGAACGACTGCAGGACGCCCGTCGATCTTTCACCGTCTTCCGTGCCACCCATCGAGGTCCCACAGCGGGCAACCGCGTATGCGGTGGTCGCCGCGGCGGACGGTTCGTCACCTCCGGGGGTGAGCGCGCCGGCTATCAGCGCGGGCACGGTGACCTTTGCCGGGCCGTTTCTCGACCTGCTCAGGTCGGCCCATGCGATCAAGCCGTACCAGCTGGTCTGGAAGGACAGCGGCGGCAGCGAGGTGTGCAGGCAGGAATTGACGGTAGCCGCCGGCACGCAGGTCTCAACGCCAGCTGCGTCTGTGTCCCTGGCGGACTGCATCGACTCGGCGAAGCGGTGGATCGCATCGATCGCGAGCGACCGCAAGCTGACCGGGGCGCGCCACGACTTCACGGCGATCGTCTTCATGGAGTCAGGGGCGGTCTGCCATCGGAACCGGGACTACGGCGTGGCCGGCGATCCGATCTACGTCGGCCTCGTGACCCGGGATGACACCGTCCGAGCGACGAGCGTGTCCTTCGTCCCCTGCGAGATCGAGAAGGAGGAACCGACGGTACGAGTCGATGCCGGGCTGGATGGCTTCAGGCCGCACTCCGCGATGACGGGGCGCGCGGCTCCGCCGGTGAGCCCGCTGTACGAGGGGCGCGTTTGCTTCAATCGTGACGTGACGATCGAGGTCGCCGTCACCCCCACGGGGAAGGACCCGCAGACCTGGCGTCACGCCATTGCGCAGCACGTCCGCTACCGCGCGACGGCTCAGATCGGGATCCTCTCGACCGACCTGCACGACAGCGACTTTGCGCTGATCACCGATGCGGGCGGGACACAGATTGTCTTCGACAAGGGGCCCGAGGACAGCGGGCCGGAGTGGTACGCGAACGTCGTCGTCTACGGTATCGCCCACTACCTGCGTGATCTTGGCGGAAAAACGCGCTACCAGGGCCGCGACATCCTCCACGACCAGCGCTGGAGCGATCGCCTCGGGCTCTTCTTCGGCGTCTCGCTGAGCGAACCCGCGGATCGCGTGTCGGCGGGGTTCGCCTTCGAGTTGCTCGCCGGCGTCAATCTCCTCGGCGGGTACGAGCGCGCGAAGGTGGACGAGCTGGTAGGTCTGAGCAGCGGCGACGCGTTCTCCGGCGCGGAGAGCAACCTGCCCATCCGCGAGGAATGGGACGGCGGCTGGAGGTTGGGCGTGGCGCTGGACCTGCGCTACCTGACGGCGCTCTTCCAACGGAAGTAGGCGGTCTTCTGCCGGCGCCGCCCCGGCAGCGTGAAGGGAGCAGCCATTCATGTGGAAGTTGATTGACCGGGCCCTCGCAGCGGTGCCGGCGACCAGGTGGGCGCTCGGTATCGCCGGCGTGATTGGGGCGTTCAGCCTGGTGGTCGCCGAGTTCCAGGGTGTCGCCGGGACGTTCGTGGCGGGACTCGCCATCATCGTCCTGATGATTCTGATGGTGCTGTTTGCCGCACTCGCGGGCCTCGGTTCGGGGGCATTTCATCCGTTGGGAATCGCGCTCGCGTGGAGCTTTCTGGTGCTGTTCGTCGGAGTGTCGTTTGCGACGGCGACGTCGTTGTTCGGAGATTGGCCGAAGCCGTTCGAGCGCCTGACCAGTGATCTGCGTTCCGCGCTTGGCTCCGCCGAGGCGCGCGCGGAGAACGACGACGCCGACGAGGCGGAGACGAAGCGCGCCACGGCGGAGCAGGCGGCGGAGTTGTCGCGCGTCACGGTCGAGCGCCAGCTCGGCGAGGCGGAGAAGGAGATCCACGAAGCTCCGCCCCAGCCGGCTGCGAATCAGCCGCCCAGGAAGGTGGTGGTGCCGATCAACGACGGACTCTACAAGACCGTCAGCTACTGGGCCGGGGGGAGCCGATCTCGCACGACCTGGTGTCAGGCGGAAGTGGTGCCCGTCGAGGGCATGACGGTGATTGGCGGCGACAACATGGCGTCGTACGACACTCGGCAGGTGCTCCGGCGCCGGGCGCCGAATCCGCGCGGCTGCGCGCCGGCCGGTCATTGCGACTCGCACAACGAGTTCTGCGTCACGTACTACCGGGCCAGCGGTTGCTACGTCTCCACCGACTGGCTCAACTGGTACCGCGAGCATCAGAGGCAGATGTCCCTGGCGGAGCGGCGCGAGGAGATCTGCGCCAGGTAGAGGCCGCGGGCTCGCTGCAGGGTCGAACCAGCTCGCCGACCGCGCGCCTTCCCCCCGGAGACTCATCGGCGGTTGAAACGCCGGGGCCCGACCGATACCTTTCTCCGCTCGCGCCGCGTCGCCGGGCCCGGAGGCATCCTCCGGATCGACGACCCCGCCGCGCGCCAGCCACCTTCCGCGGAGAGCCCACCATGCGTCGCCACGAATCCGGTCGTGCCCTCGCGGTCCTCGTCATCGGGATCGCGGTCGTCAGCCTCGCGTTCCTGCTGCTCTCGCTCTTCCGCGTCGGGAAGGAGCCGGTGCTCACGCTCACTCCCGCGCTGCCCGCCGTGGGGAAGCGGACCCCCATTACCATCAGCGCCGCGGCGCCGGGGCGCGGCCTGTCGCGCGTGCGGGTGGAGATGGTGCAAGGGGAGCGGCTCGAGACGCTGGCGGACAAGAGCTACACGCCGCGCCCGGCCTGGGCCTTCTGGGGGGGCCGGACCGAGCGCGACGAGATCCGGGTGGAGGTGGGACGCGACACGGTGAAGGGGCTGAAGGGAGGCACACTCGTGATCCGCGCCACGGCGGATCGGGTGGGGAGCTGGCTGCGTTCGCCCGCCGCCAGCGTGCAGGAGCTCGAGCTGCCGGTCCGGCTCACGCCGCCGGCGCTGCAGCTGATGTCCACCGCGACCTACGTGAGGCAGGGGGGGTGCGAGGCGGTGGTCTACCGCGTGGGGGACTCCGCGGTGCGCAGTGGCGTGCAGGCCGGAAGCTGGTTCTTCCCCGGCTATCCGCTCCCCGGCGGCGGCCCATCCGACCGCTTCGCCCTCTTCGCCGTGCCGTACGACATGGGATCGGCCGACGGGGTCCGGCTCGTCGCCGCCGATGACGTCGGCAACGAGGCGCAGGCGGCGTTCGTCGACAGGTTCTTTCCCGAGCCTCCCGGCCGCGACGACATCGAGATCACCGACGCGTTCATGAACCGGGTCGTGCCGTCGATCCTCTCGCAGTCGCCGGAGCTTGCGGATCAGGGCGGCCTGCTCGAGAACTACCTCCAGATCAATCGCGAGCTTCGCAAGCGCAACAACGAGAAGCTGATCGAGCTCGCCCAGGCCTCGCAGCCGCGGTTCCTGTGGACGCGGCCCTTCTCGCAGATGCGGAACAGCCAGGTCATGGCCCGCTTCGCCGATCACCGGACCTATTTCTACAACGGCCGCGAGATCGACCAGCAGGATCACCTGGGGCTGGATCTCGCGACCACCCGCGCCGACGCGGTGCCGGCGGCCAACGACGGCGTCGTGGTGCTGGCGCGCTTCTTCGGCATCTTCGGGAATGCGGTCGTGGTCGATCACGGCTACGGGCTGCTGAGCCTCTACGGCCATCTTTCGTCCATCGGCGTGCAGGAAGGGGCGCAGGTCACCCGCGGTGAGACGCTCGGGCGCAGCGGCGACAGCGGGCTGGCCGGTGGCGACCATCTCCATTTCACGCTGCTGCTCGCGGGGCTCCCGGTCACTCCCGTCGAGTGGTGGGACGCCCACTGGATCCAGGACCGGATGGCGAGAAAGCTGGGCGCGGCGCTCCCCCTGGCCCCCTGACCTGGAGGTCACCGAGTTCTTCGCGGTGCCGGAGCAGGAGTGAACCCGGCGAAGCGGCGAACCACCTCCGGGTAACGGTCGCCGCGCTATCCCCCCGCGTTCCGCGGCTCCCGACTCGCTCGTCGTGCGAGCCAGACGAAAGCCCCTCCCACCAGGACGGTCGGCGGACCCTCCCCCCAGCTCCAGCTCGCCGGCATGCCAATGGCGAAGTCGAGAATGGTCAGGATCACGCCCAGCGCCAGGGTCAGGCAACCGATGAACGCGAGCAACTCGAGATGCCGGCGCACGTCGCGGGCAAGGTAGAGCATCAGGATGCCAAGCAGGGCGTAGAGCGCGGAGGTGGACCGCACCAGGTACTGGGTCAGCGTGGTGTCGGGGAAGGCACCCACCCCCGTCCAGGCGGCGCCTGCCTCCATCCAGCGCGTCGGCATCACCACGGCGACGAGCGCGAGGGTGGCGAGGGCGCCGTTCAGCGCGGCGAGCCAGGTCAGGAGGCGGGCCGCGGTGGGCGCTGTCACGCCGCGGATCGCGACGACACCTCGAGCGCCTTCAGCACCTGGAGGGTGCTCCGCGTCACATGCGCCCCCAGGATCAACAGGCCGATGGCGACCAGCGTGTACGTCCCCACGGTGCCGAGCAGTACGAGCACGTGGGTGCGGTTGGAGAAGTCGGCCAGCAGCACGAACGCCGCCAGGTAGACCGCTTCCAGGCACGCCGCGGCGAGGAAGCCGCGCATGTAGTTCCGTTCGGCCCGTTCGATCTGAGCGAGCGTTGCGGTGCGAATCTGGTCCAGCCGTGCATCGGTGGTCATGTCACCCTCCCGGCCGCTCACCGGCCGTTCCAGAAAACGAGGTACAGCAGCGTCGGGATCAGGAACAGCGCCTCGATCACCGCCGCCAGCAGGATGGCGTTGCGAATCCCCCGGGACGCCGGCGATCGCGCGCCGGGTGAAGCCTGCATCGGCATCAGGGCTCCTTCAGCAAGCGTCGCAGCGTGGCGAGTCCGTACGCCAGCCGCGACTTCGTGGTGCCGTCGGAAATCCCGAGGATGTCGGCGACCTCCGACAGCGGTCTTTCCTGCAGGTAGTGCAGGACTATCACCATGCGGCTCGCCGGGGACAGGCGACCCACGAGCTCCGGCAGCCGCGGCAGCAGCTCGGGCATGAAGGCCTCCGGCGCCGGTGCCGCCGCGATCTCGTCGGCCGTCGGGTCCGCCGATTCCAGCTTCCGCCCGCGCCGCTCCGCCGCCAGCCGCTTGAGCGCGAGTCGCGACGCAATGCGATAGACCCAGGCGTCGAGCAGCGCCGGATCCCGCAGCCAGCGGAGCTTGCGATGCACGACGAGAAAGACGTCCTGGAGCAAGTCCTCCGCCTGGGGCCGGTCTCCGGTAAGCCTTGCCAGGTACCCGAACAGCGGCCGCTGCAGGTGACGAAACAGCTCGTCGAGCGCTTCCCGGTCACCCGCCTGCGCCTGGAGCACCCGGTGCGCGAGTCGAACCGCGTCGTTCACTTGCACCTCACCAGTAGAGAGGCCCGGAGGTGGCAGACTGTTCGGTCGAGCCAGGAGCGCCCGATTATCACCCATTCCCGCCGCCAGGAGATCACTGCTAGGGTTATCGCGGTGGGTCGGAGGAAGGATGGCTCCAGGCGTGCGGATCCGTCATCTGATCGCGACGGCGTGGCTGGTGCTGGCGCTGGTCTCGCCGGCGGACGCCGCGGTCGAGCTTCCCGCGCCTGGGGACCGTTCGATCCACGACTTCGCCGGGGTCCTCGCGCCGGAGGAGGTTGCGGCGCTCGAGGCGCGACATCGGGAGCTTTTCCAGAAGACGGAAGTGGCGATCGTCGTGGTCCTGGTCAAGACCGCCGAGCAGGAGCCACTCTCCGATTTCGCCGTCCGCGTCGGCAAGGAATGGGGGGTCGGGAGGAAGGGGAAGGACCGGGGGATAGTCGTCGCGATCACGACGGAGGAGCCGCACATCTTCG
>Ga0137429_1000127_pt1 | contig 40425 bp, 33 predicted proteins | sample EasRivERMZT736_2_FD_102304 | JGI IMG/M metagenome (GOLD analysis project Ga0137429, IMG submission 102304) | Soil microbial communities from meander-bound floodplain in the East River, Colorado, USA - East River MetaG ERMZT736_2 | ecosystem: Environmental > Terrestrial > Soil > Floodplain ...
CCCCCCTCGAGGCCGAAGCTGCGCAGGTCCGCCGGCGTGGGCGGGGCGTGTGCCTCGAGCTCCGCCATCATTCGACGCAGGCGCTCGAGGCGCGACGCGAGCAGCGGCAGCGCGCGGTTGGCCTCCTCGAGGGTGAAGTGCTTCGTCTGGCTCTCAGCCATGGTCGTCCGCAGGCGGGCGCATGCACCAGAGCGGGATCGCCGCGGTGCCGCCCGGCGCCGAATGCGTATAGCACCGGTTCGGCCGTGCGCGCAAGAGGAGTCGGATCGGCGGGACTCGCGGCGAGAGGGCACCTGGGAGGGGAGGGACAACAAGATGCGGGGCAGCCGGCCGTCTCAGGGGGGAAATGCCGGCTGCCCCTAGGAGGAGGTCACACTTGCTAACGACGAGCGTTATCAAGCTCGGCGCGGGGGGGGTTCCACGACTTCGAATCTCCGCTCCGACGCCAGCCCCTAATACAAACCTCATGCCAGGGGGTCCTCCCCCGCAGCGCCGAAGGGGCGTCGACCATACAATCCATTACAAATGAATATCTTACCTCGTGAAACAGCCGTTCCGCGAGCGACCACCGAGCGCGGTCACGAGTGGCCTCTGGCGAGCACCCGCTGTCCCATTTCGGCAACGGGGCGACCAGCGCCGGAAGGCATGAGGGGTGCGCAAGGACGCCTCCGGTCTCACGCTCGACTCAGGGGAGGGCGAAGGCGACCTTTCCGGAGCCGATGTTGCCGAGCGCGTCGCGCACCTGCATCACGACCAGATGGTCACCAGGCGCCAGCAGCGGCAGTCCAAACTCGAACGTCTCCGAGATGCTGTCCGGGAGGCCGTCCTCGGGGAGGACCAGCGTCCACGGCCCCGCATCGAGGGAGTAGCGCAGCTCCGTGATCGGGCTGGTTGCATCGCGGACGACGACGCGGATGCGGCGCGGGGCTCGCTCGGGGAGCGGTTTCGCCTCCTCGACCTGCGGCGGGGTGTTGTCGATGTCAAGCGGCCGGCTGAGCGCCTCGCCGGAGAGCGCCCGGTCGCCCGGATTGCCGGCGTCGTCACGGGCGCGGACGCGGAAGCGGTAGGCGCCGTCCGGGAGCTGCCGCGTGTCGAACGCCAGGAACTCGTCCTCGAGATCGTGCGCCAGCGGGCGCCAGAGAGCGACCCCCAGCGGCTGAAAGTCGACGTCGAACCGGAGCGGATCTCCGTTCGGATCCTCTCCCCTCCAGGTGAGTGTCCGCATCCCCTCGCGGAAGGTCTTGCGGGTCTGCCCGCGTGGCTCGGTTCCTCCGCGCCCCGCAGCCTCGGCCTCGGCACGAGCCACCGCCTCCTGATCGGGGGGCTGCGCGTTCGGGAGGCTGACCACGATGACGCCCGGAGGGAGCAGCGCGGGCGGGTCGAGCCGCGGCGCCTCGTTGCGCTCGAGCGAGAAGACCTGGACCTCACGGAGCAGCGGTCCGGATCGATCCCCGCCTGACCGCAGTGCCGCGCGATACTGCAGGTAGCGACCGGGCGGAACGCGCAACCGTCCGTCGCGCCCGCTGCCCGGCAGCTCGGACCAGGCACTCCAGGTGTCATCGGGCTCCGCGGTATTTCCCACCCGCGCGGAGAGCCGGATCTCACCGCGCGGCGGCACCACTCCGTCCCACGCCAGTCGCCCCCATTCCGCGAGCCGCCCGGCGTCCTTGATCTCCGAGAGGAAGACCCCATTCTCACCCACCGCCGCGGCGACCTCGAAGAGCATACCGGGGTTCGCGCTCGTCCCGAGGAGGGCGCCCGCGGGGGTCGCCGCCAGCGCCGTGACCTGCGTCGCCTGCAGCATGCCGAGGCGCGTCTCGGGGGTGTCCGCAGCGAGCCGCAGCAGCGCCCCGTCCTCCGCGGTTCCCGCCACGAGCCGGTCGGAAGCGAGCGCCACGAGCGCGAGGATCTCGGCAGAGGGGGACGAGTAGAACACGCGAGCCGTTCCGTCCGCGGAGAGCCGGTAGACCGTCGTCCCTTCACCGAGCGTCCGGCTGCTCGCCGCCCGCCGCGCGGGAGCAGCGGTGCGGTCTGCCTCGCCCGCGGTTGACTCCTCGGGGTCTGGGTCCGCCGTCACCGTCACGTGCACGATGTCGGCCGCCGGGATGGAATCGCGGCGCTCCGCCGGCAGCGGGCGACCGGTCGTCGGTACTCCCACCACCGCGGCGAACACCTCCCCGCTGGGTGCCACGATCAGGGAGGTCACCTCGCTCTCCAGGGGAGCGAACAGGACCTCGGCCCCGCCCTCGCGCGTGAGGCGATACAGGTACGCCTTGCCGGCGGTCCCGGCCAGCAGGTCCTGCGAGGAGGTGAGCGCCAGCGCCCGCACATGAGCGGCGGCGGTGTCGTAGAACAGTCGCCCTTCGCCTCCCGGGTCGATCACGTACACCCTTCCCTTGTCGCCGGTCCCCGCGTACAGCCGGCCGCTATCATCCACGATCAGCGCCCAGATGTACGGGTCGGGGGGATCGAAGATCGCCTCCGCGGCGGCGCCAGGTGCGATGCGGTAGATCCGTCCCTCGGGTCCGGTGGCGGCATAGACAACCTCCCCGGACAGCGCGACCGCCTGCACCTCCGGCTCCGTGGCGCGGAAGATCTCCTCGAGATGATCAGTTGCCGGGTCATAGCGCAGCACGGTACCGGGATCTCCGGTCGCCACGACAACACGTCCGCGGGAGTCGACCGCCACGCCCCAGGCGCGGGTGCCGAACCCCTCTCCGCGCACCAAGATGCGCGGGGCGAGCACGATGCCTCCATCCCCGGCCACCGCAACCCCCTCGAGGCGCCCCTGGCGAAACGCCTCGGCGGTGCGATCGACCCAGGCCCGCGGCGCGCTGCCACTCGCTCCCGAGGCGGAGAGGAGCAGCAGGAGGAGCGCGAGCGCGGGGCGGCGGCCGCCGGTCATCGGTCGTTCTCTTCTGGGGCCGGGGCATCGCCGGCAGGGTGCACGTCGAGCGTGAACGTGCGGCTGCCCACGACGGGGCCCGGTAGCGTTTGACTCGATTCCGCGACCGGCACCTGATCGATGTAGCCGAACCCACCGCCGCTGCGATCTCCGGAGAAGACGTCGAGCACGGACGCCGGCAGAGCCGGGAGGAGATGGCCGTCGACCACCGCGCCCGCTCCCTGCCGGTAGGCTCGCGCATACAGTCGATCGGAGCTGCGCAGATCGTTGATCCAGCCGACGATCGCCGCAACCGAGTCGAGCTGACGGAGTCGCTGGGTCGCGGCGCGGCGCTCGGACTGGTCGATGGCGCCGGCGCCGCCCACCACCACCTGCAACGGGCCGGGCTGAAGGTCCGCGGGCAACTGCAGGACGAGGCGATGGAGCGCCGGCGCCTCGCGATAGGGCGAGATCAAGGCCCGCACCTCGATTTGCTCGCCCGCGACGACCCGTCGCCGCGACGGCTCCGCCGCCTCGAGGACCAGGGGTCCGCGGCGCGGCGAGATCGACAGCTCCACACCGACCGACTCGATCGCGGGAGGCCCGAAGCGATTCCCCGTCAACGACGCCAGCAGCAGGCCTGTTTCCGCAGCGGCGGCGACCGCCGGCGGGACCGTCTGCGCGTCCCCCGCGTACGCCTCATGGAACCGCGCCTCCTGCTGGCCGGCGAGACGAACCGTGGTGTCCATCGAGAGGGTGACCTCGTCTCCATAGGCGAGGTCCGGGAGGGCCGTGTTGAGCAGTGCGAGCTGAGCGAGAAAAGGCATCCAGGCCGGATGGTCGACGACACCGAAGTGGTGCACTCGGGGGGGCGAACCGTCCGAGCGCAGCGTCACCTCGAGCGGGAGCAGCTTGGGAACGGGGCCGAGCCGGCCGGCAATCCCGGCCGCCTGATCCTGATGGAACGTTCCGATTGCCGATCCCACATTCCCGACCTTGTACGAGTTCATCGCCGACGCCACGGTGGTGACGATATCGACCCGGGCCATCGGGAGCCGCGTCGTCCCCGTCCGCAGGAACGGGTGACCAAACGCCCAGACGCGATCTCCATCGACCTCGGTGACCGTCCCCGTCGCCGCGACCGTCAGCTCGCCGTCGAGGAGCAGCGCGGCCACCGCATCTCCCGGGGCCAGCGTACGGGAGAATGCTGCGGTCGGATCTGCAGGACCACCGCCGACCACCCCCGACCACCCGGCGCGTTCGAGCGATCCGGTCAGCTGCTCGAGCAGCCCGGGCACTGCGCCCGCTACCAGCAACGGCACCCGAATTGGACGCGCGTCGTCCCCGCTCTCGACCCCCGGCGGCGGCAGCAGCGTGCGTCGGGCGTGCTCTCCGCTGTCCGCCAACGAGGCGATCGCTGCCGTAGCCTCGAGCACCCCCCGCGGCGCGGGGAGGGGGGAATCGCCGCCATCAGCCGGGATTGCCGCCATGTACTCGAAGGGCGTGACGCCGGCGATCGGCTCCTTGGTGAACGCACCGAGGCGGTAGGCAAGGGCGCCGGCAAGGCATCCACCGATCGTCACGGGGCTGCCGCTCATCCCGGCGACTACTCCGGTGTGCTCCACGCGCTCTCCAAACAGACGGACGACGATCAGGTCCTTCCCCGGTCCGAGCCCGTTGCGGGCCACGCCGAGAACCTCGATCTCGAACTGCTCCGGGTCGGTCCCGGCAAAAACCGTCGAGGCCACCCCGCGCTGCCCGGCGCGGACCCCCGAGAGGGGGCAAACCTCGGTACCCCCCGCGACCCCGGGCTCGGAGAGGGCCGCGAGCAGTAGTGCAGCAGCCGCACGGCGTGAGGCTCCGGCGACCGCGAAGCGGGCGGAGAAGATCAGGAGGGAGTATCCCCCTCTTCCTCCGGGGCGTTGCGGTTCTGCTTGAGGGCCTGCTTGATCGACTCGACGATGAAGTTCTGCATGGAGGGCTTCTGGTTCTTCACGGCACGGTAGACCAGGCACGGTAGCTTGAGGGAGATCTGCACCCCGTTCTCCTCAAGGGTGTCGAGCCAGCGCGCAAACTCTCCCCAGCTCTTGAAACTCTTCGACTCGATGGCACCACGCGCGTAGAGCTCGATCAGGCTGACCTGGTCCTTCAGCCGGAAGAGGACGTCACGCTCCTTGAACTCCTTGAAATCGCTGTACGCGAAGAATTTCACCTCGCCGGCATCCTGCCCCGCACCCTTGATGCTGACCTCGGGGTCCTTGTTGCAGCGCATCATGATGTAGTCGCTCTTGCCCTTGAAATGGAAGGCGAGGATCGGATCGGTCGTCCGGTCCGTGTCGGACGGCGTCTTGAGGCTCCGGTACACCCGGCGAGCGATCTGGTCGTTGGTCGTGTACATTGGCCCCCCACTAGGTGAAAGCAGCGAACAGCATATCGGCAGTATATCGCGTTGCATATCCCCGTTCAATCCCCCCCGCGGCGATCGACTCCCGGCACCCCCCTGCAGCCGCAGCTGTCGGAGGCTCCGACGCCCGATCCCACCCCACGCAGCGAGTCTCCGAGATATGCCGATTCGAGTGTCCATTTTTTGGATAGTCATTTTTGGTTGACTACAGTAACAACCGGAACCATATTCCAAATACATCCTATGCCTATCACATATACACAACTCGGTCCCCGACTCGGACGGTCGTTGTCCCTTCCGGTGTTGCTCACGGCATGGATCGTCGCCGCGGCTGCCGCGCCGCTCGCGCATGCGGGTCGCCTCGCGCGAGACCTCGAGGCGCTGGCGCTGGTCGCGGGAGACACGGGGCAGGTCGACATCATCATCAGCTACCGGCGGATCGCGACGCGGGACGCGCGGGCCCGCCTGGGCAGCCATGCCGAGGTAGAGCCTCGCGAGCTGCGCGTCGCGCGCGCGTTCGCAGCGCGAGTTCCGGTGCGCAGCCTGCGCCTGCTGGCAGAGGACCCCGAGGTGGAGTCGGTCTCCCTGGACGAGACAATCCGGGTGGCGACGAATGTGGCGACGAGCGCCGTTGGGGCACGCACCGCCCGCGCCGCGCTGGATCTCGATGGGCGCGGGGTCCGCGTGGCGGTGCTCGACTCCGGCGTCGAGCCGGTGGCGGGCCTCGGCGCCTCCGAGACTGCTCCCTCGGGACGAATCGCGGCCTGGGTGGATCTGGCGGAGCCACACGCTCGCGTTCCCGTCGACCGGTACGGACACGGGACCCACGTGGCCGGGATCATCGCCGGCGGCGAGGTCGAGATACTCGATCCCGGGGGCGCGGTGGCGGTCTACGGAGGCATGGCTCCCGGCGCCGAGATCGTTTCGGTCCGGGTGCTCGACGCAAACGGAGAGGGGCGCACGAGCGACCTCATCGCCGGGATCGGGTGGGTCGTCGAGCACGCGGAGGCGCTCGGCATCCGGGTCATGAATCTCTCGCTCGGGCATCCCGTGCGCGAGCCCGCGGCGACGGATCCGCTCGTGCGAGCCTGCGAGCGGGCCTGGGAGAGCGGGATTCTCGTGGTCGCTTCCGCCGGCAACCTCGGCCGGGAGGAGGACGGGTACGGGACGATCACGAGCCCGGGCAACTCGGCGCGCGTCCTCACGGTAGGCGCGCTCGTCGATGAGAACACCGCTGCCGGCGCGGATGACGTGCCGGCGACCTATTCCTCACGAGGGCCCACGCGCTTCGACGGGTTGGTGAAGCCGGACGTCCTCGCGCCGGGCGACGACCTCGTCTCCCTGCGAGCGCCGCACTCCACCCTGGATCGCCAGTTCCCGGAGAACCGGGTGGGTTCGAGATCACACGGAGCCGCGGAGGCGGAACTGTTCCGTCTCAGCGGCACGAGCATGTCGGCGGCAATGGTCAGTGGTGCGGCAGCCCTGCTGTTCGCCGCGGACCCGACGCTCACTCCCGACACCGCGAAGGCACGCTTGATGGTGGCGGCGGAGAAGCGGAGCGAGGACATCTTCATCCGGGGAGCGGGCGCCATCGACCTGCCCGCCGCGATCGACGCGAACCAAACCGCGACGCGGGCGATCTCTCCCGCAGTCGCGAACTCCGGCGCCGCGGTCGTCATGGCCGGCCTGGAACCGTGGGGGAGCGGTTGGGATTCCGGCGCTGTATACGGCCCTCCAGCCCTCTGGCGGGAGGAGCTGGTCTGGGATCTGCTCGCGAACCCGGCTGAGCCTGCGGACGTGGCTCAGCCAGTGCTCTGGCAGGTGCCCCTCCCCGACCCGGCCGACCGCCCGGTGATCTGGGACCGAGTCGGCGTGCCGCGGTCACAGAGTGTGGTCTGGCAGCGTGGCTCGGGCGCCAGGGCCGAGAGCGTGGTCTGGCAGAGCGCTGGCTCGCTGTCATCTCACAGCGTCGTGTGGCAGCTCGACGGAGCGGTCGCGCCGGAGAGCGTCGTCTGGCAAGTCCGCTCCGCGTCCCGCGACGCCGCCGAGTCCTATCTCACGGCCGACAGTGTCGTGTGGCAAGCGCGGGGATCTGCGAGCAGCGACGGCTCGGTCGCCGCGTCGAGCGTGGTCTGGCAGGGCACCGACGACGGCACTCGGATCCTGATCTTCGGCGACCGCCGTGCACCCCGCTAGGTCGTCGCGCGCCGACCAGGAGACGGTGGGTTCCGGATGAGTTCCCTCCTCCTCGCAGCCGCAGTGCTGGTCCCCGGCGCGGCGGTCTGGTGGGCCGTATCGAGACTGGGGCCGACGCTCCGCCCCTCGCCTCCCCCGCCGGCGCTCGCCATCCCACCCTCGGACGTGCGGGTGCCCGAGCCCGATCCGCTTCCCGCGCCAAGTCGCTCGCTCGCGGTAGTCGTGGTGGCGGTTGACGAGATCGCACGCGCCGCCCGGCAGCTCGGGGAGGGGTTCGAGTCGGACGCGCGAGCGGAGGTCGCCGAGGCGCTACGCGCGGCGGTCCGGCGCCGGGACATATGCACACCCTGGCGGGACGATCGGGTGGTCGCGGTCCTTCCCGGGGTCGATCTCGAGCAGGCTCCCGGGCTGCGGTGGCGCGTGCAGCGCGCGCTCTCCGAGCTCAGGATCATCACCCACGCCGGAGAGGAAGTGCCGCTCGGCTTCAGGGTGGCCAGCGCCTGCTCTCCGCAGGATGGCGCCTCCGAGTCCGATCTGCTCGCGGCCGCGGAAGCGCAGCTGGCGCGCACCCGCCCGGCCTCGACCTCAACGCCCGGCAGCGCCAGCTCCCAGCTGTGCGCCGCGCTACCGATCCTCCACAACTAGCGGGACCTTGATCGCCCCGGCCGGGGCGGCGGGTGGCATCTCGACCCGCCGGTACACCTCGACCACCCAGTGGGTGAGGATCTTGGGGGTCTCGATCCAGCGGAATCCCGAGTTCTCCATTTGCACCACGGCGCGATTCGCGGCCAGGCGCTCCGCGAAGGCCGAAGGGGGCGTCTTGGTAGTGGCCGCTTTCGGAGCGGCGGTGCCCGGCCGGGGTCCCATGGGGGGGAAGCGGATCAGGACCAACCTGCCGTCTGGCTGCAGCGCCTGCCAGGCCTGACGCCAGAGGTCCTGCTCCCTCAGGTAGAAGCCGTCGACCTCCTGGGCTACGACGATCGCCACCGAGCCCGGCTCGAGGTGGGCATCCCCATCGGCGGCGAAGATCGACTCGACCCGGCCCCCCCGGCGTGCGGCGCTCTCGAGCTCCGCCAGGTACGACCCGTAGTTTCTATGAATGCTCACCGCCCGCCCCTCTGGCCCCAGGGTCCGGAGCAGGCTGTCGAGGAAATCGGGACGCGTGAGTCCGAAGCTGGCGACCGCGTTCCCGGGGGATGCTGCCAGCACCTCGAGGATGGCCGGGATGCGCTGCCCTATCTCCAGGCGGGCGGCCCGGGCGTCGAAGTCCTTCCGCTCACCGGCAGCGGTGGGAGGACGCGGGGTGGGAGAGGGCGGGGCCGCTCCGACGTGGCGAACCGGCAGGCAGCTCAGCACCGCGAGCACGACGGTCGTGGTTCGAAGTCGCAAGGGCCTTCCCACGCTCTGGATCCTCCGCCTCGGGTCCCGACCCCAGACGCCAGCCGACCCCGCGTAGGGTAGCGGACCGAGGCGAAGAACTCCAGCATCGAAACGGCAGGAATCTCGTTGCATATTGAGACTTCCCTGCGTATGATTGTGCAACTGTCGCGACGGCACGGTCGCAGCTCTCAAGGGGGTCGAGCGTGGGGGATCGGCTGGAGACCGGTCAGGTCGTCGCCGGAAGGTATCGGCTGCTCCGCGCCATCGGTGAAGGGGGGAACGGTCTGGTCTATCTGGCCGAGGATCTCTTCCGAGGGGCGGGTCGGGTGGCGCTCAAGACCTTGCTGCCCGGCTCGATCTCACCCGCAGCCGCGGCGGAGTTCAAAGCCGAGTTCGCAGCGATGGCGCGCCTCCGCCATCCCAATCTCGTCGAGGTGTACGACTTCGGGGTGTTGCCCGACCAGCAGCGCCATTTCCTCACCATGGAGTACGTCGAGGGCCCCAGCCTGCGGGAGATCGAGGCGCCCCTCCCCTGGGAGACCCTGCGCACCTACGCGATCCAGGTCGGCGATGCGCTCGAGTTCATCCACGCACGCGGCTTCGTCCATCGCGACATCAAGCCCGGCAATCTGCTCCTGGCTCCCGCCGACACGCCTGGCGGTGCCCAGCGGGTCAAGGTCGCTGACTTTGGCCTCGCGACTCGCCTGGATGACCCGCGACGCGCGGAAGCCACGGGAACACTCCAGTACCTCGCACCGGAACGGCTCGCCGGTGGAGCCGCCGATCGACGTGGCGATCTCTACTCGCTCGGCGCGGTGCTCTTCCATCTCGCCACCGGGCGCCCCCCCCGCAATCCGGTTGCGCCGCACGCCCGCACACCGTCGCCTGCCGAGATTCGCGAGGCGTTGCCTGCGGCCCTTCCGGCCGACCTTGGAGGCGTCATCGTCCAGCTCCTCGACCCCGTTCCCGGGAGGAGACTCCCGTCCGCCGCCGCCGTCCGCGCCGCCCTGGGCAGCGCGGGTGGCGACCGCGCGGACGGCCTGCGCGCGACTCCGTCGAGCCTGACCGGGCAGGCACCGCTGGTCGGGCGAGCGTCGGAGCTGGCCCGCCTCGGTGAACTGCTGCACCCACTGCGCGCCGACGCCGTCGATCCAAAGGGCACGAGCATCGCTCTCCTGATCCTGCGGGGCGAGGCGGGGATCGGCAAGTCGAGGCTGCTGCGGGAGGCCAAGGTCCTGGCGCAGGTCGAAGGGATCGAGGTCGCGGAGGTGCGTCTCGACGATGGAGGGGGCGACGGTCCGTGGGCCCCGGTCGTCCGCCTGGCGAGTGACGCAACCCCGTCCGATGACGGCCTCGCAAGCGAGGAAAAGCTGGCAACCCGGATCGTGAGCTGCCTCGAGATCGCCTCGAGGCGGCGGCCCGTGCTGCTCTGCATCGAGGACCTGGCCGCTGCCGACGGAGTTGCCCTCGGCGTGCTGCGGCGTCTCAGCGTCGCCTCGCAGTCGCTCCGGTTGCTCACGCTCGCCACGCTGCGGGACGAGGATCTGGCGGGCAGCCCGGCCGCACGCGCCCTCGCCCCGCTGCTGACCCGCGTGCGCACCGAACAGATGCGACTCCAGCGACTGTCGGTGGCGGAGGTCGCCGCGCTGGCCGCACAGATGCTCGGCACCGAGACGGCTCCCCAGGCGCTGATCGACCGGCTGATCTCGGAGACGCGCGGGAATCCACTCTGGCTTGGCGAGACGCTGCGTTCGCTCGCCGAGACGGGGACGATCGTCCGCGCTCCGGAGGGGTGGCGCGTGGATACGCCGGCGCTGGCCAGAGTGGTGGCCCCCGCGAATGCCCTCGAGGCGGTGGGGCGCCGCCTCTCCCATCTGGAGGAACCGGTGACCCGCGCGCTGGTCGCCCTCGCCGTCTGCGGGCGCCCCGCCACGGCTCAGGAGCTCGGCCTCGCCCTCGACGAAACCGCCGCGATGGTGTCGGCCGCCATGCGCACGCTGACGCAGCGTGGCCTGGCGACGGAAGTGCCCGGGCCGGACGGCGCCACGGCGCTCCCCCGCTTCGGCCTCGGCCACCCCTGGTTCGGTCGCGCCGCGCTCGCCAGCAGCGACCGCGATCGGATCCGCACTCTGCATGCGCGCTTTGCCGAAGCCCTGGGCGGCGCCGCAGGATTCCCGCCGGAGGAAGTCGGGCGACACCTGCTGGCGGCCGGAGACGCGACTCGCGCGCTGCCTCTGCTGCGGCTGGCCGCGGCCGAGGCGGAGCGACGGCAGGCCCTCGGGCGAGCGGCCGAGCACTACGGCGAGATTCTCGGCCTGCTTCCCCCGGGGCAAGGGGAGGAGCGCGCCGCGACGGAACTTGCGCTGGCGAGGGTGCATGAGCGCGTCGGTGCCAGCGCGCGCGCCGTCGAGGCATGCACCCGTGCGCTCGCTGCCCTGCCGCCGGACGCCGACGCCCGCCGGCGCGCCCACCTCCATCACCGGATCAGCTTCAACGCCTCGATTGGCGGCGACTACCCGACGGCGCTGGAGCACGCCGGCAGGGCGCTGGAGGCGCTCGCAGGCACGGACGACGTCGCGGGAGAGGCGGAGGCGCGCAAGGGTCTCGGCGTCGCCTGGGCACGGCAGGGGGACCTCGATCGCGCCCAGCTCTGCTACGAGGAGTCTCTGCTGCTGTTTCAGCGGATCGGTGACGAACGTGGCGTCGCCAGCGTCTGGAACAACCTGGCGCTCCTGTGCCTCTTCCGCGGCGACCGTGCCGCCGCGGCCGATCTGTTCGAGCGCGCCCTCGCGCTGCGCGCGCACACCGGGGACGAAGCTGGCCGCATCGGCCCGCTGATCAACCTCGCCAAGCTGCGCACCGAGGAGGCCCGCTTCGACGAGGCCCTGGGTCGGCTCGACGAGTGTCTCGCGATCGCCGGCAAGGTCGGCGATCGTCAGAACGCCGGCAACGCCCAGATGCAGCGCGCGGAGGCCCTGCGGCGGGGGGGAGCGTACGAGGGTGCCCTGAGCGCGCTCGCGGCCGCCTTGCGCATCCACGAGGAGCTCGGGGACGTGGCGCGCGAGATCGACTGCCATGACAAGCTCGGCGATCTGCTGCGGCGCCTGGGCGATATCGCGGCGGCGGCGGAGCACCACCGGCGCGCCCTCGATCTGGCGCGACGGCTCGAGGAGCCGGTGCAGGAGGGGTATGCGCTCGCGTCGCTCGGCCTGGATCGCCTGGGTCTGGGCGAGCCCGGGGCGCAGGCCGATCTCGAGGAGGCTCTCGCGATCGGCGAGGCCCGCTCCAGCCGCTTCGTGGTCGCGCGCGCCCTGCGCGGACTGGCTCTGGCGGAGGCGATGCGCGGGTCATGGGAGGCGATGGCACACCGCGCGGATCACCTGCTGCTCCTGGCGGCCGAGAAGCCCGAGCTGGAGGAGGAGCGCGCCTGGGGCCTGCGCCTGCTGGGCGAAGCGCAGGTCGGGCGTGGCGAGCTCGAGGCCGGAAGACGAGCGCTGCACGGCGCCGCCGCGACCGCCGCGAGAGAACGGATCCCAGAGCTTGAACGCGAGGCGCTTCTCCTGCTGGCGGACTCGTACCATCGCGGGGGGCGTCCGGGCGACGCGCTCGAGTCCCGCCAACGTGCGCAGCAGATCCTGGAGGTCATGGCGATGAAGATCGACGATGACGGACTCCGAACCACCTTCGTCTCCGGCGCCGTGCGAGCGGCGGCCCCTTCGCCCGAGCGCGCCGTCGCGCTGACGGGCGCGGTCACGCCACCCCCTTCGACGGGACGATCCCGCGGGCTGGGCGCGATCTACGACATCAGCCAGGCGATCAACTCGCTGCGCGACCCCGACGAACTGCTGGAGACCGTGATGGACACGGCAATCGACAAGCTCCAGGCCGAGCGGGGCCTGATCATCCTCTTCGACGGGCCAGGGGGGGAGATGCGCGCCCGGGTGGCACGGAACCTCGACCACGAGACGATCGACGACGCCATCGCCTACAGCCGGCATGTGGTGCGGGCAGCCGCCGAGGGGCGCACGGTCCTCTCCCTCGACGCGGCGCACGATGAACGGTTCCGCGACTATCGCAGTGTCCACCTCAACGGCATCCGCTCGCTCCTGGTCGCGCCGCTGCGCCTCGCGGGCGAGGTGATCGGGACGGTCTATCTCGACAGCCGCCGCCCCGGGGATCCGTTCCAGGAGGAGGACGTCCAGTTTCTCGAGGTGTTTGCAAACATGGCGGCGCTGGCGCTGCACAACGCCCGGGAGTTCGACCGGCTGGAGCAGGAGAATCGCATGCTCCGAGACGAGATTCGCGGACGGTCGGCCTACGGGAACATCGTGGGAAAGAGCGCCCGCATGCAGTCGGTGTTCGACCTGGTGTCCCGCGTGGCGGACTCCACGCTTGCCGTGCTGATCCAGGGGGAGAGCGGCACGGGGAAGGAGCTCGTCGCGCGCGCGATCCACAACAGCGGACCGCGGCGGGAGGGACGCTTCTGTTCCGAGAACTGCTCCGCCCTGGCCGAGACGCTGCTGGAGAGCGAGCTGTTCGGCCACGTGCGAGGGGCGTTCACCGGCGCGGACTCGAACCGGCAGGGGCTCTTCGAGGTCGCGTCCGGGGGGACGCTGTTTCTCGATGAGATTGGCGACATGAGCGTGGCGATGCAGGGGAAGCTGCTGCGCGCGGTTCAGGAGGGGGAGATTCGCCCGGTGGGAGGGAAGCGCACCCTGAAGGTGGACGTCCGGATCCTGTCGGCGACCAACAAGGACCTCGAGCAGCTGATGCGAGAGGGACGCTTCCGCGAAGACCTGTTCTATCGCCTCGGGGTGGTGAAGATCGCGCTCCCCTCCCTGCGGGAGCGCAAGGAGGACATTCCGCTGCTGGTCGACCACTTCCTCCACAAGGTCGCCGTGGCTTCGCGCCGCCCGGAGAAGCGGATGGACCGCGACGCGCTGCAACTGGTCCTGCGCTACCACTGGCCGGGAAACGTCAGGGAGCTCGAGAACGAGGTCCACAAGCTGGCGGTGTTCTCCGAGGGAGAGGTCATCACCCTGGACGATCTGTACCGCCATCAGGACCTCTTCAACCGCCTCACCGACCTCGGTGCGGAGTCGCCGCTCGAGTCGATCGACGAGGTCGAGAGGAAACAGATTCTCCGCGCTCTGCAGGAAACCGGGGGGCATCGCGGGCGGGCCGCCCAGATCCTCGGCATCAGCCGAGCGACGATCTTCCGCAAGATCAAGCAGTACGGAATCTCATCCTGAGCCGATCGCTCATCCTCGGTCGGCTCGAGTCTCACGGCGCTAGACCCTGTCTTTCTAGTACTTGCGCGCCGCTGTCAGCGTCGATCGTCTCATCCTGCGCAGTTCCCTGCGGACCGATCACGGTCGCCACGATCCGACTGACACTCAGCTAAGATACTGAATATAAAATACTTGCTGTAGTCGACTGAGCCCTGTCGGTTTCTGGCACACCCATTGCTTTTGGGACAGCCTGCCGAGCTGGACTGCGTGGAGCCACCGCCTCGGTGGGTCCGAAGCGCGCCGGCGGTCGGCGCCATTCATGGGTGGGGGATGGGACAATGAAAAAGCTAGCTTGCCTGGCCGTGGCAGGGCTCGTGACGATGGCGGTGCTGGCCCCAGCCGCAACGGCCGGGGTCGGGGGCGCAAACCCGGGCCGTCTTGCCGGGTACGCCTGGAAATCCACCCTGCAGACCGAGGAAGTCCGGGTCGGAGCGGCTGCAGTCCGTGCAAACCAGATCCCCGGCGTCGGCGGCGCCGAGCCGGAGGGGGTTGGCGGCGCACGCCCCGAAGGGGTGGGGGGTGCAAGGCCGCTGGTCGGCGGCGGCGCCGGCCGGTTGAGCCAGTTGCCCCGGTGGATGATCGAGATCCTGCTGCGCGGCGCCTGGGGGCGGTAGGCCAGGCCACCGCAGCGCGGCAGAGCCGAGAGGGCTGGCGGGGTCCCCTGTCAGCCCTCGTTGTGTTTTCGTCCGCCAAACTGGCGCGGAATGTTGAGCCGTCGCATGCGCCGGTACAGCTTCGGACGGTTCCACCCGATCTCGGCGGACGCCTTCGCCTTGTTCCCCTGATGCCGCAACAGCGCGGACTCGATCATCCGCTGCTCGGCATTGCGCGCCTCCGCATACCCGTCGCGAGGCTCCCCCAGCGCGAAGTCGATGATCCGCTCCGGCAGATCGGCGACGGCGAGCCGCCCCTCCTCGCAGAGCACCAGCCCCCGCTCGATCACGTTGCGCAGCTCGCGAACGTTTCCGGGCCACGAGTACCGCAGCAGCACCTGCATCGCCTCGGGGGTGACGGAGAACGACTTCCCGGCATACTCGCGCGCCCCGATCTCCGCGACGAACGCCTCGACCAGTGCCGGAATATCCTCGCGGCGCTGGCGCAGCGGAGGGATGCCGATCGTGAAGACCTGCAGGCGATAGAACAGGTCCTCTCGGAACTCGCCCCGTTCGAGCATCAGGCGCAGGTCGCGGTGGGTGGCCGCGATGATCCGCACGTCGACTTTGATCGCCTCGCGGCCTCCCACCGGGCGGATCTCCCCCTCCTGCAAGGCGCGCAGGATCTTCCCCTGCGCGCGCGGCGACAGGTCGCCGACCTCGTCGAGGAAAAGCGTACCCCCGTGCGCCAGCTGGAACACACCCTGCCGGTGGCTGTCGGCACCGGTGAAGGCCCCGCGCACATGTCCGAAGAGCTCGCTCTCGACCACGTTGTCGTTGAGCGCGGCGCAGTTCTCGGTCAGGAACGGCCGCCCGGCGCGGGCGCTCTGCGCATGAATGCCACGCGCCACGAGTTCTTTTCCGGTGCCGCTCTCCCCCTGGATCAGGACCGTCGCCCGGGTGGGCGCGACGCGTCCCACCTCGCGCAGGATTCCCCGCATCACCGCGCTCTCGCCGACGATGGCGTGCCCCACACCCCGCGGGCCGGAAGTCTGCACGCCAGCCGTCGAGCGCAAGCCAGCTCCCGCTGCCCCCCCGCCGTCTTCATCTGCCTGGTCCGACCGCGATCCCATGCCGCCTCCCGTTCCCCCAGGCGCTGCAAGGGCAAGGGGAATGCCACCCGGTCGCGCCGCCCGAGCCGGCGGCAGCGAGGGGCTGCAACCCCAAGGCAGATCAGGTGCTTACATGGAGAGGCTGGGTGAGGTTGGAGGCTCGCCCGCCCCGCGGCACGTCACAGCGACGCGGGGGTGTAACCGGGGGGGGGTTACAGCGGGGCGTGACACCCGGCGCGGGGAGGCAACCTTCGCTTCGCCCTCAGGAGCGCGCCGCGTCCGGGTCGAGCTGTGCCACGAGATCGAGGTAGACCGAGAGAGCGTCGCCTCCGGGGTGGAAGCGGCGGCGGAACAGCGCCTGGATCTCGTCGCGCCGGATACGCCCGCCGTGGTAGCCGTCATAGAGCTGTTGGCCGAGGAAGTACCCGATCTCGTGCGTGAGGACATTGAAGTGTTCGACCCCGTGGATACCCTCGAGCAGCGCTTTGGGCACCTCGGGGTACGTCTCGTAGCCCCGCTCGAAGCGCTTGTGCAGCAGGATGAAATCGATGATCTCGCAGAACTGCGCGTGCCTGTACCCCGTCTCGCGCTCGATGACCTCGGGTGATTTCTTGTAGTAGCGATAGAACTCGGTCTCGAAGAAGTGGTTCCGGCGCGGGTCGATCAGCTTGGAGCCGAAGAACCCCAGCGCCTCCTCCATGACGGCAACGTAGAACAGGTCCGGGCGGGGGTAGGATCGGACGCCGTGCTCGTACAGCTCCCCCTTCAGCGCCATGTTGACGAAGTGGGCCGCCTCCTCGCCCCCATGGACGAGGTTGAACTGTCCGATGTAGATGGCGTTCAGCCGCGGCAGGAAGCACGAGCCGTTGCGGCGGACGTGGTAGTTGACCTCCTCGACCTCGCGCTTGTCGAACCCGCTCGCCTTGAGGAGCTGCCTGAACTCCCGCAGGTCGACATCCGAGTAGACCTCCGGATAGAGGTCGACCAGGAAGTCGGTCGCCCCGCTGGCGCCGGCCGACGGGCACCGGTACTTGTCGACGCGCAGGAACCGGAGGATGGTGTCGATCATCGTGTAGAGGGTCGGGGTGAGGTCGAGGTCCTGCTCCTCGGACCCGGCGCCCTCGGTCGACCAGCGGTCGAGCGTCTGACGATAGGCCTCGTACTTCGCCAGCGGGCTGGCGGTGAAGGCGCAGAAGCGGTTCTCGCCGCACTTCACGACGTCCTCCTGCGGCACTCCTGCGTCGGCGAGCTGCCAGTAGATCTTCTCCACGTTCTGCACCACGACGAGATCGCGACGCTCCAGGTTGCGCGACAGCAGCAACTCCCGCACCCTCGCGGGAAGGTGGGTCGCGGCGAGATGGCTCTCACCAAAAACGACGACGACCTTGGCGAGCGGGTCCTTCTCCAGCGCGCCCACGATCCGCCTGGCCGCGTAGCGGTCGCGGCGCCGGATGAAGCGGAACCCGTTGCGAGGCTCGCAGTCGATCGCCAGCACCGGCAGGTCACGTGCGCGGGCGACCGCCAGGATCTGGCGAAAGGACGCCCAGTCGTAGCCCCACTCCTGGTGATAGCGGATCCGCTTGAGGAACTCCGGGTCGTCAATCTCGCCCTTGAGCCAGCGCTCGAGCACCCGCTGGTAGCGCCCGAACACCATCTCCACGCCAACGTGGACGTGCCTTGAGCGCGCCGCGATCGCCTCGACCAGACGGGCGATGAAGTGTTGCGACTGGGGGAGGGCGTGGTAGTCGCCGAGGTAGACGATATCCGCCTTGTAGGCCGCCACGATCAGATCGTCGAACGAGGCGGCCTCCGAGTAGCCTCGGTACTCCTCGTCGAACTCGCGCAGATACTTGCGTCGCGAGTTGCGGTCGATCTGGGAGATCTCCCGCTTGAGGCGACGCACCATCTGCTTATGGAATGCGATTTCCTCCTGGCGAGCGGAGGCGGATCGGGCCTTCATCTAGGTTCGGTCAGGAACGAGCAAGGTCGACGACGGCGATCACTTCTTCGCGTCCGTCTTCGGCGCCTCGCCGTCGTCCTCCCCCCCCTTCAGCCCCTTGCGGAAGTTCCGGATCCCATCGCCGAGCCCCTTCCCGAGGCCGGCCAGTTTCGTCGATCCGAAGAGCAGGAGGACGATGAGAAGGATCAGGACCAACTCGGGAAAACCGGGGACCCAACCTGCCGCCAGGATTGACTCGCTGAGGGACTGGCCCATGGGATTCTCCGTCGCGCTGAATGCCGTCCGGGCTACTCCGACGACGGCGGCAGGATACGGCGCCGATCCCCGTCTCGCTGGGTGACGCGTTCGGCATCGAGGTACTCGAGGAGAGGGATCGCGTTCTTGCGCGTGGTGCCAGACAGTGCCTTGAACTCGCCGATATCGATTGTCCCACTGCGTTTGGCGAAATTCAACACGCGCCGCCTGAGGTCGGCAAGCGCCTCCGCGTGGAACACCACCCCTCCCTTCAGGCGGACGAGCCGCCCCTGCCGCACCAGCAGGTGGAAGACGGACTCCGCGCGAGCCCCGTCCACCCCGGCTCCATGCAGCACCCCTTCCGTGGCAGGGGGATCGAGACCCGCACCGCGGAACAGCTGCTCAAGCCGATCCGACTCCGCCTGGTCCGCGGCGGAAAGGCGAACCATGTCCTGTGCCCGGCGGACCCGGTCGGCCTCCTGGACCACCTCGCCATCTCTCTCCAGCGCCTCGAGAGTGTGGCGATACAGATCCACTGGCGCCGCGCGCATCAATTCGGTCCGCAGCGCCTCCCTGCCCATCCCCGGCTCGAGCGGGTGGGCAGCGTAGTGGCGCTCGAGCCGCTCCACCAGCGCCGTGCGCGTAGCCGCCAGCGTCGCCGCTCCGACGTAGATCGCTCGCTCACCGCCGCCGACGAGGTCGAGCCGCCGGCTGCCGACCGCAGCCGCCAGAGCCGCCCCCAGATCGGCCAGCGATCCTCCACAGCGGACCCGGAGGTCCTCGAGCCGGGCGCCGGCCAGCCCCGCTCGCTCCACGGTCAGCACCAGGCGCTCCGCCAGGTCGGCGGAGGCCAGGCGACCGAGGCGGGCCGCCGCCGGGAGCACCGCACCACGGTGTTTCTCGGGAAGCGGGTCGAGTACCACCCCGCCACCGATCGTGGTGGCTGGCGAGTAGCGGCGCAGGATGAACCGATCGCCGGGCAGCGACACCTGCGGCGTCTCGAGCCGGAGCTGCGCCAGCGCCTCACCGCCGGCGGGGAGCGGGGAGGTGCGAAGCAGGCGCACGCGGGCGAGCACCTCGCCGGTGCCGAGGTGAAATCGGACCCGCGCCAGATCGCGCAACGGCGCCGGGCACGAGGGGAGCAGCTGCAGGCGCACGTCGATGAGCGCCGACGGGCGAAACGCACCCGGCGACCCGACGACGTCCCCGCGGGAGACCTCGCCCGTCTCGATCCCCTGCAGATTGAGCGCCACCCGCTCCCCCGCGCGGGCCTCCCCCGTCTCGCTCCCGTGCACCTCGACCCGGCGCGCGCGCGTGGGGCGGCAGCCGGGGTAGAGCACCAGATCGTCTCCGGTCACGATCGCACCGGACGAGAGGGTTCCGGTGACCACCGTGCCGAAGCCGCGAGCGCTGAAGACGCGATCGACGGGCAGGCGTATCGGGCCGGAGGCGTCCCGGGTCGGGAGGTCGCGGACCGCCGCAGCCAGCGCGTCCCGCAGTCGGTCCAGCCCCTCCCCGGTCCGTGCGCTGACCCCCACCACCTCCGCCGCGGCAAGCGGCGACCGGTCGAGGTAGTCGCGCACCTCGAGCTCGGCGAGGTCGCGCAGGTCCTGCCCCGCAACGTCGATCTTGGTGAGGGCCACGAGCCCCCGGCGCACCCCGAGGAGGTTGCAGATGTCGAAGTGCTCGCGGGTCTGCGGCATGATCGACTCGTCAGCGGCGACCACCAGCAGCATCAGGTCGATGCCGCCGACGCCGGCGAGCATGTTCTTCACGAAGCGCTCGTGACCGGGGACATCCACGAAGCCGAGATGGACTCCGGGGGCGAGGTCGTACCCGGCGAAGCCCAGATCGATCGTAATGCCGCGTTCCTTCTCCTCGGGAAGGCGATCGGTGTCCACCCCGGTCAACGCACGGACGAGAGTCGTCTTGCCGTGGTCGATGTGCCCGGCGGTGCCGACGATATAGGCGCGCGGCGGAGTCACCGCCATTCGGTCCCAGGGGGATGGCAGGGGCGCAGGGGATTGCGGACGCGAGGGACCGGAAGCGGGGCGGTCAGCGGACGCGGCGGCGCTTGTCGCGCTCGTCGTCGTAGTACTTCCTGAACAGGATGTCCCACTCGGCGCTCCCCTCCGCAATCCCCCGACGCATCGAGGCGATGCGATCCCGCGCGCGCTGTTCCATCTCCTCCTCGCGCAGGATCTCCTGGCGGAGCACCTCGAGGGTCAGCAGGCGGACTTCGTTCTGCGGCCGCAGGAAGGTGACCTCCCCGTCCGCCTCGAGCGCCGTCGTCAGCACGTGGGAGAGATGCACCAGCTTCTCGTGACTCAGCTTCATCAGAGAATCAACCTGCGCTCGCGCACGAGCTTGGCCTTCACGAGCTTGAACATCTCGTGGTACTGGATGTTCTGGCCTTCCATTCGATCCGAGAGGCCGCGCAGGATCTCGCGCACCTCGTCGTTGAGGCGATCCTCCACCTGCAGGTCCTCGGTCAGCGCCCTCGCCAGGCGCTCGCGGCTCGCCTCGGGATGACTGAAGCGGGCGGCCCCGACCTCGCCCAGTCGCCGGACCACTGCGTGCGTCATCAGCTCGACCTGCTCCGGCAGCAGTCGCATCGAATCCCCTCGGCGCGGCCGGCGTCTCCCGCCGTCCGCGAACCGCAGAGTATAGCACCGCCCCTACGCCGCGCGTCAGTCGGTGCCGCGGAGCGCCTCGTCCACCACGTCGAGCAGGTTGCTGAGGGTGAACGGCTTGGTCAGGTAGCGGCGGCCGCTCCCGCGCAGGAACTCCACCGTCTCGGGCGTCACGGTATCCCCGGTGGAGAACACCAGGCGCGGGGCCTGCGCGGGGTCGAGGCCCCGAAGAGCCGCGTCGAGCGCCCGGCCATCCATCTGGGGCATTCTCAGATCGCTGATCACGAGGTCGAATCGCCGCGCGGCAATCGCGCTGCGGGCTTCCAGCCCGTCCGGCGCGACCTCGACGTGGTGCCCTTGCGCCGAGAGCGCTTCCGCGATTACCGCCGCGACATCAGGCTCGTCATCCACGACCAGGATCCGCCGTGACGGCCCCCCCCCCGGTGGGACCGGGCGCGGCGGTTCCGCCGCGCGCGGGCGGACGGTGGACGCGGGAAGCTCAATCGTGAACCGGGTCCACTCCCCGAAGGCGCTCTCGACTCGAATCTCCCCGCCATGCTCGGTGATGCAGCCGTACGCGAGGCTGAGCCCCAGCCCCGTCCCTTTCCCGATTGTCTTCGTCGTGAAGAAGGGGTCGAAGACCCTGCGCAGGTGCTCCGGTGCTATGCCGCCGCCATTGTCCTCGACCTCGAGCACCACACGCTCCTCCCGGGCGCGCGTGCGCGCGCCCAGCCTGCCGCGTCGCGGTGTGGCCTGAATGGCGTGCTGTGCATTCGTCAGCAGGTTCAGCACCACCTGCTGCAGTTGGTGCGCATCACCGAGGACGGCCGGGATCTCGGAGTCCAGCTCCAGGATCAGCTCGACCCCGTCGCTGCGCAGCGGGTATTCGAGCAACTGCAGGACCTCGCGGACCACGCCGTTCAGATCGACCGGAGTCTTCTCCGACGGGTGGTGGCGGGCAAACGAAAGCAGGCCCCGCACAATTCGCTGGCAGCGAACCGCCTGCTGGTTGATCGCTTGTACCTTGCGCCGAGCCGGGGGTGGCAGCTCCGGCGACGACTCGAGCAGCTGCGCGTACCCCATCACGGCCGCCAGTGGGTTGTTGAGCTCGTGGGCGACGCCGGAGATCATCTCCCCGAGCGCCGAGAGCTTCTCCGTCTGCGCCAGGTTCTCGCGAAACGCTATCTGCTCCGTCTCGTCCGCGAGCAGCAGGATGATCCCCTCCGGCCGGTTGCTGCGGTCGGGTATCGGCGACCCCGTGATTGAGTAGACCCGGCCGCTCGCCTCCGAGCGCAGCTCCGCCTGGAAGCTGCGACGTCGCCCTGCCAGCAGGTCGGCTCGCAGCGCGTCGAGATCGATCTCGCCGAGCCGCAGTGGAACCGTGTCGACGTCGGGCCCCGAAAGATCTTCCAGGAACCGTCTCCCCGCCGGGTTCACCACCCGCAGGTGCCCGCCGGCGTCGATCCACGCGAGACCCTGCTCCATGCCATCGACCACCGCCGCGAGGCGCAGGCGCTCGCGCTCCCGCGCCGTCTCGAGCCGATCGAGGGTGGCTGAGATCTGGTGCGCCAGGGTCATGAGCAGGCGACGCTCCGCGTCACCGAACGCCGCGCGGCGGAGTGCATAGGCGGACAGCAGTCCCACCACCTGTCCGTTCCGCTCCAGCGCCTGGTGCAGCTCGGACCGCAGGACAGGCACCACCCCTTTCGGTGCCGGCGCCACGGGGGCGGAGGGGAGCCCGACGGGCTCGCCACCCAGCTCGGCGTAGGCGCGCAGTGCCGCCGCGCGCGCGGCGGCGCGCATCTCGTCGGAGAGCGGCACCTGCTCCCGGGTGCGCAGGTCGAGCGCACCCCGGTCAACCAGCAGGATCTGCCCCAGATCGAGGTCGCCGATCCGCGGCAAGGCCGAGAACGCGACGTCGGGAATCTCACGGCGACGGGTGAGCCGGCCCAGCTTCCGGCTGGTCTCGAGCAGCAGAGCCAGCTCACGCGACCGCTCCTCGGCCTGGAGCTGGTTGTCGCGGCGCGCACGATGGAACTCGACCGCCAGCGCCAGGACGCGCGCTCCCAGCGCCGTCCCCTCGAGCGCCGGGCGGGCAAACCGCTCCGGGGTGTTGGCGAGGAGGTGCAGGCTGCCGACCGCGCCTCCGGCCGCGAGCAAGGGCTGACACAGGTAGGCGCGATATCCGGCCGCCACCAGGGCCTCGCCGTCGGAGAGCCGGCCGTCGGTCCGCAGGTCCGGCACCACGGCCGGGAGGCCGCCTGCCTCGGCGTGGCGCGCCAGATCGCGGGACCACAGGGCCGGCGCCGGAGTGCCCGTCCACCCGATGACCTCGACGACCTGCGGCCCACCCGGGATCACCAGGAGACCGTCGTCGGCACCGGTGAATCGCACCAGGAGGGAGACGGACGAGGCTGCAGCGGCCTCGAGGGATCGCGCGGCAACGGCCGCCGCGCTTAGCTGCGCGAGGAGCGCTGCTGCGGACGACGAAGGATCCGCGGCGGGAGCGCCAACGGCTTCCGCCAGAGGCGGCGATGGGAATTCCGGCAGCAACCCGTGCACACCGCCCGGCGGAAAGGAACCCAAGCCGGCCGCTGGGATTCTAGGCCGAGGGGGGGCGCCGTTTCAACCACCCGCCGGTCGAGAACGCGTCAGTCGGCGAGCAGGGCCCCACCCGCGCGCCCGACGGCCCGCCTGGGGAGCGGGGACTTCTCCGGCTGCAGTTCCTTGGGTGGGGAGGTGATCGCGCGGTGCACGGCGAACACCTTGCGTAGTTTTCGCTTCGCCTGCGACTCGATCTGGCGGATCCGCTCGCGGCTCAGGCTCATCCGCTCGCCGATCTCCTTGAGGGTCATCATCCTCCCACCCTCGAGGCCGAAGCGGTGCGCCACCACGGTCCGCTCCTGGTCGGTGAGCGTGCACATCGCCAGCCGGATCAGTCCCTCGCTCTCGGTCTTGATCAACTCGTCTTCCGGGTTGATCGAACCATCGTCGACGAGGTAGTCGGAGATTGGAGTGTCGCGATCCTCTCCCACCTTGTCGTCTAGCGAGACCTCCCGCATCTTGATCTGCAGGATCGCGTCGACCTTGGACACCGACCGGTCCAGGTGCGCGGAGATCTCCTCGCGGCAGGGCTTGCGGCCAAGCTCCCGGGAGAGGTGGCGCTCGCTCTCGCGCACCTCGCGGACCTTCTTGAGCTGGTAGGTGGGGACACGGACCAGAGTGGACTGCTCCGAGAGGGCCTTCAGGATCGATTTTCGAATCCACCAGATCGCGTAGGTGATGAACTTGGTCCCCTTGCGGTGGTCGTAGCGCTGCGCCGCCTCGATCAAGCCGATGTTCCCCTCGTTGAGCAGGTCCTCGAAGGGGATCCCGAGGTTTCGGTATTCGTTCGCGATCTTGACCACGAACGACAGGTTGGACTCCACCAGGCCGTTGAGCGAGCGGTCCCCGGCTCGCACGGCACGAGCGAGGGTCACCTCCTCGTCCCGGCTCAGGATCGGATAACCCCCGATCTCGGAGAGGTAGCGCGAGACGCTGGTTTCCTTCTCAAAACGACGGGTCATCCGCCACCTGCCACGAGGATCGACCCACCGGGGCGCAAACCCGGCTCACCTTGACGGGTGATATGTTGTAAGAGTATATTCTGCCGTGGTTTGGGACTCGGCGGCGGGTAGTACCGTTTGAGCATGTCCCCCCCGGGCTGCTCCTGGTCGGTGGTAGGTCGGGCGTATTCCCTGGGAACCTAAGCAACGGTTTTGGGGTCCAAAACCCCACAGTTCGCAACCTCCAGCGGCGGTGAGAAGCAGGGGAGGTGACGAACTTGGTGACGTTGCGTCAGGGATGATCTCGTTGTGAATAGTAAATCGCAGGAAGATGCTTGTCAAGATGACCCTTGTGATGTTAGCATGGAGTCACTTTTGCTGCCGCGCTCGGCTGAGCGGACACGGCGGACTGGGCCTGATACCATGACCGTCCAGAAAGTGCGCAAGAAGAAGAACGGCCAGTTGGTCGGTCTGCGGATTCGCAAGCTCCGCAAGGAGCGGGCGCTGACGCAATCGGAGTTGGCTCTGCGGGTTGGCATCCAGCAGTCTGACCTGTGCCGGATGGAAACAGGTGAGTACAAGGTCGCGCTCGAGACCCTGTTCAAGATCCTCGCGGTCTTCCAGATGAACGTCGCCGAGTTCTTCGAGGAGGCGACTCCCCGCCACCCCAGCGTCGATGGTGAGATCGTTGAGTTGCTCCAGCGCTTGGGGGAGAGGGAAAAAGAGGAGGTTCGCGAGTTCCTGATGTTCAAGATCGCGCAGCGCGAGCAGAAACCGGCGCTGGCCGCGCCGGAGTTGCGCGCGGCGTCAGCCGAGACGATGGGGCGAGATCCGGGCGCCAGATTCGGCCCGGAATAGACTCCCGAGTCGTGCGAGCACCTGATCCGGGGGGTAAGGTGCAGATGATCGAATCGCGAGAGGCCTACGACGAGCTCTACAGGCAGATCGAGGTAGAGGTTCGCCGGGGAGAGTATCGCCAGGCCTTGCGCCTCAGCCGCAGGGCCCTCCACGCCTCCCACCGGGTGGGCGATCCCGACCTCGTCCACAAGGCCATCTCCAACCTGAGCGTCATCTACCTGGAGCTTGGTCATCCCAAGCGCGCCGAGCGCGGGCTGCGGGAGATCATCCTGCGCTCGACGAACCCGACAGTCATCTGTGGCGCCGCTTACAACCTCGCGATCTGCCTTCGCCGTCAATCGCGACTGGAGCGGGCGACCTCGTTCGCGTTGAAGGCTCTGGAGCAGGCCCGCCTGGCGCGTCACAGCGTCTGGCTGAGCCGCTGCTACAACCTGATCGGCAACATTCGCCTGTGCGAGAGCAACTTCGACGCTGCGCTGCGCCACTACCATCTGGCGCTCCGCGTGCGGCGACGCATTCCGGAGGACACCCGGTTCTCGCGCGCCATCCTCCTGGACAACATCGGCTACTGCTGGATGCTGAAGAAGCGTTACCGCAAGGGGATTGCGCTGGTCAGGCAAGCCCTGGAGCTGGCGGAGGAGGTCGATGCCAAGCGGTGCGTGGCCGAAGCGTGTCAGGATCTCGCCTTCGGTTACCTGAAGACGCGCGACCTCGACGCCGCGGCGGCGTTCGGATTGCGTGCGCTCGAGCTCGCGGAACAGCAGGCTTACACGGATATCTCGCGCAACTGTTTCTACCTCCTTGGCGAGATCTACAGCCTGGGAGGCGACGAGGCCCGCAGCAGCGAGTTCTTCGACCGGTTGCAGGCGCTCTATCCTCATCTACCGTTCCTGCGCGAGTTCCTGCGCACGTTTGACGTGAGCGACATCATTGCGCTCAAGAGTCCCTGAGAGTAAGGGGGTTACCTTATGTGGCGCCGTCTGATACGAAGCGGAATCGTGAGCCTGGGGATGCTGGCCGCGGGGAGCCTGCCGGTGGCTGCCGGTCGGGCGCTCGTGGTCTCCGCCGATGAGATGCTGCGGGTGGAGGAGATCTACCGCGAGCCCGGGACGGCGCCCATCGCCCTGCGCGTCACGTTCTACCATGGCGCCGGCACGCCGGTCTCCCATGTGGTCCCCGCGACGATCGATGCCGCGTTCGACGCCTACCCCACGCTTCTCCTCGACCCAGACAGCGGCAGACCGCTGCTGATCTGGAGCCGTCACAACGGGACCGACTACGACATCGTGTTCTCACGCCTGGATCGAACCGGCTGGACGGACCCGATCACGCTGGTCGCGACCGCGGCCGACGACCTGCGGCCGCAGGCCCAGGCGGCCTTCGGCCACGGAATCCACCTCCTCTGGACCCACCCCGGCGGAGGCTCCGGCTTCGGCTACGGCCTCTTCCGGACCGACACCGGCGAGGCCGTGCGGCCGCCCGAGCGTGGCGCGCTGGAGCGGCGCAACCCCGGTTCGCCCGGCCAGACCGAAGGCACCGTGGATGACCCCGGCCTGAATCCCTACACGCCGCCACCGACGGGCGACGGGAGCTGCACGGGGCTGTGCCGCGGAGGCGGCGGATCCGGGGGTACCGGCGGACCGGAGTCGGTCGGTGCCGGCTGCGATTCACTGAGCGGGGTCTGCAAGGGTGACACGGAGCCACCGGTCGCCCGGACCATCTGCGACGTGCTCACGGTGCTGCGTCAGGAAGCGACCGGGCGCCTCTGCCTGTGGAGCCGTGACGACGGCGGCTGGAGTCGCGGCGCCTGCGTCCGCAGTCAGGACAAGGTGGCTGTCCGCGATCTGCGCGCCGCGTTCGCGGAGAGGTCCACCCGCTGCGCGCCGTGAGGCATCAGTGGAAGGGGTAGTTCGGATCGCGGGGTCGCAGCACCCGGAAACGACGGCGACGAAGCCTCCAGCGTAGCGACCTGAACGCCTCGCGCAGGTGCCAGGTGCGACCGAGCATCAGGTAGCCGACCAGCATTCCCCCTAGGTGCGCGCCGTAGGCAATGTTCACCTCATTGCCCGCGAAGATCAGCGAGTAGAGCTGTATCGCCGACGCCACCCACACGAGCGTCTTCGCCCGCATCGGGATGATCCCCCAGATCATCAGCACCTGCTCTGGCCACATCATCCCGTACGCCAACATCAGCCCAAACAAAGCGCCGGAGGCGCCAATCGTGCGCGAGGAAAACGCCAGGACGCAGGTGAGCGCTGCCGCTCCGACGCCGCACACGAAGTAGTAGCGCACGAACCGTCGCGTGCCCCAGGCGCGCTCGAGCGGGACGCCGAACATCCACAGCCAGAGCATGTTGAACAGCAGGTGGAAGAGATCGCCGTGCAGGAACAGGTAGGTGATCGGCTGCCAGACCCAGCCGTGCAGAAGCGTGAGCGCAGGAACCAGCCCGAAGATCTCGACGAACTGGAACTCGCTCAGCGGCGCGCCGGGGCCCCACAGCTTGAGAATGCTCTGCCCGAGGAAGACCGCCACGTTCGCGATGAGCAGCGCCCGGACCGCACCAGGCATGGCCCTGCCGCCCCCGCCGTAGCGGGGATCCCGTGAGGTGTCGTACACGCGGTGAGGGCCTCCGTGAGGTCGTGCGTGGACTCGCGAGCCTATCACACCCCTTGTCGGTGTTTGCCGGTCGCGGCGGTGTGTGCTAGCCTGCCGCCATCGCGCCGCCCGGCGCGCGGATGGTCGCCCGCATGCGCACACCCCAGAAGGTCGTCATCCACAACCTCGACAAGAGTCTGCGCCGCGGACACGCGCACTTCTTCTTCCACATGCAGGACCGCATGGAGATGACCGACCTCGACGGGGCGCGTCAGGAGGTCGATCTACGCCACGTGAAAGCGGTCTTCTTCGTGAAGCGCTTCGAGGGGGATCCCGACTATCCGGAGCGCCAGGAGTTCGGGAACGACTCCCCTGTCTTCGGACAGAAGATCCGGGTGGTGTTCACGGATGGGGAGACGCTGCTGGGGCGCGCCATGGGGTACCGTCCGGAGGAAAAGGGCTTCTTCCTGAAGCCGGCGGATCCGCGCAGCAACAACGAGATGATCTTCGTCCCCGTCACGGCGCTGCGCGAGGTGCGCGCCGGCGAGATGGAATCCGACGCGTTCTGAACGGACCCCTCCGACACGGCTTGCGGTCCTGCCATCCCTACGGACCCAGCTCGGCATTCCAGTAGGCCAGATCGAGGAAGTTGCGCCAGGTCTCGTACGCGGGGGCGTTGAAGCTGATCCGCACCAGCGGATGCCAGCTCGGCTTCACGGGTGGCTTCAGCAGCGCAAGACCGGCCTCCGCCGGCAGGTGGCTCCCCTTGCGGGCGTTGCACTCCAGACAGCAGCAGACGACGTTGTCCCAGGTCGAACGACCACCCCGCGACAATGGGACGACGTGATCGAGGTTGAGATCGCGCGTCGTGAAATGTCGGCCGCAGTACTGGCAGCGGCTCCGATCGCGCAGGTAGATGTTCTTGCGAGTGAAGCGCACCTCGTGCGGCGGCAGGCGATCGAAGTGCAATAGCAGCAGCACGCGCGGGATCTTGATGCGGAGCCCGGGCGTGGTCAGGCACTCCTCCGCCGGCTGGACCGGGATGTCCTTCCAGTCGTCCCAGCCGTAGGTGGAATAGTCCGGCTCGACCGCCTTCGCATACCCCTTGTAGAGGAGGCAGAACCCCTTCCGGACCGAGGTGATCTGGATCGCCTGGAACAGGCGGTTCAGCACCAGCACGCCGGAATCGAGGACCGCGTTCGTCTCCGTCATCCCCATCCCCTCTCCACGAAAAAGGTACGGCGGACGGGCTCGCCTGTCAACGCCCGCCGCCCGGCAGGACCCTCTCGTTCCGGCGGCGATCGGCGTGCGCCGCGAGCGCCAGATCGAGGAGGCGCTGCACCAGCCGCTCCGGCGGCCATCCTGTCGCGGCCCACAGGCGGGGGTACATGCTGATCGAGGTGAAACCGGGGAGCGTGTTGATCTCGTTCACGTAGAGCCTCCCCGTGCCGTTCTCCAGGAAGAAATCGACGCGCGCGAGCCCGCTACAGCCAAGACACTGGAACGCCGCCACCGCCATCTCCCGCACCGCGGCGGCGCACTCTGCGGGCACGGGGGCCGGCAGGAGCAGCCGGCTGGTGTCCTCGAGGTACTTGGCGCGGTAGTCGTAGAACTCCCGTCCTGGGACGATCTCCCCAGGTGCCGTCGCGGCGGCATCCTCGTTCCCGAGCACGGCGCTCTCGAGTTCCCGCACGGCGAGCGCCGGCTCGGCCAGCACCCAGGCGTCGTAGCGGCACGCCTCGGCAAGTGCCCCGGCCAGGTCCGCCTCGCTCTTCACCTTGACCACACCCACGCTGCTCCCGGACGCCGCCGGCTTCACGAAGCACGGCAGTCCGACCGCGCTCAGGATGCGACGCTCCACCCCCTTCCCATCCGCCTCGCACTGCGAGCGCCGCACCTCGACGGTGGGAACGACAGGAAGCCCCGCGGCCCGGAACAGACGTCGCTGCAGTCGCTTGTCCATTCCCAGCGCCGAGGCGCCGACGCCGGAACCGACGTAGGGAAGCTCCGCCAGCTCCAGCAGCCCCTGGAGCGTGCCGTCCTCCCCCCCGCTGCCGTGAACCAGAGGGAAGACGACGTCCACCGGCAGGCGGGCCCAGGCCCCTGCGGCACCAGGGGCGGCGAGGCCGGCCAACTGCGGGTCGGGGACCAGGAGAAAGTCCGCGGACCACCCACCATCCGCCGCCTCATCCCCGAGCATCCGCTCGGCGGGGAGACCCGTCCTCCAGCCCCCCGCGTGCGTCACACCGACGGGGATTGCCTCGTGGCCACATGCCTCAAGTGCCGCAATCACGGCCCGCGCGGAGCGCACCGAGACCTCGTGCTCGACCGATCTCCCCCCGAACAGCACCGCCACCTTGAGCCGCTTCGCGGTCGTCATGGCGCCTCGCTCCTCCCGCGTTCGAACGCCTCGGCACTCGCAACGTACGCACCCCGCGCGCGCGCCCGCTCGCGCAGCCGCGCCTCCAGCTCCGGTAGCCCCAGGCCGCTCGTAGCCGAGATGAAAACCGCCTGCGGATGCAGTCGTCGCGCCCGCTCGACCTGGCCGGGCGGAACCTTCCGATCGATCTTGTTGAACAGGTCGATGCAGGGGCGTTCCCCCGCGTCGAGGTCGGCGAGCACCCGGCGCGCGGTCGCCGCCTGATCCTGCCAGGCAGGGTGTGAAAGGTCGATCACATGCAGCAGCAGATCGGCCTCGGCAGCCTCGCGCAGCGTGGAGCGGAAGGACGCGACCAGACCGTGGGGGAGGTTGCGAACGAATCCGACAGTATCGATCACCAGCACCGTCGCTCCGGGGACCCCGGTCCACCTCCGCACCAGCGGATCGAGGGTCGCGAACAGGGTGTCCTCCGCCCGGGAGCCGGCGCCGGTGAGCGCATTGAGAAGCGTGGTCTTGCCCGCGTTGGTGTAGCCGACCAGCGCGATTTGAAACGCTCCCCGCCGCCCCTTGCGACGCTCGGCGCGCGCCCGGTCGATCCTCGCCAGGTCCTTCTCGAGCCAGCCGATGCGGCGGCGCACCAGCCGGCGGTCGAGCTCGAGCTGAGTCTCCCCCACCTCACGCCCCCCGATGCCGCCCGCCTGGCGCGAAAAATGTCCCCAGCGTCGAGTCAGGCGAGGGAGCAGGTAGCGCAGGCGTGCCAGTTCGACCTGCGTCCGGGCCTCGCGGGTACGGGCGCGACGCGCGAAGATCTCGAGGATCAGCGCCGCACGATCGAGAATCGGCAGGCCCACAATCTCCTCGAGCCCGCGGGTCTGCCCCGGCGACAGGTCGTCATCGAAAATCACGTGCGCGGCGCCGGCCCGCGTCGCCTCGGCGTGCAGCGCCGCGGCCCGGCCACGCCCGATGAGGGTCGCCGCGTCCGGCCGGTCGCGATCGACGATCACTCGCGCCACGGCCCGCCCGCCTGCGCTTGCCAGCAGTCGAGCCAGCTCCTCCAGGTGCTCACCGACCTCCGAACGGGTCGCGGAACGGCGGCACATCCCCACGAGCGCGGCGGCTCCGAGAGGTGCGCCGGGGCTGCGCTCGCTGGGGACCGCCGGTCTCATGCCTGCGAGGCAACCGACTGCCGGGATGGGGCGGGGGCGCGGAGGCGTGGCACTCTAGAGGACTTTCGCGAGCCGCTCCTCAATCATCTTCCGCGGGATGTTCCCCACCACCTGGTCGGCGATCTTCCCCTGTTTCATGAACAGGAGCGTCGGGACGGACATGATTCCGAAGCGCATCGCCGTTCCCTGCGCCTCCTCCACGTCGATCTTGGCTACCTTGACCCGTCCCGCGTAGGCCTCCGCCAGATCCTCGACCACCGGCGCGAGCTGCTTGCAGGGACCACACCAGGCGGCCGAGAAATCGACCAGCACCGGGACGTCGCTGCCCATCACTTCGGCCTGAAAATTATCGTCGTTGACGTGGATCACCTTGCTCATTTCGCGTGGACCTCCGTTGCCCGGCGAGAACCGGGCGGACCCGAGGGACTGTCGGACGGGCCACTGGAGCCGGATCTTAAGGTAGCGTGGGTCCCGGCGCAAGGACCGAGGAAGGGGGTCGGACGGAGTCGATTCCCCCGCACCCGAATCGTCCCACACCTTGACCGTTCGTGCAGGCGCACCCTACGATCCCGCGGATGGTCTGCTGCCCGCAGTGCGGAGCCAACCTCCCGCCGTCGGAGCGCGAAGCCCACGCGCGCTGCCGGTTCTGCGGGACCGCCTTCGTCCCGGCGGGGCCTGAGGCAGATCATTCGTTCGTCCCCTGGGCCCTCTCGCCGCTGGCGCTGCGGCAGGCGCTGAAGGACCACTGGATCCGAAGCGGGGTTGCGCCGACCGCGGCCGAGCTCGAGGCTGTCGACGTCCGGAGGTTCTTTCTCCCATTTCGGCGCAGCGCGACGGGAGCAGTTCGCCCGGCCTTCTCGTCCCATCGTGCGGAGCTGCTATCCTTCGTGCCCCCCGGCGCGGATCTGAAGTCATTCACCCCTGACGCCGTGGGAGCGGAAGCGATCCTCATCGAGCCCTCCGAGGACGCGGACGCCTCCTCCGCAGAGAGCCTGCTGCACTATCCGTTCGCCCGCGCCGCGGCGCGCGCTTCCGGGCAGGAGCGCGTGCTCTGGATCGACGCAGCCCGCGGTCGGGTGCTGGCGGCGGAGGAGGGGGCACCTGGCGTGGGCGTCGCCCCGCGGACCACTGCCGCGCTCGCGGGCGCCTTCGCCATCTACTTCGCGATCGGGATCGCTCTCCCCCTCCCCTGGTCGCTGGTGGCGGTTGCGGCGGCCACCCCGTTCTTGCTCCGCTGGGCAGAGCAGCGGGTCGTGGGAGGCGCTTGAGACCCCCCGCGGTGGTTCCGTCGGCGGCACCGGCAGCGCTCCTCTGCCCGCGCTGCGCCGGCGAGGTCTCGGTCCTCGAAGGGGCCCGGCTGGGGCGCTGCGAGCGTTGCGGTGTGGCGCTCCGGATTCAATCCGCCGACCGGCTGCTGCGCTACATCCTGGCACCGTCACTCGCGGCGCGCGGCGCCGGCGAGCGGGTGCGCGCGCTGCTCCGTTCTCCCGACGGATCTCCCGAGGCCGCCGGCGCCGCCGTGCTGCAGGGGATCGACCTCCTGTTCGTCCCCTACTGGCGCTTCCAGGCCACCGTGATCGGCCGGCTCCGGGGAACTCGCGAGGTGCGGCGCCCCTACCCCGAGGCGGCGGAGACCCCTGCGTCCGCTCCGGCGTTGTTCGGCGCCGCGCGAGAACAGCTGCGCCTCGAGGCCGTGGACAAGCCGATCCGGGAAATCTGGCGAGCGACGCTCTCTGCCTGCCCGGTCGAGGATCTCGGGATCCCGCTGTTGACCGCGCACCGACAGCGGAGCGCGGGAATGGAGGTCACCCGCCCGCTCGACGGACTCCCCGGGCTGCGGTTCTTCGACCCGTCCTGGTCCGCATCGGGAACGGTGCTCGACGTCATGGTCCCGCTCGAGTCGGCCCGTCGCGACGCGGAGGAGCTGTTCCGGTCCTACGTCGAGACGCGCGGCTTCGACCTCGAGGGACGCGAGCTGGTCACGCACCGGCTGCAGCAGCGCGCCTTCCTGATCTACTACCCCGTCCATCTGGTTCGCTTCCGTTGCCGCGGCCGCCGCTACCGCGCCGCGCTCGATGCGCGCACCGGACGCGTGATCCAGGCCTGCCTCCCTCCCCAGCTTCGCATGCCGCTGCTCGGCCTCTTGGGGGGGACCGCGCTCGCCGCCGTCGCCACCGCGGCGCCGCTGCGCCTGCTCCTCCTCCCTCCGGAGGGATTTGCCGACCTGCGCGGGTTGCTGGCCAGCCCTCGACTGTGGGGGGTCGCGGCGGTGGTCGCGGCCGGACTCGTGGCCGCCGGACGCGCCGCGGGACGCTCGTTCTCCGTCGCGGACACCGTGGTGGAGGGGTGATGGGCCGCGCGACGCTGCGCCTCACGCCCCTCACCTGCCCAAACTGCGCCACCAATCTGCCGGCGCTGGAGGACGATGTCGCGTTCGCCTGCTCCCTCTGCGCCCTGGCGTTCGAGCTCGAGCCGGATGGGCTCGCCCCTCGCCAGCTCCGGGTGGTTCCGCACCCGGCGTCGCGCACCGGGTTCCACCTCCCCTTCTGGGAGTGGAGCTCGGGGGCACGGGTACCCGCGTTCAACACCCGCGAGGTCGTCGAGCTGACACGTCGCCTGAGCGGGCGCGAGATGGCCACCCTGACCTCCCCTCCACGCGGGCTTCTCGGAGCGACGCTCGCCTCGGGAGAGGCGGCCGAGATAGCCACCTTCGCAGGCGTCAGTCCCCCGACCGGCGTCGCGGCGCTGCTCGCCGTCCCGTTCCTGGATGAAGGGAGCCACCTGCTCGAGGCGGTCAGCGGCTTCGTGCTGTACAAGGAATCGATCGATCGCGCGCGGGCGCTCCTCGCCGCGCTCTCTGCTTGACAGCCCCGCGGCCGGCTCATACCATGCGGCGGACCCGTGGAATACCGCACCCCTTTCGCCAGCCGCATCCCCGAGATGGTCCGCGCCCGTAAACGCACGGTCCTCTTGACCGGGGCCGGAGTTTCGGCCGAGAGCGGAGTGCCGACGTTCCGCGGCCCCGACGGCTTGTGGCGAGGGCGGCGCCCCGAGGAGCTGGCGACGCCGGAGGCATTCGCGCGCGATCCGCTCGCCGTGTGGGCCTGGTACCAGTGGCGGCGCGAGCGCGTAGCGGCGTGCGCACCCAACCCGGCGCACCACGCCTGTGCGTGGCTAGACCGGCAGCTGCCGGAGTTCCAGCTGATCACCCAGAACGTGGATGCCCTGCACCAGGCGGCCGGGAGCCGGCGGGTACTCGAGCTGCATGGCTGCATCTGGAAGGCGCGCTGCACTCGCGAGGGAACCGTGCAGGAGGATCGGGCCACCGCAATCCCTGAGTCGGTCCCGCGGTGCGGCTGCGGCGCCGCATTGCGCCCCCATATTGTCTGGTTCGGCGAGCCATTGGATGGGGGAGTCCTGGCCGCCGCGACCGCCGCAGCCCGGACGGCCGAGCTGATGCTCGTGGTGGGCACTTCCGCGGTAGTCGAGCCGGCGGCCTCGCTGCCGCGGCTGGCTCGACAAGTCGGGGCGTACGTCGTCGAGCTGAATCCGGAGGAGACTCCCCTGTCGGCCCTCTGCCACGAGGTTCACCGCGGCCCGGCGGCTGAGCTGCTGCCGGCGCTGCTGGGGTACGAGGCAGCCCCGTGAAGATCCTCTACCTGGACTGTCCGAGCGGAGCCAGCGGCGACATGCTCGTCGCCGCGCTCAGCGAGCTCGGCGTCCATCCCGCCGAGATCAAGGCGGCCATCGCCTCGCTCGGACTCCCTGCGCTGAGGGTGCGATTCGGACACACTGTGCGCGGCGGGCTGCGTGCGGCGCGTTTCCGGGTCGAGGCTGCCTCTCGGCAGCCGCACCGAGGCCTGCCCCAGATCCTCAGCATCCTGAAGCGCGGACGCCTGACGCCGCGGGTGCGGGCGACCGCCACGGCCGTGTTTCGCCGTCTCTGCACCGTGGAGGCCGCGATCCATCGAGTCCCGGTGGCGAAGGTGCACCTGCACGAGGTCGGGGCGCTCGATGCCATTGCCGACGTCGTGGCCGCCGCGTTCTGTCTCGACCGCCTCGCCCCCGACCGGATCGTGGTCTCGCCGCTGCCGCTCGGCGGCGGCACGGTGCGCTGCGAGCACGGGGTGCTCCCGGTGCCGGCCCCCGCAACGCTTGCGCTGCTGCGCGGCCGGCCGGTGTACGGCGGACCGGTCGCGGCGGAGCTGGTGACGCCGACCGGCGCCGCTATCCTGACCACGGTCGCGGATGACTTCGGCCCGCTGCCCGAGATGCGCCCCGACCGGACCGGGCTGGGCGCCGGCAGCCGCGAGCACGCCGAGATCCCGAACGTCCTGCGGGCGGTGCTGGGGGAGGCGGATCCCCTGGCGGGCGCGCGCGACACCGTGGCGGTGCTGCAGGCGAACCTGGACGATCTCAACCCTCAGATCGCGGGGCACCTCCTGGACCAGCTCCTGGCCGCTGGCGCGCTCGAGGTCTTCTTCACCCCGGCGCAGATGAAGAAGAACCGGCCCGGCCTGCTGCTGACGGTCCTCGCCCGCGAGCCGGAGGCGGAGCGCCTGGCGCGGACGATCTTCGCCGAGACCACGACGATCGGGATCCGCTGGCAACGCGCCCGCCGCTGGGAGCTGCCGCGGCGCGAGGAACGGGTCCGGACGCGCTGGGGAAACGTCCGCGTCAAGATCTCGGAGCTGGACGGGGAGGAGCTACCGGCGGCGCCCGAGTACGAGGACTGCCGGTCGCTCGCGCGGCGGGCCGGCGTGCCGCTGCGCCGGGTCCTGCTCGAAGCGGCGCAGCTCGCCGCCGTCCGGCCGCGGAGGAAACGATGAGCCACGCGGAGCCGGGACGGAAGCGCTTCTACGTCACCACCCCGATCTACTACGTCAACGACGTGCCGCACCTCGGGCATAGCTACACCACGGTCGTCGCCGATGTTCTCGCCCGCTATCACCGGATGCTTGGCCAGGACGTGCGGTTCCTCACCGGCACGGACGAACACGGACAGAAGCTGGAGCGTGCCGCGGCCCGCCACGGGATCACGCCGCAGGCGCTGTGCGACCGCAACAGCGAGCGCTTCCGCGACCTCTGGCGCTGCCTCGCGATTTCTCACGATGACTTCATCCGCACCACCGAGCCGCGCCATCGGCGCGGCGTGGAGCTGCTCTTCCGCACGCTGCGAGATCGGGGTGACATCTACCTCGGGGAGTACGCGGGGTACTACTGCACCGGATGCGAGGCGACCTACCCGGAGTCCCAGGTCGCCGGCATGGTCTGCCCCGACCAGGGTCACCCCGTGGAGCGCGTGCAGGAGCCGTCGTACTTCTTCCGCCTGTCGCGCTACCAGGAGCCGCTGCTGCGGTACTACGAGGAGCACCCGGAGTTCATCCGTCCCGAAACGCGGCGCAACGAGGTGATCGCCTTCGTCGCCGCCGGGCTGAAGGACCTGAGCATTAGCCGCACGTCGTTCCGCTGGGGGATCCCCGTCCCCGACGATCCCGCGCACGTGATCTACGTCTGGTTCGATGCCCTCTCGAACTACGTCACGGCACTGGGGTACGGCCAGGAGCCCGCTCCGGGGCTCGCGTACTGGCCTGCCCAGGTGCAGCTCGTGGGCAAGGACATCCTGCGCTTCCACGCGGTCTTCTGGCCGGCGTTCCTGCTGGCGGGAGGGCTGCCGCTCCCCCAGACGATCCTGAGCCACGGCTGGTGGCTGCGCGACGACCGCAAGATGTCGAAGTCGCTCGGCAACGTCGTTCCGCCCGGCCCCCTGATGGAGGCGTTCGGCGCCGATGCGCTGCGCTACTTCCTGCTCCGGGAGATGAGCTTCGGATCGGACGCCAACTACTCCGACGAGGCGCTCGTGGATCGAATCAACGCCGATCTGGCCAACGACCTCGGGAACCTCGCGCAGCGGCTGCTCGCGATGATCGGCCAGTACCGCGACGGGACGCTCCCGGCCGCCGGGGCACCGGGCGGGGAGGAGGGGGCGCTGCGCCGCTCCGTCGAGGCGGGCGTGGCGGAGTACCGGCGCAACTTCGAGGCGTTCCACTTCGACCGCGGGCTCGCCGCGCTCACGGAGGTGGTGGGCGAGCTGAACCGCTACGTCGTCCGCAACGAGCCGTGGAAGCTGAGCCGCGATCCCGCCGCCGCGCCCCGGCTCGATGCGGTGCTGCATCACGCCGCACAGGGGCTCGGTGTCGTCGCCCGACTGCTGGCACCCGTCATGCCGGGGAAGGCGCGGGAGCTATGGCAGTCGCTCGGCGGCGACGGCGACCCGGCGGACGCGAGATTGGATCGGCCGCTCTGGGGGGCGCTCGCGGCGGGCGCCGCGACCCGGCGCGGCGAGGCCCTGTTCCCACGGATCGACAAGAACGCCTACTTCGGCGCTCAGGAGATTGTCATGGAAGACCCAGGCAAGCCCGCTCCCTCCCCCGTTCCCGCCGCGCCTCCGCCGCCCGCCGCCGCGACGCCTGCCGCCGATGCCCGGATCGACATCGATCAGTTCCTCAAGGTCGAGCTGCGAGTCGCGCGAGTCGTCAGCGCCGAGAAGATCGCCGGGGCGGACAAGCTGCTCCGCCTGCAGGTGGATCTCGGCTCGGAGCAGCGGCAGATCGTCGCCGGGATCGCGCTCAAGTACGCGCCGGAGCTGCTGGTCGGCAAGCTCGTGGTCGTGGTGGCAAACCTCAAGCCGGCGCGGCTGCGAGGCGTGGAGTCGCAGGGGATGCTGCTCGCGGCCGACCTCGGAGGGGTCCCGGTCGTCTCCACCTTCGAGGAGCCGGTCGCACCCGGCACGCGGGTCCGTTGAGCCTGGTGCGCCCGCGCTACGCGGACAGCCACGCCCACGTCGGATCGCCCGGCGCGTTCGACGACGATCGAGACGAGGTGATGGCGCGCGCCGCGGCCGCCGGAGTCGACCTCCTGCTCAACCTCGCCACCCGGCCGGAGGAATTTGAGGGGACGGTCGCGTTCTCCGCGCGGCACCCGGGCACGCGCGCGGCTCTGGGCGTTCACCCTCACGACGCGCCGCGCTGGGGAGATCCCGCGCGCGACCTGATCCGCCGCCTGGCCGCCTCGTCGCCGCTCGCCGCGATCGGCGAGATCGGGCTCGACTACCACTACGAGTTCGCCCCCCCGGCCGCGCAGCGGCGCGCCCTGGCGGGACAGCTCCAGCTCGCGGCGGAGCTGGGTCTTCCGGTCTCGGTCCACTCGCGCGAGGCCGAGGAGGACACCCTGCGACTCCTGCGCGACTCCGCCGTCTCGACCCATGGCGGCGTGCTCCACTGCTTCACCGGAAGCGAGGCGTTCGCCCACGCCTGCCTCGAGGTCGGGATGCACCTGTCGTTCTCCGGGATCGTGACCTTCCCAAAAGCGGGACGCCTCCGTGCGCTGGTGGCTCAGGTCCCGGCCGATCGGCTGCTCGTTGAGACCGACTCCCCGTTCCTGGCACCGGTGCCCTACCGCGGCGGCCGCAACGAGCCGTGCCGGGTGGTCGAAGTGATCCGCTGCGTGGCGGAGGCGAGAAGCGCCCCGGTCGAGGCGCTCGCGGCCCAGACCGTGGCGAACTTCGAGGCGCTGTTCCTGCGCCGCGAGGACCGCCCGTAGCCGGTAGGGGTTCGGTCTGTCGCGCCACCCCCCCGCCGGCCGACAGCCCGGACGCAGCGGACCGGTCGGCGCTTGTCGAGCCCATGGTATTCTTGCGCCGGGCTCTTGCCGCCATTCTCCACGAGGGAGTATCCGTATGCACAGGACGAAGGAAGGCGGAGGCACTGCCGGGCGCGACGACATCGATGCACTCGCGGCGCGGGTCGTGACCTCCGGGCCGCACGAGGCTGCCGAGTTGTTGCGCGATCAGCCGGTCGACGTCGTGTCCGCGACCCTGAGACGAATCAACCCGTCGGTCGTGCAGGATGTGCTCGAGCGATTCTCAGACCAGCAGCGCGAGGCGGTCATCGAGAACGCCGAGGCCGCCGGCCAGCAGTGGGAGCGCAACCTGACCTATCCGCAGGACACGCTCGGCCGGCTGATGGAGCCGCCGGTGGCGGTATTCTCTCCGTCGCAGACGATCGGTGAGGCGACCGAGCGCGTGCGCGAGCTCGTCAAGAAGGCCTTCGTCACCTACGGATTCGTGGTCGACGCGGAGCACCGGCTCGTCGGCGTCGTCACGATGCGCGATCTGCTCCTCGCGCCCAGCGACCTCCAGCTCGGTGCGGTGATGCTGCGCAACCCGTTCTTCCTCACCCCCGAGGTCCCTCTCATGGAGGCGATGAAGCGGGTGCTCAATCGCCACTACCCGGTCTACCCGATCTGTGACGGCAACGGGAGGCTGATTGGGCAGGTGCGCGGGCAGACGATGTTCGAGGAGCAGGCGTACGAGATCAGCGCGCAGGCCGGCGAGATGGTCGGTGTCGACAAGGAAGAACGGCTCACGACGCCGTGGCCGCGAAGCCTGAAGTTCCGGCATCCCTGGCTGCAGTTGAACCTGCTGACGGCGTTCATCGCTGCCGCAGTCGTCGGCGTGTTCCAGGACACCATCGACAGGATCGTGATCCTCGCGATCTTCCTTCCCGTCCTCGCGGGGCAGTCGGGCAACACCGGTTGCCAGGCGCTCGCCGTCGCGCTCCGCGGCATGACGCTGGGGGAGCTCCGCGCGGGAAGGGAACGTGCGCTGGTGATCAAGGAGGCGTTCCTGGGGCTGCTCAATGGCGCGCTCGTCGGCGTGAGCGCCGGCGTGGCGATGTTCTTCGTGGCGCGTGCCCAGGGGAATCCGAATGCCATCGTCCTTGGAGCGATTGTGTTCGTGGCGATGATGTGCAGCTGCGTCGTCAGCGGCCTCTCCGGTGCGCTGATCCCGCTGACCTTGCGCCGCCTCGGCGCCGACCCCGCGACGGCGTCGAGCATCTTCCTGACGACCGCCACCGACGTCGCGAGCATGGGGATTTTCCTGGCCCTGGCGACGGTGTTGATTCCGAGGTAGGACGATGCGGAACGCGGCAGGCGGGGCAACCGGAGGTGAAGAGGTGCTCATCCCCCGGCAAGGCTGCCGAGGAACGAATCGTCGCCGAACTATCTCCGGTTTGGGCTCAATCGCGGGAAAGGCGCTGGACCAGTACGCTCTCCAGTTCGTTGGTCGATGCGGATCCTGAGTCCGGCGAGGTGTTCTTCTCTCTCGCGGAGTATGTCAAGGGGACGTATAG